>WOR8_10009318_pt1 | contig 13188 bp, 10 predicted proteins | sample DeeMarSeWOR38_10_FD_19890 | JGI IMG/M metagenome (IMG submission 19890) | reverse complement strand
GCATCTGTAACTCAATTACCTGATATCAGAACAATTGGTTGTCACCAATATAACGATGAAAGGATATGTTTTACTCTAATTAAAATTACTCTGTCCCAGGATTTCGCTTTTTTCTTCTTCAAACTCTCCCATCCCAGGCAGGTATAACGTGCGATGAGTCTTTCGATGAAACCGGGGATATAGAGTTACAAAATACGGGAGAGGTGATTGTTACCTATTTGATGAACTGCGACTGGTCGGAATTGGCCCGAGTATAGGTTTAAATACGGAGGGTGAAAAACCGGAAATACCGGCGGTACTACTGAAATCTAAAAACAGTATACCCAATCCGGCGTTGTTCTGTCCTGATGCGGCGGAACAAAGCAAAGATGCTCATAGACAGAAGGCTGCAAAGAATCAGTGTATGGAACACAAAACTGGCCTTAAGGCCGCCCCATATACTTATGTATTCATGCATCATGGCATAAAAATAGACCAGGGGGTATGGCCCCTGCCCGGGGAAATAAGGAGAGGGGTGGTTCAGAACATAAACGCCCATTGATTCTGCTCCGACAGCAATGACGCCGAATGACCACAGGCCGGTAGCCATCAATCCTATCGCAGCCGTTCCCTGAGCAAATCCACATGCTGCAAAAGCGAAGGCGGCACCGAAACTCCACAAGAGTGCTATACTAACCACGGAAAAACTGATTACCCCTACACCGACAATGCCGCAGGAAAACAGCCCCAAAGCAAAACCGCCTATCGCTATAGTTCCAACCGCTTTAGGCCCAATAGCGATAAATCCCCTTGCGGTTCCCCGTGTTCGGATATCAACCCATTGGTGTTTCCGCAGCCCGTATCCTACTGTTTTCGGATGGCCGTGGTCTTCGATGGCACCGAAAACGGCGTCTTCACGAGACAGTCCCTCGGCTTGGAGGTCGGCTATCTTTTTGAATAAATGGTCTTCCAGTTCCTTCCTTATTTGTGCAGCCTCTTTTTCATTGCGGTTGGCATAAATCATTATATGGTCAAGATACTTTTGCAGTGCCCGGCTCATAATATAGCTCCTTTTAATTCCGCTCGGATTTATACTACCTCTTTTTAGTTACGGTTGGCATATATCATTACGCCTTTGAGACATTTTTAAAGTGCCCGGCTCATCACTATTCAATCAGTTTCGGATCGGCTTTTTGGATTCTCAGATACTCATTCCTTTTAATGCTACACATAAGCCCATTGAGGATGGGAACTGCAAGGAAAAGCCACAGGGTTATAGCAATTAGTGCAACGGTACCTTCATGCGTTTGAAAGTGCTGTAAAAATTGTATTCCGTTTTCACCGCTGAGGAGATTAACGCCGTCAATGGCCCAGGGAACCTGCAATCCAAGAGCCAGCCCGCCGCAGGCTATCATTCCAAAGGCTGCTCGTCCCACTGCAGCCAAACCTACAGCGGCACCGAGCGGAGCCAGAGAAATACCTCCTATTGAAAGTAACCCGGCTATTGTCAAGGCTCCGAAGGCAAAGATTCCGAGGGCAAAATTACCGAAGGCGAACAGGCCGACAGCGAGATTACCGAACGCAATTATTCCGACAGCTTTCGGCCCTATGGCGACAAATCCGCGAGCGGTGCCCTCTGTGCGGACATCCAGCAGCGAAAAACCTTTCCTTAGACTGTAGCCGACGGTCCGCGCGCTGCCGTGGTCCTCGATAGCTTGAAACACCGCGTCTTCGCGCGTCAGGCCGCTGGCCTGGAGGTCGGCTGTCTTTTGACGCAAATGGTCTTCAATCTCAGTTCGGATTTTTGTCGATTCTTCTTCCTTTCGATTGGCGTATAGAATAACCTGATCAAGATATTTTTGTAATGCCCGGCTCATATTGTCGCTCCTTTTTCCTGAGGTTTGGGTAGAAGGTCCTCTGCATAACCCAGGACTTTTCCCATCGCCGCCGAGAGCATCTGCCATTGTTGACGGTTTGTGGCAAGCGCTTTGTGGCCATTCGAGATTAGACGGTAATATTTTCGCTGCCTTCCGTTTTCGGCCAAACGCCACTTTGCGGCTATCAGTTTCTTTTCTTCCATACGATGAAGAACGGGATAGATTGTCCCTTCGCCGAGTTGCAGAATTCCCTCCGCCCGCTCGTTTAGCTCTTTGACGATGGCATAGCCATAGCTTGGCCCGGCCTCAAGAACAGCTAAAATCAGCGTCTCAACGTTGCCGTCAAGGCTCTGTTTACTGAGTCGCGTCATGTTTGGTCTCCCTGACAAAACCCAATTGGACACTACCGGCCCGTTACTATACTTTACAGTGTAAAGTATTATTGTGAGTTTGTCAAGGACCAAAATCATAATTATTTATATTTTGTCGTGCCCCTTTTCAAAAACCGCATTTTCGGGTATCATAAAGGCGTAAAATATCGGGTAAAAAACAAAAAAAAGACGTTTTTGTAGTTTTGTGTTTTTTGCTGTTCTAAAGGTGTTTTTATGCCGGAATTTAAGCGTTATCTGGTAAATATCGACTCGAATTCAACACACCAGCTTTTTACCGACTGTCTGGTGGTTGGGGCGGGCGTCGCAGGTCTTCGTGCCGCTCTCGAGGCGGCCGAGAACTGCAACGTAATTATCGTCTGTAAGGACTCTTTGGAAAATAGTAACACATGGAAGGCCCAGGGCGGAATCGCTTCGGTGCTTGATAAAACAGATACGTTTGAGTCACATATAACCGACACTGTGAACACCGGCTGCGGCCTCAGTGATGAAACTGTTGTCGAATTTGTCGTTCGGCAGGGACCCGAGCTGGTCAGACAGCTTTTTGAATGGGGCACTGAGTTTGATCAAATCGACGGACATATTGCAACTACCCTTGAAGGCGGCCACTCGCATCCTCGTATCGCTCATGCTCATGGTGATGAAACGGGACGGGGAATTGCAGAGGTGCTCATAAGGAAGGTCAGGGAAAATCCTAATGTAAAAATAATGGAGCGTTTTTACACTATCGACTTGCTCACGAACGATGACAACGAGTGCGTTGGGATAATAGGACGTGACAGAAGCAGGTCATATGGGACAGACCAGATAATTTGGGCTGCAAATACAATCCTGGCAACAGGAGGCGCGGGACAGCTCTATCGCGAGACCACCAATCCGGAGGTTGCAACCGGTGATGGTGTTGCTATGGCTTACCGGGCCGGGGCAGTATTGAGGGATTTGGAGTTTGTGCAGTTTCATCCGACAACGCTTTATATCGCAGGGGCATCGAGGGCCTTGATTACCGAAACGCTTCGCGGTGAAGGTGCGGTACTTTTAGACAACGAGGGCAGACAGTTTATGAAAGACTATCACGAATCTGCTGAGCTTGCTCCACGTGACATTGTCAGCCGGGCCATACTCGCTCACATGCTGAAAACCAACTCGACGCATGTCTATCTGGATGTTCGGCACTTCGATAAAGAATATTTTGCGAAAAGATTTCCACATATTTTCGAGTTGTGTGAAAGTTTCGATATTGATATCAAAAAAAACCTGATTCCCGTCAGACCCAGCGCACATTATATGATTGGCGGTGTAAAGACCGATACTTCAGGCAGGACCAGCATCGAATATCTTTATGCCTGTGGAGAGGTGGCTTCAACGGGACTGCATGGTGCCAATCGGCTCGGAAGCAACTCGCTGCTCGAAGGATTGGTTTTCGGGAAGACATCTGGCAGGAATGCCTCAATGAGCGGGAAAGCGGGCGTTAATAATATCAGACATCCGCTAATAAAATATCAAATCCCGTATTCAAACCGTACTCGTTTGGATGCCCCTGATGTTACAAATTCCCTTCGAGCTCTTATGTGGCGGAATGTCGGCATCACGCGAATGGACCGGCCGCTCACAGAGGCACAGGAGATTATCATGTTTTGGCAGCGATATGTCATGGACAAGATCTTTGACTGCCCCAATGGGTGGGAATGTCAGAGTATGCTCATCGTATCAGCTCTTATAGCACGCGCCGCCCAGATGCGCCGGGAAAGCCGAGGGGTGCATTTTAGAAGCGATTACCCCGATACAGATGATGGGCGATTCAAAAAACATATAGAAATCTCACGCTGAAAAGTGGCAAATTTTGCGAACTTTTGCTATAATCAGGTAGTAGTCGATAATCAATAAAAAGAGTGGGTCGGGCGGTCGCCGGTTTGAAAAAACCGGAGGAAAGTCCGAGCAGGACAGGGCACGGTGGTGGTTAACGGCCACCCGGGGCGACTCGCGGGAAAGTGCCACAGAAAACACACAGCCGATGGCCCCGATTCGTCGGGATACAGGCAATGGTGAAATGGTGCGGTAAGAGCGCACCGCGGCGCCGGCGACGGTGCCGGCAGGGTAAACCCCACCGCCTGCAAGACCAAGAAGCTGGTGCCTGGCCCGGGTATTAACAGCAGGTAGGTCGCATCCCGTATATCGGGAGAGCTGGCTGGCAACAGTTGGTCAAGATAAATGGCCGCCGCCCGTCGGAAGTGACGGCGTACAGAACTCGGCTTACAGACCCGCTCTTATTTTTTCAGCGCTAATCCTTTAAGGCAAACGGGTCATCGTGCGTGCGCACAAATGAGTCTATCCGGATTTTGACATTGACAATGTCACCGGATGCCCCCATCCAGATAGTGCCGGCGCCGAGGGTGATATGGTCGAAGTCAAGACCTCCCGAAGGATTCAGCCTTGTTGCCAAAGCCGGCGATGATTCCAGCTTCTCCAGAACGGTCTTCATCGTTTGGTTGATAAGCATCCCGGAGGTGCTTGTATTCTTATCTTCCGGCCCTACCTGGTCTATATCGCTGCGAACATTGTCCAGGACCTTTTGCAGTATTGCGATTCGTTTTGCATTGTCGTTTACATAGGGCTCATCGAACAGCTCGCGTCCCATGACCATTTCGCAGTCAAATTTAAGTCTTCGTTTGGGCTGGACCCAAATACTTTTCGCCTTTTCATCTACCAAAAAGAAATACTTTCGTTTGGCGGTCAGCGCGTTCTCATCGAAGGCAACCATGTTGAACCAAATCTCGTGGCCCTTCTTCTTTTCACCCGACGAGGCGATAACGCTTTTGCTCTGTGTGAGCAGTTCATACTTCGGTTCGTAAATTGAAGCCAGCACGTCTGCGGCCCTGCTTACCTTAAGTGTTGTATTCTCATAGCTATCGGAGAGTTGCTCATCGTAGGGAGGTTTTTCCGGCTTAAAATAGTCCACAACCGCACAACCATACAAACCAAAAACTAAAAAGCATAATATCAAGCTGAGCATTTTAAGTTTTAATTTTTGGTTTTGCATTTACGTTCTCCGTTTTGAGGACGCGAAAAAGGACCTTTTGGGTCTTTTATACCTCTTTTGAGTCTATCCATTTCATCATTTTGCGCAATTTTCTGCCGATTGTCTCCAACTGGCAGTCATAGTCTTTATCGTAAAGTTTCTTAAACGTCTTTAATCCGGATTGGTATTCGTTGACCCATTCTTTGGCGAATTCGCCGGATGTAACTTCCGATAGTATCTTCTTCATTTCCGCCTTAGTCTGCTCCGTGATAATCCTGGGCCCGCGGGTAAGGTCGCCGTACTCGGCTGTATTGGAGATGCTGTATCTCATATAGCTCATCCCGCCCTGGTACATAAGGTCGACTATCAGCTTGACCTCGTGCATACATTCGAAATAGGCGATTTCAGGCTGATAACCGGCTTCTACCAGTGTTTCAAAGCCTGCCTTGATAAGTGCCGTCAGGCCCCCGCACAGAACGCACTGTTCGCCGAAAAGGTCCGTCTCCGTCTCTTCTTTGTACGTGGTTTCGATAACGCCCGCCCGAGCGCCCCCGATTCCATTGGCCCAGGCAAGGGCGATATCCTTGGCATCGCCGGTAGCATCCTGCTGGACGGCTATCAGGTTGGCCACGCCGCCGCCCTTTTCATACTCGCTGCGGACAAGATGGCCCGGCCCCTTCGGTGCAATCATAACAACGTTAACATCCTCCGGCGGCACAATATACTTAAAATGAATATTGAAGCCGTGGCAGAAACCGAGCGTCTGGCCGGCTGCAAGATTGGGCCCGATTTGGTCCTTATAGACTTTTGCCTGGATTTCGTCCGGCACGGTTACAATTATAAGCGTCGCGCCTTCCATTGCGGTTTTTATATCGCCGGGTTTAAAGCCGTGCTCGACCGCCAGTTTGTAGTTGTCGGTGCCTTCCAGCTCAGCCACCGCCACTTCTATACCGCTGTCGCGAAGATTCAGGCTGTGTGCATGGCCCTGGCTGCCGTAACCGATAACCGCTACCTTTTTACCCTTTAACGCATCTATCGGGGCGTCCTTTTCGTAATAAATTGTCGCTGCCATATGTCAAATTCTCCTACTTGTAAAAAAATGGCCGTTATTTATTCATAGAAATATCTAAAAGATGCAATTATAGCGAAAAAGCTCATTTGAGCAAGGAATTAAATTTGCCCGCTATTGAGGATTAGTAGCTCGGCTGAAAAAGGTATGAGGTTACGTCATGCAATCCTTCCATTGGCGTAAAAGAGATATCAAATAATCACTGATAAGATTACATATCCTCCAGCCAGTGGGCACAGAATATCTTCAAGTCGAGGCTATCGACGGCGCCAGAGAAGTCAAGGTCTGTCCCGCCGCAATCACTTGTAGCAGCACAGTTACTATCCATCCAACGATTGGTAAAGTATGCAAAGTCCGCAAAATCTACATTATACCAGCTGTCGAAATTCACCAGATTCCAATCAATAAAGGTAGTTGACGTCTGCATTTCGGTTGTACTAAGCCCTAATATTTCCGGAAAGCTACTATCCGGATAATTGCCTATGCTTTTTTTAGTTGGATTGAGAGTCTTATCCCAGAAACCATCAATAGAAGTAAATGAGTCCTGGTATCCGATAAAAGCACCGTCACCATTTGCTATGCCGCTGACATAGCATCGAGAAATGGTGCCTGCATTTCGTCCGATGAGTCCACCAGTGTCGCCCGGTCCGCCGATACTACCCAATGCCCAGCAATCTGCCACTAAGGCATCATCTTCATTATTTCCGACAAGTCCACCTATGTGACCGAAATCATTCAAATTCACCACCCTTGATTCTGAAAATGAGCTGAGGATAGCGTCGCTATTTTCACCAACAAGCCCCCCGAGATGACCTATACCCTCTACCGTGCCGAAGGAGCTGCAGTTTTTAATAATTCCATTATTACAACCGACTAATCCGCCAGCTGGATGACCAAAATAATAGGCTGAAGTGAGTACTATATCAACCGAAGCGCTACAATTAAACATAGTACCATTACTTCTACCGGCAATCCCTCCGACAAAATCATGCCCGGAAATCAAACTGGAATCAACAAAACAGTTCTTGATAACGGCATAATAATTAAATCCGGCAATCCCCCCCACATCTCTAAGGCTGTACATTTGTACACGGGCTTGACAATTAAGAATTTCTCCTTGGTTCGAGCCGGTTATTCCGCCGGTTAGCTCTCTGTCTCCTGTTACAACACCACTCACTTCACAATTCTTCACTGTACCTGCATGGTTGTATCCTACAAGCCCTCCCACAACACGTTTGCCGAAGACATTACAGTCAGTTATGGTACAATTGTAGATAAATCCATCCTCAAGTCTGTCCACGAGCAATCCCAGGATCTCCGCTACGTCGTATCCGACTTGGGAATCGTCAAGCCGCAAGTTTCGTATAGTACCGCTATCACCGACTTGCCCAAACAAGCCACGCTTATCATAGTAATTGAATACTGTATGTCCATTTCCGTCAAAAATCCCACTAAAATAGTCGATATTATCAAATTCGCCATAGGAGAAGCACGACATGTCTAAATCAGCAATGAGCTTGAAATATTGGTTCCACAAATCCTTAACGGATCCAAGAAGGTTGAGTTGCTGTGGAGTAGAGATCAGATAAGGATCATTGGACTCTCCAGAACCTCCGGTAAATTGGGGCGCGTCAATCACTATTCCAGGGGTATTTTCCCATAAGAGCCGTGGATAGTCACTTCCATCATCAATTCTCCAGAGTCCAGGTGAAGTTAATCCCCAAAGAAAGTATGTCTCGACAGATTGCATTTGATCGGTAGTTTGTGGCCAGCCCCAGGTTCCTTTGCTAAAACCGCTTGTTTCAGAATTCCAATAACAGTATTTAATTATGGTCCATCCATACCTATAACCAATAAACGGCTCAACATAGTCAGGTCCGCCTGTAACTAAACCTGTAGAATAACAATTAATAACTTTGTTATCGATGCTACCTGACATAAATTCATAGACGTAACCTATAAAACCACCACATTGATAATAACCAGTAACTGATCCACTTGCATAGCAATTGTAGACATCCGAATCATATTCAAGTGCTCCTATAAGGCCTCCGGTCTTGGAGGAGCCGACTACATTAACTTCTGAAAAGCAAGAGTTCACATCAGATATACTGTGGGCTACGCCTATAAGTCCACCTGCTTTCTCGCCGGTAGCCGTTACCATACCCGTAGATTTACATTGCAGTGTATGAATACTACGACCTCGACCGACTAAGCCTCCAACAGATCCGATACCCTCAACTGTCCCATCAGCCTGACAACTATATACTTGACTTGAAACAATATGGCCGACAAGCCCTCCAACGTTTAAACCACCTGAGACAGATCCATTAACTACTCGACAATTTTGCACATAACCACCATAAGAGTAACCAATGAGAGACCCAATATTATCACGTGGAGATGCATGTACGACAGGATTTATGAGAATAATATTTTTCAAGGTAGCAGTATTCTGACTGGTACCGCAATATCCGAAAAGGCCAATGTAATCAACATCATTCGCATGCCATGTAAAGTTCTGTATTGAGTAACCAATACCATCAAAAAGTCCAGTAAAAGTTTCAGTACTACTTCTTCCTATTCTACCCACTTGACCGACAAAACCTGCTAAATCAATGTCTTTGGTCATTTTGAAATGTTTGTCCCAGTCGTTAGGGTCAAGGCTGATGGCGCTGAGGTCGTTGGGTGTGGCGATTAGATATGGGTATTCGGCGGTGCCGTTTCCACCGCTATATTTGGCAAGACAGGCGCCTGTGAACAGACAGATTAATATTAAGGTATAGCAGACGGCATTTTTACTCATACAACCCTCCTAAAATTTGAAAACAAGCCATTTTCGCGAATTTGGCCCGCCTTCAGTTTATATTTCAAATGCTTGGTAATAATATACCATAAAACGCTAAAACTTTCAAAGTCAAAAGCGCAAAAATTTCAATAAATCCGCCTTGTCGAGCACAGATATGGAAATCAGAGATATCAAGCTGGGTTGCGAACCAAATACAGGTGTTTACGGCTCTGTTTTTGCCGCTCGTGGCATTGCGATTGTTCCGGTCCTTGCGACACTTTTGATGCCGTAAGGCTTGGAGGCGCTTATGAACGCCTCTATCTTGGCCTCGGGACCGCTGACTTCGACCATAACAAACTTCGGCCCAAGGTCCACCACTTTTCCCTTGAACATCTCTATTAACGACCGAATTTCCGGCCGTTTCTCAGGCGGCGCAGAAACGCTGATAAGCATCAAGTCCCGTGCCACCAGCGGCTCACCCGCAAAATCCTGGACCTTTACAACGGGAACTACCTTGGCTAACTGTTTCCGAACCTGCTCAAGGACCCTGTCATCGCCGACGACGACAATCGTCATTCGGCTCAGCTTCGGGTCCTCGGTTCGCCCGACAACGAGAGAATCGATATTGAACGCACGGGCGGCGAACATACCGGCAACCTGGGCCAGAACGCCCGGCTTGTTTTCAACTAATGCACTTATTATATGCTTCATTTTCCAAACCGCTTTCAATGTCCAAAATCAGATTAACCTTTCCAGAATATCGAGCCCGTCCATTTCATCGAGGCTCTTGCCTGCGGCTACCATAGGCCACACATTTTCCTCCCGTTCGATTCTAAAGTCAACCACAAACGGCCTTTTTGAAGCCAGCATCGCCTTGATGACCTTTGGCACGTCGGCCTTCTTTTCGCACGTTTCCCCCTCTGCACCCAGCGCACGGGCCACATTTGCATATTCCGGATTGGCAAGGTAGCTTTTGGAATATCGCCTGTTATAGAAGAGCTCCTGCCATTGCCGGACCATTCCCATATACCCGTTGTTCAGGATACAGACCTTTATAGGCAGGTTGTGCTCGACAGCCGTAGGAATCTCGGTCAATGTCATATTGAAGCTGTGGTCGCCGTCTATATCGATAACGGTCATGTCCGGCCTGGCTATCTGTGCGCCGATTGCCGCAGGCAGACCAAAGCCCATCGTACCCAGCCCGCCGGAGCTGATAAGCTGCCTCGGCGTACTGAAACGATAAAACTGGGCGGCCCACATCTGGTTCTGCCCCACGCCTGTCGTGATTATCGCCTTGCCATCGGTCTGGCGGCAGAGCTCCTCGATTACATACTGCGGCTTGATAGACGAAGTTTTATTGTCATAGCGAAGGGCAAACTTTTTCTTCCACTCGGCGATTTTAACAAACCATCTTTTCCTTGGGTGGAACTTGACTTCCTTGACCATCTCGGCCAGTATGTATTTCGCGTCCCCTACAACAGGGATATCCACGTGTACATTCTTGGATATGCTGGAGGGGTCGATATCAATATGGATAATCTTTGCATGAGGAGCGAAGGTATCGAGCTTGCCGGTGACCCTGTCGTCAAAGCGGGCCCCTACGGCAATCAGCAAATCGCATTCTTGTACGGCGTAATTGGCATAGGCTGTCCCGTGCATACCGAGCATATCCAGTGATTCCGGCCTGCTCTGGTCGTAGCTTCCCAGCCCCAAAAGCGTCGTCGTTACCGGCACATGCGCTTTTTCAGCCACTGCCCTCAATTCTTCGCTGGCATTTGCGATGATAACACCGCCGCCGACATAAAGAACAGGTTGTTTAGAGCTGTTGATAGCCTCGGCTGCCATTGATATCTGCCTGGCGTGCCCTTTCGTGCGAACACGATATCCCGGCAGGTCAATCTTATCGCCGCCGTCCGTCTCGGCCTTGTTGACCTGAACGTCTACCGGTATATCGATCACGACCGGGCCGGGCCGGCCGGTAGAAGCAATATGAAACGCTTCCTTAATAAGCCGGGCCACCTCTTTTACGTCCTTGACGATACAGTTGTATTTCGTAATCGGCCGGGTAACGCCCGTCGTGTCTGCTTCCTGGAATGCGTCGTTTCCTATTAGTTCCGTGCGGACCTGCCCTGTCATCGCGACTATCGGTATTGAGTCCATGTTCGCCGTTGCAAGGCCGGTCACCAGATTGCAAGCACCCGGGCCGCTGGTGGCGACCACAACGCCGACCTTTCCGCTTGCGCGGGCGTAAGCATCGGCCATATGGCAGGCCCCCTGCTCGTGACGAGATAGGATAAAATTGATTGGGGCGTCATATAGCCTGTCGAAAAGCGGCAGGACAACACCGCCGGGATAGCCGAACATCGTCTCGACACCTTCTTTGAGAAGAGTATCGACTATTATCTCGGCACCTGCTTTGAGAGAGGATTTTTCTTTGGAAGTGGCTGAAACCGAAGAGTGAGATTTGGATGCCATGTTCTTATTCCTTTCCTGATAAACGCAATATCGTTATTCCGGCCTATTATGGCTACGCTGGCTCGCTCCGAGGGGCCAATCGATTTTACCCGAAAAACGATCGAACCGCTCGAAGGTTCAAAGCCCTGCCATAATTCCGTAACCACCCGCATTCCACGGGTGTCTCAGGCCTGCATTTGCATGTTTTCACACAAACACACGGGTATTATATACAATCTCTTACCATCTATCAACTATTTTTCGGTAATTTGCAGGGATGTCGATAATAAATTTTGGCTGGTACATTAAAGAAGATACTTCCAATTCAGCAAAAATAGCTGGCTTCTTGGTAAATTATCGGTATAATAGTGATTGGTCCTATATGCCATGTAACCGGTTGCCGGTTAATTACAATTAGGAGATTTTTTATGTGTGATCAATGCGGATGCGGCGCAACAGACGCCGAAAACAGTTTTGAAGAACAGGTCAAGCAAGCGATAGAAGAGGTTCGACCGGCCCTCAAGGAGCATGGCGGTGATGTCGAGCTGGTGGGGACCGATGATGATAATACCGTTAAAGTCCGTCTGCAGGGGGCCTGTCAGGGATGCCCGGGCGCTGCAATGACGATGACGATGGGCATCGAAAGAATCCTCAAGGAAAGAGTGCCTGAGGTCAAACAAGTCGTAGCGGTTGATTAACCTGTTATAGCTAAGGTCAACTTCCGGATGCGGGGAGAATACGGTAGACAGCAATCATCGGTGAGCCTTTGAGCGTATGTACTAATTGGCATGGGCCTATCTTTGCTTTCCCGGAACCCAATATTTTTATACGATCCAACCCCCATTCTTTGTAATAAAGGTCATTGGGCCTGCCGGCCAGTCTCGAATCCCACGCTATAAGGGTGATTTTGTGCTTCCTGCACTCTTCTATAAAGGATGGAAAATCTTCCGCTTCAAGCGGTTTAATAGTTCCCATATGCTCGAACCGTTCAGCCGGTAAGCCACAGTAAATCCGCATCCAGGCGGGCATCGTAGTAATCATTCGGTCGTCTTCCTCGGCATTTTCCAGAAACCAAAGGGCTAGGTTTTTAAAGTTGGCGTTGCTTTGACCGTTTCCCATTATTAATCCTGTCGTAGCGGCGTTACTGACCACGGACAGAACAAGGAATGCCGGGATAATCAGCCACTTCATGGAAGGTCTGCGTCGCCGTATCAGCTGCAATCCGAAAAAGCCGACAACGGTGACCAAAGATGATATAAGAGCGAGCCGTTCAATCGCAGGACAATACCTTTTTTGGGCGTAGTCCAGTGTCGCCAGAATCTTGAACGCCCACAGGATAAAGATGATCGCCGCGATTAGTTGAAGTACGGGTATCAGAAATTTAGGGTTTTGTCTGCCAACGAACCATTGCCAGAAAACAATTGTCCCGTATGCGCTGATAATCAGCCAGGCCCATGCGGTAGGTACACAAAACCGGGGCAGCCGATATGGATATATCGCGTGTACCATCACATATGGAATTCCCGCCAGAAGCATTACAATCATGTCCCAGCGTTTTTTAATGACCGCCGTTATGCTCCCCCCCAGGAAAGCTATCGCCAGAAGTAACGATGTCA
>WOR8_10007759_pt1 | contig 13190 bp, 14 predicted proteins | sample DeeMarSeWOR38_10_FD_19890 | JGI IMG/M metagenome (IMG submission 19890) | reverse complement strand
AGCTCAGCCCTGATGCGCTCAAGCCCCAGAGCCTCGAATTCCAACATGGCCATGGTACCCGTGGCATCTTGCAGTAGTGTGTGGTCGATAATGATACCGATCTCCTCACCAGGAACGAGACTTCCTTCTACCAAATGTGCTTCTAGAATTTTGTGCGCGAGGTTCTTTGCCATTTCTACTTCCCCTTTCTTCAGCAAGATCTATAAATATATCAAAAAAGATAACTGTCGACCAATAAAGCTCGTACTCTGTTCATAGGGACACTAACCTACAAACCGATAATAAAAAGAAGATGATACGGCCCAAGCTAAGACGGCCACCGTCAAGACAACACAGATACCACCCAGGCTTTTATGGATTAGGTTTTCCCTTTTTCTCTCATGGTAACCCAACAAGTAGCCAATGATAATACCACCTACGATGCCACCGCCATGACCCCAGTTGTTAATACCAGGTAAAAATCCTAAAAGTAAAAGTCCCAATAGCCATCCACTCATCTGTTTATAGATGGCCTGACCATATGTGCCACCTCTACTTTTGCCGTAGTAAAGGTTGGCGCCAATCAGGCTACATAATGCAGCAGAAGCCCCAAGGGTAAAACTGACACCGGCAATATAAGAGACGAAAAACCCAATTATGCCACCTAGAGTATAGATAGATACAAATCGATTGAGTCCGTACTCGCTTATGACGAATGGACCGATTTGACGTAAAGCAATCATGTTGAAGAAAATGTGAAGGAGTCCTCCGTGGAGATAGTTGGCGGAGATAAGAGTCCACCAGCGGTGCATCTGATCTATGGGGATTGTTCCAGTAGACCCTAGCAATATAAGGGCATTGCTCGAAGGTGAGAGAAAAGTAAATGGATTAGTAGAAAAGCCCATCCTGGTTGGATTCATTAAAAGAGAGACTAAGTACATCCCCACATTTGTATAAATAATGGTCTTGATAATTCGCTCGTCGCTAAAAAGCCCCTTCGTTACCGGTATGGATTTCCACCAAACCCCTGGTCTTGACACGCCACAATAAGGACAAATTGGCTCATCAGCACTGATTAGCTTGCTGCAATTGGGGCAGAGAATTGAATTTCTTGGATTTTCCGTCATCTCAGGGTTTTAGGTGTCAGGTTTCGGGTTGCAGGTGTCAGGAAAGATTAAGGTAATCATTCAAATCAACTACCACAATGGACTACTAAAACTACTTAGTAGAAAAATGGGGAACGAAACCGTATTTTTCGTAAATACCTTGAGCCTTAGATGACTTGATAAACTGCAGAAATTTTTCTCCATTTTCGGGATTGGCCGAATCTCTTAATGGGCAAATATAGTAGTTTATCTTTTTTCTTTGATCCAGATCTTCACCCGGGTCGATCATATCCAACGGCAGGTTATTCTGCCGGGCATGCTTGATCTCCGTGGACCACACCGGGCCAACATCAACCTCTCCTTTTACTATTCTGAGGGGAGTCTCCCTGTGATGAACAACTGTCAGGATGGTGGTCCCCTCTGCTCGTTTTTCCTCCATAATGCGGCGAACTAGAGTATCGCCCCCTACATCGCGGTACATATCCATAATGTGGAAGGCGATGTCTTCAAATTCCGGATTAGGTTGGGAAATTCGCACCTCTGATCGGCCAAGGTCTTGGACTGAATTGATCTTAGCGGGATTTCCTTCGGGGACCATTAAAACTATCCGGTTGTGCAGATAGAGGAAATAGCCCTTTCCAGAGATGAGATCTTTTTCCGCCAGCTGCTTCATAGCAGCCTCGGATACAGATGCGTACACATCGGGCCGCACATCTATGAGTTTGTCTCTAAAAACTGCCCCCCCTGCCAGGATCTGCTTCAATTCTAGCCCTGGTGGCAGAGTTTCATAAAAGATTCTTTTGATTTCAGCATATTGACTCTGAAATACTCCCAGCAATTCCTCCATTACCATGAATTGGTTCCCAGCCACAAAAAGCACCAAATCGGCGGAATCGGCAAATTCCAGGTTATGCAGGTCGTCTCCACGGTCAGAAGGAATTACTGGGTATGCACGGTCTTTCTCTTTAGCTGCCATTTTAATGTCTCCAACATGTTTTCTTTAATCAGCTCTCACAGAGTGCACAGAGAACTCAGAGAGCTCTAGTCCGCCATGAGGTCCAGCTGTGGAGGAGTCAGGTACCAGCGAAGTTTGCCCTCATGGGTGGGAAGTTTGTCCACATCAATCCTGCCAATGCCACCTCTTTCGAATTGAATTGTAGCCTTAGAGCCTGAGGTGAGGAGGGCGGAAGCTACCTCAGCTAAAGATGGCAGATGCCCGGCAATCATGATCGAGTTTTTTTCATCAAACTGCCCCAGGTAAGCAATAGTCTCGTCGGCCGGCGTCATGGCCTTGACCTTTTCCGTCTCCACTATACTCTCAACAGGAAACCCCACAGCCTCTGCAACCAATGCCGCAGTCTGTTGGGAACGGGTCTTGGGACTGGCGATGATTACATCGAATTTTAGACCCATTCTCTTGATGGCTCGGGCTGCCTTTGAGACTTGTCTCTTCCCATTTGGACTAAGCGGTTCTTCAGGATCCTCATCCTTCGAAAGATTGGGGCCATGTTGCATTAGATAGATTTCCATTAGTGTCACCTCCCTATTATGCCCAGAGCGCCAAGGACAAATTCATAAGGTTCAAAGTTTCAAGGTCAAAGTTTTTTAATTATCTTATGTCGCTTTTCCACACTCGAAATTTGGAGCTTAGAACCTGGAACTGAAAACTATGTGTTTAGTGTCTAGTGCTTAGTGCCTAGTGTCTAGCGCCTTGTGTCCAGTAAGCCCTAAAGTTATCCCAACATACCCCTAGCAGGTATCTAGATCTTTAAAGAAATCAATGCCTAATTCGGGAGGTAGCTTGGCTAACAGCAAGCTTGCTTCAGTCTTAGACAGTATCTGAAGCGGCAGGCTACCGCGCACTCGATGATGTACATCATGCTTCAGGCTGGCCCCCATTACGACCACAGAATCAACCCCTGCCTGTTCAACTATCACGTCCTGAGGACGATCTCCCTCCCGCAAGAGTAAATTACCCTTCTTTTCACAGCGGTCCAACCATGCCCTTGCTCCCTCTAAATATTCCTTACCCTGCCTAATTTCTTCATCGGTGAGGCCGGGCTGTCTAACCCAAATCAAGTCCACACTCTCCTGGGTTGCAGGTAAAAGCTGTTTCAACAGAGGAAACAACCTTCTAGCGGAAGGAGAAGCGTCTGCACACACCAGAAATCTGCTGTTTAAGTCACCTCCCCTCACCAGCAAGACAGAACCATGTAAATCCAGAACTAATCTACGCGCTCTATCCCCTGGAAGAAATCGTCCCAGACCACTGCGTCGGGGCGCAGCAATAACCACCAAATCGTGACGGTGTTCATCCACCTCGTGATTCAAAACTTCTGTCAGGTGTCCATAGCGTTCGTAAAATGGCACCCGGCTCCCAGAGGGTGTTTCAGCCAAAAATAGATACCCATTCCGCACCGCACGAATGTTGATACTTTGGGGCAAAAGAAAGCCCGCGCCTATTAGCTCATTCATCGCCTGGGTGAGAACTTGGATTCCCGGCTGGAGCTCGTGCCATCTTTCCAGGGGCAGATCTACACCCACCGGTGGCGGTTCCTCAGTGGCAGGAGTGGTGCTGCGTACTGTAAGAAAGGTTATCTCAGCATCAAGATTCACTGAGAGAGCACTGGCAATGCGCAACAATTTCTCAGTGGCAGTCTTATCATCCAGGTAAACAAGAATCTTCACCTCAGCCTCCGTTCTTTTCCCTGGGTTTTTTACACTGCCGTGGTCGCACTCCTTCACCCAATATTTCCCAATTTCCCCGTTTGAGCTCGGAGCATTCGACGAATACCATGTATTCGCAAGTTGCACAAATTGCCGGGCAGAAAGATTCGCGCATGGCTTGTCGAATGGCGGACCCGGTAGCAGTGCGGAAATGACTTTCTCCCACTTCGCGGAGTAATCCGGAATTCTTGAATACCTGAAAGATCCGCTGCTTGACCCCGGCGAAGTACAAGCCACCTCCCCTCTCTCCCACCTCTTCCAGAAGGATTTCTAGAACGTGTATGCCGCTGGCGTCCAATATATTTGTCTGATGCAACCTAATCAAAAGATTAGCCATATGGGGATGGTTTTTCAGTCGTCGCTGAAGATCTTCCAAGACAAAGGTTACTGAACCAAAGAACACAGCTCCTTCCACTGTAACAATATCCATCTGACAGCATATTTTGCCGCGGGCCGAGCCTACCATTTTACCCGTGCTCAGATCCGGTACAACCGAGTGAATACGAGGATGAGACGTTTCGGCCAAATGGAGACCAATGGAGAGTAGAACCCCAACGTAGATGGCAAACTCAACCTGGAGAAAAAGAGTAGAAAGGAAGGTCACCAGCAGTGCAGAACTGTCGGCTCGGGTGGCTCTCATGGCCCGCATGATCCCTTCTTTATCCACCATCTCATAGGCCACCACCACTAGTACTCCGGCCAGTGCGGCAACAGGCAGCACCGCGGCCAAGGGGGCTGCGATCAAGAGGACTACAGCGACGGCAATGCCGGAGAAGACCCCGCTCATAGGTGTCTTGCCGCCGGTGCGGAAGTTTAGTGCAGAGCGGGTGAAGGAACCGCTTACCGGATAGCCGCTGAACATTGAAGCCGCCACATTGGCAAACCCTTGACCGATAAATTCCTGGTTTATGTTGAGCTGTTGATGGGTCCGGCCGGCAATGGCCTTCGCGCTTGATACAGCCTCCATCAGCCCAAGAAGAGCAATTGCAAGAGCGCCAGGGGCCAAGTTGCCAATCTCCACTCCGCGGGAAATTCCAGGTAGTTGGACTGGAGGCAGAGTACGAGGGAGGCTCCCTACCACTGCCACACCATACTCACCAAGTTTAAAGACTGCCACTATCGAACTCACGGTTACCAGGGCGATTAGAGTCCCCGGCCAGGAGGGACGAAATCTTTTCAGCAGCAAAATAATGGCTGTAGTCGTAATCCCGAGTATAAAGGTGATCATATGCGTTTCATCGAGATGAGAGATGGTGTTCAGGAGCGACTTCACAAAGATACTGCTCTTCTCCAATTGCAGACCAAGGAGGCTCGGCAACTGATTGAAGGCGATCAGCACCCCGGCACCAGCAGTAAAACCTAAGATAACCGAGTGGGATACAAAGTTCAGCAAGTTCCCAAGCCGCGCCACTCCCATAGCGATCCGAATCCCACCTGCAATAAGAGCAAGCAAGAAAGCCATCTGGAAGTAGTCGGGACTTCCCGGCTGTGCCAGTCCTGCAATGATGCTGAACACTACCAAGGAGGTGGCTGTTGTGGGACCGGTGATCAGATGAGCAGAACTACCCCAGAGGGAGCCAACAATCGCCGGAACAATGGAAGCGTAGAGACCGTATTGCACCGGCAGACCCGCGATGAGTGCATAGGCCATAGATTGAGGTACTGCAACCACCGCCACAGTGAGACCTGCAACTAGATCCACCCTAAAATGGCGTCGCCCGTAGCCCCGAATCCACGAAAGAAAAGGAAAAAGGTGCACTAGCTGTAAGTGGTGCATAATTTCCTCAGGAAAAAGTCACAGCAGTGCGCTCTTCACACCGGCTTTGACACTTTTGAACTCTCAGGAATACTCCCCTTGCGTAGTGGCAACAGACCCTGAATCCTATCCGCTTTTTAGGCCTCCGCCTAGTCCTTCATGTGCTCCCGCTGGAAATCTGCCAATAAAGTGGCTACCTCACCTTCTCCAACATCAGACCATTTCACGTAGGCGTCAGCCACCGCAAAGCTAAAGCCGCCCCTAATGTTGGCACAATAGAGGGTATTCACCTCACTGGCTATCCTCACTATCGAACTCTCATAACCAGTGGGCACTGCTACATTGAGGCTGCTTATACCTGTCTTCTTCAGGGCCTCAATAGCCACAAGCATGGTAAAACCTGAAGCAAGACCATCGTCTACCAGTATGGCCTGCTGTCCAGAAAAACCTGACCAGGGCCCTGCACCCCGAAGATTTTTCACCCGCTTTGCGACTTTTTGCGAGGTTTTATCTATTCCTTCTTGAATCTGCTCTTTAGTAAGCCCGAACCGTGCCACTAGATTCTCGTTTAACCGCACAGTTCCATCAAAGGCTACGGCACCATAACCGGCCTCCGTATTCCATGGCAGAGTGATCTTGCTCACCACCGCCAGGTCTAATGGAAGGTTCAATCGTTCTGCCATTACCTTTGCCACCGGCAGTCCTCCCGCGGGAATGGCCATAACAGTAGCATCACCACCGGTGTAGACCTTGAGCATCTCAGCAAGTATTTCTCCCCCATGATCACGGTCCCGAAAAACAGCTATTCGGTCACGGAGTTCAGGCAAATCCACAACATTTTTGGCTAATGAGATAGCCATACCGTTAGCTCCCAGCTATCAGATGCCAGCAATGGGCAATTATTTTTTCAACTTACCTTTATTAAGGGATTAGACTATTCTTTTAAAGGCACATAAGCAAGAGGTGAGTAAGGTTACTAGGGCTTTTACCCATGTCTGGCCGTACCACTTTTGGGTAAAATTACCCATTTTTGGTACGGCAACTATTGGGTGAGTTTTTTTGGGAAAGTCCTGATGAGAGATCGACTTGCACGAATGGACTTCATGTTGTAGATTGCAAATTTTAGAATGCTAATATGTTTAGTCTTCTCTAGTGATTTTATTAAATTAAATCCGAAATCCGAAATTTGACGAACACACCCCCCAGCACTGAATAGAAAGAGGAAAACCGATGGACTCAACCCGGACCCCCATACCCATCTTAGAAGGTCATGACTGTTTCGCTTGTGGCACCAATAATCCCATTGGCCTAAAACTAGAATTCTATCGACAAGGCGATTTTATCTGCTCAGATGTCGTCTTGAGTCGCAACCATGTGGGCTGGCAGAATATGGCCCACGGAGGAATTATATCCACCCTTCTGGACGAGATCATGTCCTGGACCATTATCTATCTCATGAAATCCTTTGCTGTGACCAGGCGAATGGAGATTCGATACCTAAAACCCGTACCTGTGGAAGTCCCTCTGACCGTGAAAGGAGAAATGATCACCTCAGGCAAAGGAAATACGTGTCAGGCTAAAGCCGTCTTGCTCAATGGGGAGGGAAAGAAACTGGCCCGAGGCAACGGAGAATTTGCTATCCTCAGCGAAGAAAAGCTCTCAATAATGCCGGACCACTTAAGACGAGATATGCTGAAATTGTTTCGGATGTACCCATAGGTTGGACTGACGCCATGCCGTCTAAGCCGAGAAGAGTATTACTCCTATATACCGATAAATACTATCTTGTGAAACAGGTCTATCCCTATGGTTTAGACCTCATCGCTAATCATCTCCGTCAGTACGGCTACAGTGTCAGCATTGAGTTTCCCTTCCTGCCAGATTTAGATCCCGAAAGCAATCTGGTAGAGATTCTGGAAAGGACTAATCCTGACCTGATAGGTCTTAGCTTCCGAAATCTAGATACAACCATGTCCTGCGAGCCCTATGGCGAACACGAGGGCCCCGGTTACCAGACTTTCTTTTTTTTTCCTGAACTCAAAAGGTTCGTAGAGATATTGCGGAACCTTAGGCCAGATGTTCCTATCGTCATCGGAGGCGGGGCTTTCACCATCTCTCCGGTACCGATCCTGCAAATGCTGGGAATTGAGTATGGCATTGTTGGGCAAGGCGAAGAGCCTCTGAGGCAACTTCTTGAGGCCTACCCCGACAAAAGGGAACTAGCAAAGATTCCCAATGTGGTGTTTAAGGCCGGCAATCATTTTCATATGAATCCTTTGCGATCCTATCGCTTCCGTGAACTAGGAAATCTCCGTGCAAGGGAAAAGAGATTCAACTACGCGTATGAAAGCGTGGGGCTACCGATTCAGGTGAAACGGGGTTGCAATCAGAACTGCTCCTACTGTGTTGAACCGCTAATTGAAGGAAGAAGGTATATCTTCAAAGATCAAAGTGACATAATTGCAGAACTCAAGAAAGTTGCTGAGAAGCACGGTGGCATTAGAACCATTTTTTTCGTTGATACGGAGTTTAATCTTCCGGACCTCGACTATTGCTCGGTCTTGGTGAAGGAGATCATAGAATCGGGGCTGCACAAGCATTTCCGCTTCTCTTCTCAATTTTTACCCAAACCTTTTGATCATGCGTTTGCAAAACTGCTGGCCGATGCAGGCTTTTCAATCATCCTTACCTGTGACAGTTTTGCTGACAGTGTCCTTGAAAAGAATGGGGCATCATACAGCCAGAAGGACATTATCAGAACTCTTGAGCTCTGCGAAAAATGCGCTATTGATTGCACATTAGCACTGATCTTTGGCTTGCCGGGAGAAACCTACGACACCGTTGACCACACCATCAGGCAAATGATGAGTTACCCTCCAAATGTTTTGAGGAGATATGAATATACAGTCGGTGGGAGAATATATAATGGTACTCCTTTGTGCCAATTCGTCGAACGGCAAGGTGCTGCTCACCATGTGTACGGAAAGAAATCGGCGGGATATATTGAACCCTACTATTACTGCTCTCCTGATCGACCATTGGAACTCAAGGCTTATATAGAAAACATTCTTCCTTTTCCCGCGCCTTATCAAAACAAATTTGATGAGACCAAACACCAAAGTCTAGCCATAAGTTATTTGATTGACCAAGAGAAGTGGGATAAAGCCACGGCAAGGTTTTGTGAGAGTGATCTGGCTGCTCAGAGATCAATCTATGACTATATCTTCCGCAAATTAGCAGATTCGGGCAAAATAGAGGCAGCTAAGGTCGTATCCGAGCACTTGTTGGAAAAAATGCTTCAGAGTCAGAAGATCACTCGATATAGAGATGAAATAGCAGTTGTGCAATACTATTTGAGCCTATTGGAAGCTGCTAGTTGACCAAACATTCTTGTCAGATCATGGCTGAAAAACAGATCCGCTTTCTATCCGGCGACATTGAGATTGAAGGGCTACTTTATTCCTCCATAGGAGACAAAGGTGTTGTCATTACCCACCCACATCCGCTCTATGGCGGCAACATGTACAACAATGTTGTGGAAGCGCTGGTTGGAGTTTACCAACGTGAGGGGTACGCCACATTACGGTTCAATTTCCGCAGTGTCGGATCGAGCGAGGGAGAATACGACAATGGCATAGGGGAACAGGAAGATGTGAGGGCTGCCCTGCACTACCTTAGCCAGAGAGGGAAGAAAATCCTAGACCTCGCTGGGTACTCTTTTGGTTCCTGGGTTAATGCTCTTGCCATCTCCCAGGTGGACGCTGTCGATAGGATGGTTATGATTTCACCTCCGGTGGCTTTCATGGACTTTAACTCGGTTGGATTGATCCCACAAATCCAACTCGTCCTTGCTGGCAGTCGTGACGACATAGCACCGCCAGAGCTTATCAAGAATATGCTGCCTACGTGGAACCCCAGAGCACACCTGGAGGTGATCGATGGCGCCGACCACTTTTACCTGGGATACACAGGAAAACTTGAGTCTGTGTTGACTGCCTACTTGAAAGACCATGGGGCCTAGATGCTACTTAACCTCTTCTTCCGAAAAACTTATGGCCCCGTGAGGACAAGCGGGAATGCAAATGCCGTCGAAATCACATTTGGACTCATCTAGGGTGGCAACGCCCTCTAGCAAGGAAATTGCATCTCGAGGGCAAACCTTCACGCATTCACCCGAACCGCGACACTTATCTCGATTTACAAGAATCTTCATCTTTCTCGCACCTGTATTCTGGTTTGGGAGAGAACAAGCACACAATATTAATCTATACCAACGAGAGGGGCAAGTCTGCTCCTCTCAGGAGTTTCCCCATTTTCTCCTTTTGGGTTTGCCCATCTACTATGGCGACTAAGTGGTATGGCCAGGGTGAGCTACTCGGTAAACCAGCATAGTCGCTGCCATTAATGAACTACCTTTGAGCCGGTTGGCCTATCCTCGCGCCGATGCAGATGATGGTCCTTCCGAGGAGCGGAGGCTTCGCACCGGTTGCTCCGATGCTGTTTACCTCGTAACTCACCCTGCCCTGCCTTGTGACTAGTTGATTTTTGGGCATGGTTTCTGGTGTTTCTTCTGAGTGACTGGCGGTGGCCCCGTTCCGCAGGAACGGGGAACAGGGAGGGGGTGGCCTCACCCGCCCGCAGCTGCGTTCAAAGTGACCAGGCCGTGAGACTCGGAACGATAGAAGGAACACCAGGAAACAATTTTCATTTCCAAATTAGCCACAACTCTGTAATGGACTGAGTCCACAGTCAGGGGGCAAACATTTTTGGGGAAACTCCTGGCTTCTCTGACTTGACAAAGCTTGAAACAGTTGTTCTATTGTCATCGGAAGATTTCAAGGCTAAAGGTCCACAAGATTAACCACAATGCCCGACTTCGCCTTCGGGAAAATCCAGGGAGGGACCCTCCATGTTAAAAGAGTTAGAGAAACCAACCTATTTGCTATTCGTTTTCGTCATTTATTGTTGCCTGTTACTGTCTCCGGCCCTGGCCGCCGAGCAACCCCCAGCCGTAGGCTCGGCTTTGCCCCCCATCAAGTTGGCCGTGCCTGATGATCCTCAGGTTAAGGAGTACTTGGGGCTTTCCGGAGGTAAGCAATTCACCATCCCTCAGATTGAGGCACAGGCTGTTGTCATTCAAATCTTTAACATGTACTGACCATATTGCCAAAAAGAAGCGTTCCGGGTGAACGAGTTGTATCGGGCCATTGAAGGGCGCAAAGACCTTAAGGGCAAAATGAAACTCATCGGCATTGGTACTGGGAACAGCGACTTCGAGGTGGGCTTTTTCCGCAAAAAATACGAGGTCCCCTTTCCCCTCTTCTCAGATGAGGACTACTCTATCCACAAAGCGATTGGCGAGGTGAGAACACCATACTTTATTGGTGTCAGGCTCAAAGGTGACGGGAGCGCTGAGGTTTTCTATTCCAAGCTGGGAGGCTTTGAAAATGCAAATAAGTTTCTAGATAGTATGGTCAAATTGTCCGGGCTATAAACGGGAGGAAAAAACATGGCGATCAAAAAACATATTTCTTTAATGTGGATGCTGGGATTATTGGTCATTTTCATCTGGACCCCCGCAGTAAGTGGCCAATCAACTGATTTCAAGGAGAATATTTATCCGGTCGAAAAACTAAAGCCCACAGATAGTGTGCTCAAGGTCAAGGTGGGTGACCTAGCTCCAGATTTCACTCTGCCGGCGGTCCGAGGAGGCGAAATGACTTTGAGTCACTATCGCGGCAAGAAAAACGTGGTTATATCTTTTGTCCCAGCTGCCTGGACGCCTGTCTGTTCAGACCAGTGGCCCGGATACAATATCGCCCAGGAGTTTTTCGTTCAAAATAACACCATTCTTTTGGGCATAACTGTGGACAACATCCCCACTTTGTATGCCTGGACCAACCAGATGTGCATGGGTGGTGGAGAGCTGTGGTTTCCCGTTCTTTCAGACTTTTACCCCCATGGAGCAGTAGCTGAAAAATACGGGGTCCTGCGCTCCGACGGTGTCAGCGAGAGAGCTCTTTTTGTCATCGACAAGAAGGGAATCATTCGCTATATAGACGTGCACGACATTAATGAGAGACCACGTTTGGAAGTTTTAGTAGGCGAACTACAAAAGCTAGAGAAGTAATATTCACCTGGAGTAGTGGAGTATTGGAGTATTGCAGAAATCTTCGAGTCCTGATCCTTTCCCTTTCACCATTACTCCATCACTCCAACACTCCAGCAGTCCTGAGCAAAGCCGCCAGTTACACTTTCCAAATCCTAACATACCTCGGCGTTATAAGAGGAGTGGGTTCTTATATTCCCCAAAGTCGAGGAGCCTTACGCTGGTAACCCTCCTCTTCCGCTAACAGGTCAAGGTGGGCAGTGACTACATCATCCACTGCCAGGGCCCGAGGATCACCGCCTTCTCGGGTATCTACAACTTTTATATAACCCTTGCACTTTTCGCAGACCTGCACCCTGTAGATGTCGTCACCCTCACCGTAGAAGTAGCGAAGATCTTCTTGTTTTTCGTTACCACAAAATGGACAACCCAGCCGGGGTAAATTCCAGAAGTGCCCACAAAAAGAACAAAGCCCTTCCCTCTTTCCCTCCTCACCAACTAGAGCAGCAATTGCAGGCAGTCCCCCGCAGATGGGGCAGTAGCCATGCCGCCACCTATCTAGTTCAGAGCCCCTTGTGACACCTGCGACCGTGGCCAGCAATGAAGGCTGTATACTAAGTTTGGTCAAGGCTTGAAGAACGGGTAATGGAACCTCTAGGTCCTTGGCATAGCCTTCAATGGTCTCTGCCTGGTTCTGCAGCACTGCCTTGCTGATCTCGGCAGTGTCTAACCTACCAGAGTCTAAAGCTTCCAGCAGAGCCTTGCCGGCTGAAGCAAGAACAGGATTTTCTTCAGTGGAGAGTTGGCAGAGCTTTCGGAAAAGACGCTCTACGGTATTGTTGTCTACTGAAAAATTTTCCGAGTCCATTAGGGGAAAGCCTTCCTCTATTTTCAGTTTGATTCGCTCTTCCGGAAGGCCGATCTCCGGTATCGATGTTTCCTCTTGTGTTTCATGCTGAGCGGCCAACACTTTGCCGTAGAAGGCTAGAACTTCCTCAAGCTCCTTACTGTCCTTCTTGCATTGCTCAAGCCTATTTTTCATACTCCGATAGAGTTCATCCATTTGTGCAAACATAAAGTTAGTCTCCCTCTAACTGGTCAAGGACGGCACCAGATGGTGTTGACAGTTAATACTTTTTAGATTGGTATCTTAACCACCGAGAGCGCAGAGAGCACAAAAAAGGAGGGACCAAAGTCCCTCCCACGGTTAGAGCGATCTTAATCCAATCGCTAGGTTTCTTTTACACCTTGGCAATACCTGTAATCAAGTCAGTGGCAGGCCGGAAAAGTTTCCGCAAAGCCAGCTTTCTACTGATGCCAACGTCATTCTGTGCCACTGCAAATTTGTGGTAGACCATCGGATCGTCCACCACCAGAAAGATCGTGCGGATAGAATCGGCATCCAGAAGTTGTGCTTTGTTGAAACCCTTCTTCTTGAGCTCTGCCACCCTTGAGTTGGCCATATCCAGCATCATACCCCGATCGCCAAAGTTCATGGTCCCTGTGGGACAGA
>WOR8_10004707_pt1 | contig 13192 bp, 11 predicted proteins | sample DeeMarSeWOR38_10_FD_19890 | JGI IMG/M metagenome (IMG submission 19890) | reverse complement strand
CGACTCGATCCTCGGCGCTGCAGCGGGGGGGATGATTATCGGGATCCTGGAAAATCTGTCCGACGGGTTCTGCAAGACGTATCTGGATTTGAGCGGGGTCAAGGAAGTGGCACCGTACGTCTTTCTGGTCATGATCCTGATGATCAAGCCGTACGGGCTCTTCGGCACCAAGGAGATCGAGCGTGTGTGAAGGGAAGGGCGGGCTTTCGTAAGAGGCGTGCACCGATCGGGGAGAGGGCAGGATGCATTACTGCGGAGATTTCCGGACGACATACCAGAAGGACATGGAGATTTTCCAGACCCCGTTTGTCAGGGTTTGCGTCACCGCGTTCTTCGCTCTTCTTCTTGTTTGGCCCTTCCTGGTCAAGGGCGATTATCTCTGGATTACTCTTCAGATCCTGATCGCATCGATCGGGGCTGTGGGGCTGAACATCCTCACCGGGTTTACCGGGCAGATATCGCTTGGGCAAGGAGCATTCCTCGGGGTGGGCGCGTACACCTCGGCCTATGTTACCGCGAAGCTCGGGCTTTCCTTCTGGGTGGGTGTCCCCGCAGCGGGGCTGGTCACCGCCATGGCCGGCATGGTGTTCGGCATCCCGTCGCTGCGGTTGAAAGGCCTCTATCTTGCCATCGCAACGCTGGCGTCCCAGTTCATCCTCGAATGGATCTTCATCCGGTGGGAGCCCGTCACGGGGGGCAGCTACGGGATCACGATCCCCCGGCCGACGATCGCAGGATATACCTTTTCCACGGATCGATCGTATTACTACATCGTCCTGTTCATCGCAACCGCCATGATCCTGTTCGCGGCAAACCTGATACGCACGAAAACCGGTAGGGCCTTCATGGCGGTGCGGGACCATTACATCTCCGCCGAGGTCATGGGGATCAACCTGTTCAAGTACCGGATCCTCTCCTTCGGGATCTCGTCGTTCTACGCTGGCGTTGCGGGAGCCCTGTTCGGGCACTCGCTGAAGTACGTCTCGTCGGAACAGTTCAACATCGAGGTGTCGATCGTGTATCTCGCAATGATCATCATCGGCGGGCTGGGAAGCATCCTCGGTTCCCTGTTCGGAGCCGTGTTCATGATCCTTCTCCCCAAACTTCTGTCGGCCGTGACCGCGGCGGTATCGGCCGATTTCCCGGCTGTCGCGAGGCTGGCGATCTCTTTCGAGCACGGCATATTCGGTCTGATCATCATCATGTTTCTTATCCTCGAGCCGGATGGGCTCGCGCATCGCTGGAAGATGGTCAAGGCGTACTGGAAGCTTTATCCCTTCTCCTACTGAGAGGGTGATTTCCGGAGGGCGATTTGGAGGAAAGTAGAAACGGGAAAGGGTGATCGATAGAGGAAAGCGGATCAAAAGGAAATCGGAGAAACAGGACGAAACGGTGTTCCGCACAGGGGACAACGAAAACAGAGGAGGAGGGGATAATGGGGAAAAGATATTTTCTGATCGCCGCTGCGGTATTTACGAGCGCACTGTTCCTGAACGCGTGCAAGAAAGCGCCTCCACCGGTCCAGTCGATCAAGATCGGCCACCTGGCCGACCTGACCGGCCCGACATCATCCGTGGGGAAACCTTACGCGGCAGGCGTCCAGGGCTACAAGGACTACATCAACGGCAAGGGCGGAATCAACGGGAAGAAGATCGAGATGCAGGCGATCGACTATGCCTACGACAAGAACAAGGCGATCAACCAGTACAAGAAATACGTCGAGGAAAAGGTGATCGCCATCCAGGGGTGGGGGACAGGAGATACCGAGGCACTGACCGGATTTCTGGCGGCCGACAAGATCCCGTACCTGTCCGCCTCGTACTCGGCCCACCTGACCGACCCCGCAAAGGCCCCATACAACTTCTTCATCGCGGCGGATTACACCACCCAGCTGCGAGCGGGCCTGAAGTACATCAAGGATAACTGGAAAGAGGAGAGGGCCCCCAAGATCGTCTTCATCTACCCGAATCACCCGTACGGAATCGCGCCGATCAAGGGGGGGAAGGAGTACGCCGGGGAACTCGGGTTCGAGATCCTCGGCGACGAAGACGTGGGGCTCAAGGCGATCGAGGCGAACTCCCAGATGCTCTCCGTGAAAAGCAAGGGCGCCGACTTCGGCTGGATCGGCGGTACCACCCCTTCCGCCGCGGTCATCATCAAGGATGCAAAGAAGCTCGGCCTGAAGACGAAGTTTCTCGTGGACATCTGGGGGAACGACGAGGACCTGGTCAAGATGGCAGGCGCCGATGCGGATGGCGTTCTCGGCCTCCAGGCAGCTGCGGTATACGGCGATGACGTTCCCGGGATGAAGCTCATCATGGAGGTTACGAAGAACGAGCACCAAAATACGCATTTCATCCGCGGCTGGGTTTCCATGATGGTCATGTGCGAGGCGCTTGGCATTGCCGACAAGAATGGACAGCTGAACGGCCCCGGAGTGAAGGATGCCCTGGAAACGATGAAGGATTTCGATACGGGTGGTCTGACTTCCCCGATCACCTACACTTCGACCGACCACCGTCCCAACATGTCTGCAAAAGTGTACGAATACCAGGACGGCAAGATGGTGCTGAAGGAAACGATCGAACTTCCCCGAAAGGCGGAGTGGCTGGGGCTGTAAGCAAGGCGGAGAGAAGAAATGTGAGGAGGGGGGCCATTCCCCCTCCTCACGCGACAGAAACAGCGAACGCGGCAGGAGACGGATGCTCCAGGTGAACAACATCGAGGTGATCTACTCGGACGTTATCCTCGTCCTCAAGGGGCTTTCCCTTGTGGTTCCGCAAGGGCACATCGTAGCCCTGCTCGGCGCCAACGGCGCGGGGAAGAGCACCACGCTCAAGGCGGTATCCGGGCTCCTCAAGTCCGAGGAGGGGGAGGTGACCGACGGGGAGATCCTGTTCGAGGGAGAGAGGGTAAACGGAAAAGACGCGGAGGAGATCGTCCGGAGGGGGATCTTCCAGGTGATGGAAGGGCGACGGGTGTTCGAGGACCTGACAGTGGAAGAGAACCTTCGCTGCGGTGCATACACGCGGAAGGACGGGAGAAATATAAAAGGGGATTACGAACGGGTCTACACGTACTTTCCCCTGATCAGGGAGCGCCGGAAGCAATTGGCGGGGTATCTGTCCGGGGGTGAACAGCAGATGCTGGCAATCGGGCGCGCACTCATGGCACGACCGAAGCTGATGCTCCTCGACGAGCCGTCGCTGGGGCTATCCCCGCTTCTGGTCAAGGAGATATTCGGAATCATCAAGGAGATCAACGAGAAGGAGAAGACGACGATCCTCCTCGTGGAGCAGAACGCCCGGGTCGCCCTGTCCATCTCGAGCTACGGCTACATCATGGAGAACGGGAAGGTCGTCCTCGACGGAGAGACTTCGATGCTGGCCAACAACGAGGACGTCAAGGAGTTCTATCTGGGGATGACCGAGGTCGGCACGCGGAAATCGTACAAGGAGACCAAGCACTACAAGAGGCGCAAGCGCTGGCTTTCTTAAAAAACCGGGGACGTTCTTAAACTTTTTAATAAGGAACGTCCCGTGTTCGGAAAGTTACGGGGAAACCAGGGAGGGGTCTTGATCGACAGGAAGCGCGGTTTCTATGACGAGACGCAGGAGACGATGCCTCCGGAAGAGCGGGAAGCGCTCCGGAAAGCGATTCTCCGCGATGCGGTGAATCATGCCTACGAAAATGCACCAGCGACCAGAAAAAAGATGGACGAATCGGGGGTCAAGCCCTCGGAAGTGCGCGACGTGACAGACCTGGCAAGGATCCCCGTTACCCGGAAGGCGGACCTGAAATCGATTCAGAAGGCAGAGCTTCCGTTCGGCGGCCTGGCTGCGGCACCCCCGCGGGCCATGCGCCGGATCTACGTCTCGCCCGGCCCCACGTACGATCCGGAAGGCAGGGAGGAGAGCCACTGGCGGTGGGAGAAGGCATTCGTTGCTGCGGGATTCCGGCCAGGAGACATCGTGCAGAACACCTTCATGTACCATTTCTCTCCGGCCGGCCTCATGTTCGACGAGGCCCTCATCCGGATCGGCTGCACCGTGGTTCCTGCGGGTGTGGGCAACACGGAGATGCAGGCGCAGGTCATGCGGGACCTCTGTGTAACAGGATATGTAGGGACCCCCTCCTTTCTCATGACCATTCTCGAGAAAGGGAAGGAGATGGGGATCACTCCCGGGAAAGGTCTCTGCATCCAGGTTGCGCTCGTCGCTGCGGAGATGCTCCCCGAAGCGCTGCGGAGGACCTTTCAGGAGGAGTTCGGTATCCAGGTGAGGCAGGCGTATGGGACCGCCGATGCGGGCTCGCTCGGGTACGAATGTTACGAGGGGAAGGGGATGCACATTCCCGACGAGATTCTCCTCGAACTTGTCGACCCGGCAACGGGGGAACCTGTCGGACCGGGAAGAATCGGTGAGGTGGTCGTCACGCTACCCAATGCGACCTATCCCCTCGTCCGCTTCGGGACGGGCGACCTGTCCCTCTTCACGGACGAACCGTGCCCTTGCGGGAGAAGTTCGTCGAGACTGGTGCGCATCGTCGGCCGGATCGATCAGGTGACCAAGGTGAAGGGGATGTTCGTCCACCCCGAGCAGGTGGAACAGGTCGAGAAGAAGATCCCAGAAATCGTATCAATCCAGCTGGTTATCACGCGGGTCGGACATGAGGACCAGATGACCATCCGAACCGCGCTCAAGAGTGCCGCCTTGCATTCCGACGAGTTGGGGACCCGGATTTCCGAGGTCGCACGCGAGATCACCCGCCTGAGAGGGGAGGTCGTCTTCGTCGACAGGGCGGACCTTGCAGGGGAAGAGAAAAAGATTGTCGACAAGAGGAAGTGGGAGTAGACACCAAGGAGGTTGATCAATCATGGACGCATCCACACTTTCCGGCCACCTCGAAAAACATCTTCGGGTCCATACATTCCCCCTCGGTATCAAGTCGTTCAAGGCCGGGGAATCCCTCCCGGACAGAGTTAAAGTGCCAACAAGGAATCTTGGATTTAAAGTGGCGATATGTCAGGCAATATCTATTGCAAGGCGATACGGTTGGGGAATAGCGTTATCGGGAGAGGATATCTCCTGCCCGATTGCCAAGGCGGCCTTCGGTTTCGAGGAGCGTAACGAGTACTATACGTCGGGAAAGCTTGCGGACGGGATGTACGCCTCCTGCGGGGAAGCCGGGGCAAAATTCGAAGAGGCCCTGGCAAAATACGATATCGGAGAGTACGCAACCGTGGTCGCCGCGCCCCTCGGGAGGGCAGGTTTCACGCCGGATACCGTCCTCGTGTACGGAAACTCGGCCCAGGTGCTCCGGCTGCTGAACGCCTGCCTGTACAGGAAGGGGGGAAGTCTGAAGAGCGATTTCTCCGGCCGCGGCGACTGCACGGACATCGTGATCAAGGGGAAGAAGACCGGGGAGCCCCAGGTGATCCTGCCGTGCTACGGAGACCGGATCTTCGGGCTGACCGGCGACGACGAGATGGCCTTCACCTTTCCGTTCGGGATGGGAGACGAGATCGTCGAGGGGCTGGAAAAAACCCACGCAGGGGGCGTCCGGTACCCCGTCCCCATCTACCTGCGCTTCCAGGCGGAGTACCCGAAATCGTATCAGGAGCTCGAGGAGATCTGGTCCCGCCAGAAAGAGTAGGGGCCGAAGGGCCAGGGAAAGGGAAAACCGAGGGTATTCGAGGATATGTACAGACTGACGCCGAAAGAGGAGATCGGCACGAGGATCCGAATTCTCCAGGAGAGGCTTTCCGCGGATGGAGTGGATGCCGCGTTCCTCGTCCAGAACGCCGACCTGTTCTATTTCACCGGGTCGATCCAGCAGGGTGTTCTTTGCGTGCCGGCAAGCGGCGAACCGGTCTATTTCGTCCGCCGGGTCTACGAGCGGGCACTCGAGGAGGCGGCCCTGGAGCATATCGTGCGGATCGGCAGCCCACGGGAGATCCCGGCGCATTTCGAGAAGAAGAAGGTGTCGTTCGGCACGGTCGGGTTCGAACTGGACGTCATGCCGGTGTCGACCTTTCAGCGCTTCTCCCAACTGTTCCCCGTGTCGACGCCGGTGGATGTTTCGCTATCGATCCGTGAGATCCGGGCGGTCAAGGGGCCGTCGGAAGTCGAGGCGATGCGTGTCTGCGGAGGGAAACTGGCCGGCCTCCTCTCCCGCGCGCACGGAGAGATCCGCCCCGGAGTCACCGAGACCGAACTCGGCGGCATACTCCAGGGGAGGGCGATCTCGGCCGGTCACACGACGATCACCCGGATGCGGTCGTGGAACCAGGAAGTCGGACTGGGATGTGTCATCTCGGGGGCCGACGCAGCGATCCCGTCCTATCCCGATTTCCCCACCGCGGGGAAGGGGTCCGGTCCCTTCGTTCCGGTCGGGCAGGGGCATCGGCCATTCCGGGAGAACGAACCCATCCTGGTCGACCTCATGTGGGCGCAGGACGGCTACCTGGTGGACATGGCCCGGACGTACGTGATCGGGGAGATGCCGGAGAAACTGGTCAGGGCGTATGATCTGGCTGTGAAGGTGATGCGGAACATCGAGAGCGCCACGCGGCCGGGAGCAGTTGCGGGGGATCTGTACGAAATCGGCCTGGAGATGGCCTCCCACAGTCCGTTCGCCGCGAATTTCATGGGGGCGCCAGGGTATAATGTAAAATTTATCGGGCACGGCGTGGGGATCGAGGCCGACGAGCTTCCTTTTATCGCCAAGGGGTCCGGGACGATCCTTGCGCCCGGGATGACATTTGCCCTCGAACCGAAGTTCGTCTTCCCCTCGCAGGGGGCGGTAGGTCTCGAGAATACCTACCTGGTGACCGAATCCGGTTTCGAGAAACTTACTCTCCTGGGTGAGGGTATCATCTTCTGCGACGCGCAGGGGAAGGAGGGAAGATGACGGATTTCCTGAACAGGGAGGAGGCCGTTCTTGTCGTCGTGGACGTGCAGGAGAAGCTCGTTCCCGCCATCCACAAGGACCTGTACCCCCTCTCCCTGAAGAACATGCGGATCGCGATCGAGGCGGCAGGAACGCTTACGCTTCCGATCATCCTCACGGAACAGTACCCGAAGGGCCTCGGGAAAACCGTGCCGGAAGTCATGCGGTTCCTCGACGGAAAGAAATACCGGCTGATCGAGAAGATGACCTTCAGCTGCGCACGGGACGAGGGATTCCTCTCCGCCGTTTCGGACCTGAACCGGAAACAGGTGATCATGGTCGGAATGGAGACCCATGTATGTGTCTACCAGACCTCGGTCGACCTTTCCCGGGCAGGGTATTCGCTTTTCGTCCTCGACGACGCCGTATCTTCCCGGTTTATGCACAATTACCAGAGCGGGCTTCAGGCGTTGCGGGACTCCGGCTGCACGGTGGTAAGCACGGAAACGGCGATCTTCCAGCTCCTCAAGGTTGCGGCAACACCGGAGTTCAAGAAATTGGTATCACTGATCAAATGAGGGTGTACACATTCCTTTCCGCCTCTCTCGCGGTGCTCGCCTGCTGTCTGTTCCTCTCGGACGCCCGGGCGGGCCGGCAGAGCCTGGCCCTGTTTCCGCCCCAGGCAATCGGGTTGGAAGACGGGGCGAGATTATCCACGCTCCTGGGTCAGGCCCTCGCGGAGAAGCTCCGGGACCGGTTCGACGTGCACCTGCTTGAGCGGGATCAGGGGAGCGACCCAATAGAGAGGAGACGGAAGGCACGTGCACTCGGTGCCACCTATGTCCTGACGGGGGCCGTTTCCCGCATCGGCCGAACGGCAACGCTCGATATTACGATTGCCCCGACCGAGGACCCGGAAAAAGGGAGGACGGTCTTCGTAACGGCCGAAGACGGAGAGTCGCGCGCGGAGGGGCAAGGCAAAAAGGATGCTGCAGACCTTCCCTTAGCATACCGGACGATGGCTATCGATGCGTCCGAGAAACTTTCGCTTCTCTTTTTCGGCAGCCAGATCGGCGAAGGGGGGGGGACGGGGAAGATCCCGTCGCCATCGGGCAAAGTCAGTCTCAGCAGGAACATCGCCGGGAACGTCGTCTCTCTCGCTAGGGGGGACACCGACCGCGACGGGGAACCCGAGATCGCCGCGGCGACCTCCGACTCCATCGCACTCTACAGGGTGGCGGGCGAGGACCTGTCCGAGAAGGCCGGGATTTCGGAGGGACGCGGGGGGATCATCCACATTGATATCGCAGACCTGAACCGGAACGGAATCGGCGATATCATTGCCGTCCGGTATCTCTCCGGGAAGGCGTCCTCGGACATCTGGGAGTTCGACGGAAAGGAGTACCGGCGGATCGCGAAGGATATCCCGTATTACCTCCGCACGGTGGACCTAGGGGACGAGGGGGTGGTCCTCGTGGGCCAGGAATCCGATCCCGCAGAGATATTCAAGGGGCCCGTCTTCCGGGTCGCCCAGGAACGGTACACTCCGGGGGAGATATCCGAGCGCGGCGATCCGATCCCTCTTCCGAACGGTACATGGATCTATTCCTTTGTCCCCGTTCGGTTCCAAGGGAAGGTACGATACGTATCCCTCGGAGGGTCGGACAGGCTCATCCTCTTCAGCGAAAAGGGGGACAAACTCTGGATGAGCATTGAGGCGGTATCCGGGACCGAAGTTTCCCTCGAAACGGCTGAAACCGGGGTTCCGGAAAGGCCTGGAGAGCGAAAAGTGCGCCGCCTCCCCCTTCCCGTAAGGCTGTTCGCCCAGGACCTCAACGGGGACAAGACAGACGAGATCGTGGTGGTGAACAACATCGTGTCCGTTGGCGGATTCTTCGAAAACCTGCGCATCTTCTCCAACGCGGAGGTATTGTGCTTCGTTCAGGTCAGTGACAGGCTGGCGCTTGCATGGCGGACTTCCCAGATCGAGAGCCCCGCGATGGATGCATTCCTGGAGGGGCCGCGAAGAGGAACACCGCTCCGCATCGGGATTGCCTCCCGAAACACGTCGAAGATTCTCGGGAAATTCGGGGAATGGCGCATCTACTGGGTGAAGTAGGGGAGGGTCCCTCCCGACGAGAAAAACCGGTTTGACAAGGCATGCCGGCGTCCTATAATTATTGTTTCCCGAATGTGTGGCGGTGTAGCTCAGTTGGTGAGAGCATGCGGCTCATATCCGCAGTGTCCGGGGTTCAAGTCCCTGCACCGCCACCACCCTTTTCCCAACCCGGTACCGTTCTGTGGCGCATCCGCACTCCTCGAGCGCGTTTCTTCGCGTGGCGGGATTCCGGAGCGGCGATTCGTGCGTGGCGGGTCCTGTGGTAGAATCCACGCATCATGAAAATCCTTCGTGTTCTTCTCGTTGACGACGATCCGGCGTTCCTCGATTTCGCAGGCGGGGTTCTGACCGGCGCGAAATATTCCGTTTCCCTGGCATCCGACATCGATGCGGCGGCTGAGGCGCTTGACGGTTTCAAGGGAAAAGCCGTCGTGCTGTCCGACCTGAGCGTAAAAAAGAAATCCGCCCTGGGATTCCTGAGGGAGTCCCTCAGGAAATATTCACGCGTCCCATTCACGCTTCTCGCCCACTCCCCCCCCCTCGAATCGGTCATCGAAGCACTGAAGCAGGGAGCGTACGACTTCCTCCGGAAACCCGTTCCCCCGGACATCCTGTGCCACTCGGTCGCAAGGTCCGTGGAGAAACTCAATTTGACTCTCGAGGGAGAGAAGCAGGAGAGTGAAAACCTGAGACTTCTTTCGAAAGTCCAGGCCGAATTGGACAGAACGAGAAATGTCAGTGATTTCAAGGGCTTTCTGATATCCACTACCGCCCACGATTTCAACTCGAGCCTCACCGTCCTCGACGGGTATCACCAGGTCATCAAGAGACGATGCATGGATTGCCGGGAGCCGGAGGCCGTGAACCTCCTCGAACAGGCTCGACGCTCCATATCCCGTCTGCAAACCATGTCTGCGACGCTCCTGGATTACGAGGCAGCGGAAAGAGGGGAACTCCACCTTCGTCCCACGGGATTCGAATTGACCGAAGTGCTGAATGAGTGCATTTCCTTCTATCGGCCGTATGCCGAACAGAAGCATGTCGTCATAAATATGGAGGGCCAGCCCCCACCCCTTACCGTACGGGGCGACAGGGAGCGGGTGATGCAGGTGCTGGACAATCTCCTTTTCAACGCTGTCAAGTTCACCCCGCCCCAGGGTGAGATTTGTATAGGTGCCCGGGCAGAGGAGGGAAAGACCGCCGCGATCTGGGTACGGGACACCGGCATCGGAATATCCAGGAAGCTACAGGAAAAGATTTTCGAGAGCGCGGGCAGCAGATCCGACAAGGACGGGAGCGCCCGGATAGGTCTGGGGCTTGCCATCTGCAGAAGACTCATCGAGGTCCAGAACGGTAAAATCTGGCTGGAGAGTACGCCAGGCAAGGGGACGGTCGTGACCTTCTCTCTGCCTATGTAAATATATACCAACTAATCCCACTAAAATATCCAATAAATGCCTAGGATTTTCCGGAAGAAGATTCTCCAGTCGGAAATTCCCGTCATCAAGTGGTGCACTTTTTTCCAATAATATCTTGAGTATTAAACAAATTTCCGGAATAATCCGATAAAGGGAAAAGGATTCCGATCCGTTGGGCATGCGGATTGCGATGGCCCTCGTCAGTCCATAGGAGGGGAAGAATGGCCCAAAGTGTTATCCTTCTCGTTGATGATGACCCCGTTTTCACCCGGTTCACCGAAAGCATCTTGAGTGAAGGCGGGATGAAGGTGATTCCCGCTTTCAACAAGGCGGAAGGGCTTGCGATGTTCGAACGCCACCGTCCTTCCTGCGTCATCCTCGATATCTTCCTCCCGGACGGGAGCGGTGTGGATCTCATCAAGCCTGTCCGGGCCGCGGAACCCAAGGTTCCCATCATCATGGTTTCCGGGCAAAGCGAGGTGGAGGAGGTCGTCAGGGCAATGAAAGACGGCGCGAACGACTATATCAAAAAGCCGTTTCGCGGCGAGGAACTCCTCCTGAAGATCCAGATGGTCCTGGAGGCCTCCCAGAACAAATGGGAGCTGGACGCGCTGAAAACCCAATCCCGCGCCGAAGAGGAGTATAAACTCCTCTTTTCCCTGAGCGACCGGATGAACAAGGTTCAGGCAATCGTTGACCAGGTGGCCAACACGGATATCACGGTCCTGGTCACCGGGGAGAGCGGGACCGGCAAGGAACTCGTGGCCAAGGCGCTGCACAAGTCGTCCGACCGGGCGGAGGAACCGTTCATCAAGGTCAATTGCGCCGCATTGCCGAGGGAATTGCTGGAAAGCGAGCTGTTCGGTTTTGAAAAAGGGGCATTCACCGGGGCGCACAGGAGAAAGTACGGACGCTTCGAGATGGCGCAGAACGGCACCATCCTGCTCGACGAGATCAGCGAAATGCACATGGACCTGCAGTCGAAACTCCTCCACGTGCTGCAGGAGAAGCAGTTCTACCGGATCGGTGGGGAACGGGAGGTCAAGGTCAACTGCCGGATACTCACAGCAACCAACAAGAGGCTGGAAGACATGGTGGACGAGGGACAATTCCGCCGCGATCTCTTCTACCGGATCAACGTGGTAAATATCGTGGTACCGCCTCTCCGGGAACGGAAGGAGGACATCCCGCTGCTGGCCGATTACTTCCTCAAGAGATACGAGGAGATGTATAACCGGGATTCCGTGAGGATCTCGCCCCGGCTGATGGAGATGTTCATGGAATACACCTGGCCGGGGAACGTCCGAGAGCTGGAAAACAACATCAAACGGTTGATCATTCTGGCGAACGAAGCCCAGCTGATCACAGAATTCGCCAGGAAGAAACATAACGGTTTGTATCCCTTTCCCATGGAAAAGGAAGAGAAAATCGGTACCAAAACCAACTCGTCCGGCGTGCCGTTGCTCCCGGATTCCCGAAGGGGAAACAGGGAGGAGGAGTCCGTCCTCCCCGACAAGGCCACCCTGAAAGAAGTGGCAAAGATTGCGCAGCGAAAAGCCGAAAAGGATCTTATCGGGAAGGTGCTTGAACAGACGAGATGGAACCGGCGGAAAGCCGCCCAGATCCTCGACATCAGCTACAAGGCACTGCTTTACAAGATCAAGGAGTGCGGACTGAACGAGAACTAGCAAAAAGCGGGATTTTGTTGTCGGAAACCGTAAAAACAGGATGTTGGAAAGGAGGAGTGGTGGAGACCAAATGGGCGGTAGCCTGCGCGGTTGCGGTGTTTCTGACCCTTTATGGGGTCGGAGGCAGCCACATGGTCTCAACAACCCATGCGGAGGAATTGAGCCGGGTGGAGGCGGCAGGAGGGGGAAGCGCGGGAAGCGCAGTTCCTTCGGTCCCGTTACCGGCAGCCCCGGTCAATGGGATAGCGGTGCCCGAAGACCTATCCGGGGGGCCCCGTTACCGCATCGGGCCCGAGGATGTCCTGCGGATCTCCGTCTGGGAGAACCCGGAACTCTCCCTGGACGTCGTTGTCCGGCCGGACGGGAAGATCTCGGTTCCCCTCATTCAGGATGTGAAGGCGGCCGGCCTGACCGCCGGAGAGGTGGCCGCCGTGATCCAGCGGAATCTGCTAGCATACATCAAGGATCCCGCCGTGTCCGTCATCGTTTTGCAGGTAAACGCCTCGAAGTTCTTCGTCATCGGTTATGTGAACACTCCCGGTGTGTTCCCCTTGCGCGGCGACGTAAGCGTCCTGCAGGCCATCTCCCTGGCAGGGGGGTTCACGGATTTCGCATCTCCCCGCAAGATCAGACTGGTGCGCAATGCAGGGCACAGACAGGAGGTCCGCGTGATCAACTATTACGACATTATCGATCGGGGTGGCGTCGGGAACTATCTGCTCAAGCCCGGCGACACCATCGTGGTGCCGTGACCATGCGCCGCTTCATGATCGCCCGGGCATTTGCCGTATCCGCGGTGGCGGCGGTCGCCTGCCTCCTCGCGGCACCCGAGTCCGCAGCGGAGAACAAAGCGGTTCCCTCGATTTCGCTGGAAGGGGGCTGGGACTCGAACATCTTCAACTCCTCAACCGACGACGTATCGGATGTCACCTTGCGGGCGCGGCCGGGCCTTGAGCTCTTTTTCGATGCGTTTCAGACGACGGCGTCAGTCTCCGCCTTCCTCGAATTCGAGAAGTTTATCGACAATAAAGATCTGGAAGACAATCCGTCCACGATCGATCTCAGGCTTTCCGCCG
>WOR8_10008156_pt1 | contig 13193 bp, 9 predicted proteins | sample DeeMarSeWOR38_10_FD_19890 | JGI IMG/M metagenome (IMG submission 19890) | reverse complement strand
TACCAAACACTAAACACTTTCTGGTTTTAAGCCAAAAAACCAGGAATTAATGCTTTCCCCAGCCTATTGATGAGGGACAGTGCGGGTCGATCCTCGAACACGCCGTATGTCCCGTGTGGGGTTTCCGCCACTCCCCTGAAAAAAATGTAGAACACACCGCCAAACTCGGTCTCATAATCAAAATTCGTTTTACGTTGTCGCAAGAGCTGGCAAAGGGCAAGGGTATACAAATGGTACTGCAGGATGTATAAATTTTCCGACATCACGCCTTTTAAACTTTCTGGGTTGTAATTTTCCAGGTTTGGTCCGAGATGGTTTGATTTCCAGTCCACAAGGTAGAATTTGCTCTGATGACAAAATACCATGTCAATAAAGCCTTTCATAAACCCGGTGCTGGGGGCAAAGTCGAGTTTTGCCAGTCTCCGGGGATAATCCGCCCCGAGATGATAATTTGACTCGTCTTTAAAGACTTTTTGTAAAGTTCGGGGTTTAATGGGATTCAAGGGGAAATAGAATTCCATTTCATTGATGCGATGGTCCATTGAAATTTCAGACAGACTGAACTCTTTTCGACCCGGCGGAAGTCCGGCCTTCAGTACTTTTACGATTACGCTGCAGATTGTTTTCTGCCACCCCTTTTCGAAGCCATATTCCTGAAGCTTGTGGCCGACCGTTTCCCTTATTTTTTTTTGCGATGAAGCGGCAAAATCGATGTGTTCCATGAGATCATGAAAAAAAATACCCGCCCTGACACCTCCGGGAAAAGAAAAGATATTATCTAGTCGCCGATTCTCCGGCAAATAAGCATCATCGGATAGCTCTAAAAAAGAATTATGGACTGCAGCCGGGTAACTATCGTAATCTGGCAAATCAATGTCATCAGCCTGGGAAGATGCCAAAGACGAATAACTGGATATTTTCCAGGAATGATCGATGTTTCCCAAGAAGTTGCGACAGGACAAACGCTCTGCCTTTTCCTTGGGGGGACTGTATGTTCGCGCCGATGCCTCCGGCAGCGGAAGCAGCGAGATGCTCCCTTTTGACCGACGCACAAGACGATTCAGATCTTCAAACAACTCTGCTTCGGCCTTCTGAGTTAAATACGCTTTTAATAACCCGGCAAAATCGTCGTTTTGGGTATCATTGTTTGAAAGACCTGATCCATGCAGCAGGTATGCCATCGCGGACGTCTCTGCGGTATTGATGCGTCCCCAGGTAAGATAGCAGCGATGTTTTGCGCGGGTCAGCGCGACATACAGCAGTCTTAGATTTTCAGCCAGAATCTCACGTTGAGCCAATACGCGATGCTCGGTCTGTGATTCGGTACCTAAATCATAAGTCAACTGCATATCCGCATGGATATCGTGAAAGATGATCTCGTTGGCGCCCGTGACGGCGCTTTCCCAACCAAAGGGGCAGAACACAACCGGGTATTCCAAACCTTTACTCTTATGAATGGTCACAATTTTGACTGCGTTTTCATCGCTTTCGAGGCGAAGTTGATGCTCTTCGAGACGCGCAGATGAAGGATCCCGTTGTTCGGCCAACCATTTAACAAGTCCGGTAATTCCCAAATTTTTTTCAATTGACACATGATGGAGGATCTCGGCCAAATGCAAGACATTGGTTAATCTGCGTTCACCGTCGGGAAATGACAGGAGCCGCTCTTTGACGTTCTCATTGGCCATGAAAAACCGAAACATGCGTATGAAACCATATTGATGCCATATCCGATAGTATTCCTGGCAACGGTTCAGTTTCCGCTCCCACCATAAATGATCCTGGTCAACGGAAACCAGTTTTTCAGCACTTCCCCCAAGCATATCCATCACGAATGCTGCCTTCATGTTAGCAATATTTGCAGGCTCTGAAATACTGATCAGAATCTGCTCCGTTTCCATGGCCTCGTGTGAATCGAAAATATTTCCGGTGCTGTAAAGAACCGATGGGATTCCTTTGACAGATAAATGCTGTTTTATCAATTGCGCCTGCTTATTTTTACGAACCAGAACCGCGATATCTCCACGGGGGACATGTGACGGTCCCGGTGCGATTAATCCGCAAATCTCCTCGGCCACTGCGGTGGCAATCAACTGCACAGCATCTGTTTTGTTAATGATCTTTTCCTCACCATAGATCTTTTTTGAGTCTAATAACCATATGATCAGCGGATGATCATCTTTTTTGCTCTCAGGCGTGGCAGTTTTTCCGGCTTTTTGTCTTTCAAAAGGAATTTCATTAAATACAAACGGCAATTTCACATTCGAAAATATGGTATTTACCGCTGTGATGAGACCGGGATCGGATCGCCAATTTTTCGTCAAAGTAAATTTTGAGGGCACATCTCGTGCAGCTTTCATATAGGAAAAAATATCTGCCCCGCGGAAACCATAAATTGCCTGTTTGGGATCTCCTATCATAAACAGGAGATGATCCTTGATCGTAAATAGCTTTGTGAATATATCATATTGAATGTCATCGGTATCCTGGAATTCATCCACCAGGGCGGCTTTGAATTTTTTCCGAACGGATTCTGCCAGCAGATTGCCGTCTTTGGCGTCAAGGGCATTTTTCACGAGTATCAATAAGTCGTCGAAATAGTGCATATTCTTGCTTTGTTTTCTTGCGGCCAATTCGGCATTTGCATAAGGAAACAGTTGTATCTTTAAAAACAGCAAATAGCGATCCATTTCGTCCTGCAGGGCGTTGCCGAGTTGATATACTGCCTCACACCGATCAAAAAAACTGTGTGTCGGCGGAACCTGACCTTTGCGGGTACATTCATGAATATAGTTTGTCGTAAATTTCACAAAGTCTTTGAATAACGGAAATCCGTTAGACTTGAGATCCGTTAATCGGTCCATGGATTCCACCAGCGGCAATATTTTCAAATCCCTTTTGGTTAGATCCGATACTTCAGAATCCGGTCTCAAGCTGCCGTAATATGTACCGCTCAAAGCCGGACTCTTTAGTGTTTGGATAACCGATTCGCGTGATGCCGGCCACTCCCGCTTGAGCCGTTGATAGGCCTTGCGATAGGGTTGCAAATGTTTTAGTGCCGGTTTGTCGAATTGAGGAATGATTTTAACGGTGGCGGCTTTCACCTTGGTGAGCAACTCGGAAAAGCCTTGCGGTCCATTCACCATGCTACTTGCATAATTAACAAATTCCAATGGTGCATTATAGAAGTGCGTGCGCCAGAAATCATCAACCACTTCTTGGAGCACGTCGGTCTGATCGGTTATCAGTTCCGTATCATCAAAGAGATTTCCCGTCTCAAAAGCATGTTCAAATAGTATTCTCTGACAAAACCCATGGATGGTGAAAATAGCGGCCTGATCAAAATTAATCAAAGCCTCGTGGACGTATTGCAGTGCGATTTTCGGATGATCGCATTTTTTCACCAGTGAATCGACCAGCGGATCGTCACTTGATCCTGCGGAAAAACCCGCCCTGGCCTTTAGCAGTTTATTGCGAATTCTGTCCCGTAGCTCTTCGGTGGCGGCATTGGTAAACGTAACCACCAGGATCTGGTCGATCGGCAATTGTTTTTCCAGAACAAGCCTGACAAACAGGCCTTCGATGGTATAGGTTTTGCCGGTGCCTGCGCTGGCTTCAATCAGATTGGGCCCGGATAGAGGACTGTTGATGATGTCAAACGTTTTCAACTGTTGGTTACCATAGTTTCATGAATCGGAATTTCTATATTCACTTTAGTGGTGGAATAGAGGAATGGTGGAATATTGGTTTTGTAGCGCTAAAGCTTCATTGTGTACCCAATATGCCATTATTCCAATATTGCATCATGCCATTTTCTTGTGGTTCATACGATAAATAAACGCCAGGACTTCCGCGACAGCCTGATATAATTCGGGAGGAATCTCGGTTTCAATATCAAGCGCCTCTAATACCTGCACCAGATTCTGATCTTCGTATAGCGGGACATCATGTTGCTTGGCAATTTCAACGATCTTGTCGGCAAGATATCCTTTTCCTTTGGCAACGACCCTCGGGGCTTTATCTTTCTGGGTGTCGTAGGTTAATGCCACGGCTTTTGAGGGTTTTTTCTTCATTAAATCCTCACATTGACGTGCTTGTCATCCGAGATGTTCCAATCTTCCCGATGAAATTCTTTAATCTTTTTCTTAGAAATTACTGAGCGGATAATGATATAGTCAAACCAAGGTTGCAGGGATGTCTTTATTTCGGAATGATTCTTCTCTAATGTGTTTTTGTTGGTTTCGTCTTCTACAAAAAAAGTAATCGTCAAATCTTTGTTCAGAAGAAAAAGATCGATGCGAATTTGTCCCAGATGGCTCATATTCAGCAATATGGATATTTTAAATCCATTTTTCGCGGCCGCTTTCTGTTTTTTGGGATAATACACCTTTAATTTGGCTGTTTGTTCCTTTTGCGTTAACGGCAGCAAAAGCGCCAACACCTGAAAAGGGTCTGGATGAAACTGCCTCTTGACAGCCAAACTTTGCTGACTGCCGATATCTGCCAGCAAGGCATCAACTGCTGCTCTCAGTTTTGTCAGGTTTTTGGCGTCAGCCGCTGTTAATGTTGCCGCCCTAGTTTCGAATATATCTTTCAACAGCAACAAATTCGGTTTTAGGTCGTTACTGAAAAGTCTTTGGATTTCAACCGAATCGATGACACGTTTGGTGGAAAATTTTGTACTGCTCTCAAGCAATTGTTTTAGAATATCTTCAATTCGCTTTTCAAAAAAAAAACCTGAATGTTCAAAGTAGGCTTTTAGATCAGCGGCTAATTTTGAGGTATTTTCACCCAGCGTTAAAGCTGTGAAGTACCGCTGAATATTGTCAAGGGCCTGTTGACTTGATGGGGGCAGTTTGTGGCTTTCCGATAAACTCTTTATTTGATGGTAAATTTGCTGAATTTCGGATCGACCCCGTTGAAATATTTCATTCGAAAGGAATTCGAATTTCCCCAAAACCCGCTGGGTTGCCTCCGAGTCGGAATGAGCCACCTGTAACCGAAATTGTCGTCCGGTTTCAACAACTTTGACCATCAATTCTTCACCTACGTTTACCGGAAATTTTATTTCTGCGTTTGCCCGAAACTTTCCGAAATCTACCGCAACACGATGATCACTTAATATCTCAAGGACTTTAAGCCGCAGAATATCGCCCGTTTTTATAGTTTCCCGGTCTAACCCGACTTCTTTAATCTTGGGATCCAAATATACGTTTATTAAAGAGGACATATCAGCTCATAATATTGAAAATTGTAAATTGAATATTGAATATTTTTCGAGGAATTGATCTTTATGTTTAAATATTCATTATTCAATAGTTCTCACCTACTCCTTTGTATAGTAAACTCCCGGGATCCAGCTTTTATGTATTTTTGCTGTTTTATCCGGATCCTTTTTGGTCTCATCGATAAATTTAAAATTATTCCAGCCCACCCGGATGATATCATTGTGTTCCAGTTTTCTGGTGGTAACCGGCTCGCCGTTGACAAATGTGCTATTGGTGCTCCCCAAATCTTTTATGTAGAAATCCGGTGAATCCTGCACACCTTCCTTTGCTTCGATAACAGCGTGCTCCGCACTGACAACACCGGCATCAATATAAATATCGTTTTCCGGATCGCGGCCGATACGCAGTTTCGGTTTATCCAGTTCAAATTTTTTTATGGCCACGCCTTCATGTAATTGAACGATCATTGCCATGTTATTCTCCTTTTTCCAATAAGAGTGAGTTTTAATTTTAAGTTGTCAGGTGAAAGTAGGTTTCAGGTGTCAGGACAATCAATTTAGAAATTAAATAAATGATAATTTTAGTATTTAAGATCGATTTAGTCTGTTCTGTTAATTCCTGAATCCCTCAATTCCTCAATTCCTGAATTTATCCGTTTACCTTTGCTGACACCTGAAACCCGAGACCTGGAACCTGACATTTTCTACTAAAGTATTATCTCCGAACAATGTGCCAACAACGGTCCATAGATCCGCTTGGCAAGTTTTTCAAAGGACCTGTCTATCGGATCCAAGTTTTTGAAACACAGTTGATAATAGGCATCTGCGGATTCGCCGCGATGATATTCACTGCCCAGCCATTTTTTACTTGCAAAATTCAGTGCCCGCTGCGGGATATCCGGTTTTTTTTGCACCTGATGAATGTATTCAAGCGAAGTTTCCGGAAAGAAGTGCAGTGGATGCATCAACCCTTGCCTGAATAATTGCAGCAATGATTCCAAAATCTCTCTACTTTTAGGAGTATAGCTTATTCTTATCGAACCATTCTTATTGATGAGAAGGCTGTCGCATGGCAAATTTCCAGGTTTCAAACGACAGTAAATCAGATGATGGATCCACAATCTCAAAAGATCCGACGCCCTTCGATTGGCATAACGCAGATGAATGTTTCCATGATCGTAGATATCGGATAGACGACCGCTAAGCCGAAAACCTGAGATTTCATCATCGACGTCCAGTGGGTCGGTTGATTTCGTCTGAACATAGGTTTCGATTCGATTGAAAAAGATATCGGCATCCAGACTCATTTCATTATAAAGTGCATCACCCATATGCGCCGGCGGAAGTTGTCCCAGAGCATGTTGAATCGGCCGAAATTTCTCGAGATCCATACCCGATTGCCGGCTTCTGAAAAGATTTTGTGCGATCTCGAACTTATCCAGCGGCGTTAATTCAATAGTTTCCCGGTCCTCTGGGATCACTGCCTGTCCTTCGAGAAATATTCCCAGTCGTCTTTCGAGGAGAAACCTTACGGGATTTGAAAAAAACAAACATAAAGTTTCGACATCCATAGATTTCCAATCTTGCTTCTCATCTGCAGTCAGATCCAACTTTTGGGTTATAAAGAGCGGTGCCGATTCCATTTTGGATTGTCGTTGCGTGCTGGCCAACATATCTTCCAGTGAATAACTGAAACGCTTCGAATCCTCTTGAAAATAAGCTTCCGAAAACGCTTGCAAGTTGTGATCAATCATCACCTGTTCATGGATACTTATTCCCGTCTGATAAAAGCTTTCTTCGATGGTATCCAACAGTTCGTTCACCAGCACTGATGGCGGTATCCGAGAATTGTCCTGTATGCTTTGACCAATATAGGAAATGTATAGCTTTTTTCGAGCGGATATTATCGACTCAAGAAAAAGATATTTATCATCATTTCGTCGGGAACGATCACCGATTCTTGAATTCCGGGCAATGAGGTCAAAACTCAAGGGTTGGTCATCCCTTGGAAAGGTCTCCGTGTTCAAACCAATCAAGCAGATAATTTTAAACGGAATGCTTCGCATGGGCAACATGGCGCAAAATGTAACGCCCCGAGACATAAAACCGGAACGAAAACTTTTTGAACCCAAACGGTTTGCTAAATATGTGCGAATTATCTCGAGATCGACTTTTTGATTAAAACCGGATTGTTTTTGACGATCCGCCAATTCGTCGAAAAGCGCGCGCAACGTTTGGATTTCCCTTTCATCTTCTTCCTTTGCCGCAAAAAATTGTTCCAGAATGAAGTGCAAAGCATTTTTCCAACGGTTCAGCGTTTTTGATTGTTCCAGGATGTTTACACACCGGAAGATTCGTTCGGAAAATTCTAAAAATTTCCCCAAGACATAGACCTCTTCTCCTTCAATATCATCGTAGGGAAGGATGCCCGCGAACATCTCACGCTGATACCCTGGCATAGCATAACCCAGAAGCAGACGCTGGATGCCGCCTCGCCAGGTGTTCTCTGAAAAGCGGGGAAGACCGTATTTCAGACGATCCTGAACATCCCTGCCCCATCGGATCCGGGTATGCTGCATCCAGCGTTCGATCACCGGAATATCTAAATCGGATAAATCGAAATTCTCTTTAATGGAAGGATATTCGAGCAATCGCAGTACCCGGGTTGCTCCTAAACGGCTGTCTTTTAGATCGAGTAAGGAAAAAAAGCCGTCGATCAGGCGGCTTTCCCTGCGGGCACTTTGATCGGCGATGCTAAATGGGATTCTGTGGCCTGAAATCGTTTGTGCATCGAAGACGCTATGAATATACGGTGCATAAGACTCGATATCGGGAGCCATGACAATAATATCTTTCGGCAACAACGTCGGATCTTCTTCAAACATTGCCAGTAAGCAATCATGCAACACCTCAATTTCGCGCATCGGACTGTGACAGTTGTGTATCTGAATAGAGGCATCATCCTCTTCCAATGGTAAAGGTTCTGACTGAAGAGAGTCAAAGAAAGCCCCTGACCGATGAGGCTTGTCGGCCTTCCCCCTGTTTCTTAGCGTTAAAATATCAGATTGGATACACGACAGCATATTATGGCAAGACGGCTCATCAAACATTTCGTGGAATTCCCCTCCAAGGTCATTCAATAGCTGAAAAAAATCTTTGCCGAGCCTGCCCATCGAGGCCAACAGTCGATTACCTTCTTCGAAATGAAGTTCTTCCGAGAGCTCTTCGGCATCCGGATAATTTCTTCTGATTCGCTGCTGTGTTTTCTGCGAAACAATATCTGTCCAATATTCCCGACAGGGGTTTAAAAGAAAAAAGTTGACCGGAGTATAGCGCGATATAGCCGTAAATGTTTCTAAATGGAAGGGGGGCAAATAAGAAATGCCAAAAACAGAAATTCGTTCCGGTAGCTGTGCGGTTTCAATAGATCCACCGGCCAAGATCTCGTGCAAATCATGGTGTAAACGGGCCCGATGCTTGGGACCGTTGATTTTTAAAAGTCTCCGCCAAAGCGTTGCCTGCCAAATATAATCAGGATCCTCGCTTTCAACGTGCGCCTCCCAGCCGAACAACATTTCCGGACGAAAAACCATATATTGATCGAATGTTAGGGCAATTTTCTCTGAAAATTGAAACAATTTGAGATGTTTGGGATCTTCGTTAAGATAGGTTTTTATGTTTTCAAAACCTGATTTATCGATACAGCCGGGTAGCACGTTCATGATGGTGAATGTCAATATTTCGGGATCCCATGGCGACGGCTCCGGCAGATCGCTAATGAGACGCTTAAAGATTTCCTGCAGGAATGCATTGGGAAACGGAAAATGGAAATTGGCACATATACCGGTATGGTTTGCCAGTTCCAATGAAATCCAGCGCTCCATACCCCTGCTTTGAATCAAAATGATTTCTGGAATTAATGGGGACGACAAAGGCGTTCGAATAATTTGAGCCAACTGTTCAATCAGAATTTCGAGCCGATTGCTGAGATAGATGTTTAGGTTTGGCATAGAATAGTTACTTTATTTGTTCAAAATTCGAACCTCGGATTTCTGGCTTATCAAGCTTGGGATCTTCTGCTCAATCGGATGGAAAGACATTTAAAGCGAATACATTGCATAATAAAATTATGGTGTAAGTTGAAGACGTTGTCAATATATTCAACTTTCGGTCGAATTGAAATTTTTCCAGCACCGCTCCAAATATTGCAATGATGTGTTGAGGTTGTCGAAAGAAAAAACTTCCAGGGATGCGACTCCCGCAAAACATTTCAACATTTTCATGATCGGTTGGAAACGTTCTTCGGATAACCGATCTAAAGACACATGATCTTGATTATTTTCCACACCATGTAAATGCATGACAGATATTTTCGAAAAATACCGATCGAAAGCGTCTGCAACATCATAACCATGATGGATAAGGTGGCCCGCATCCAGACAGATCGATAAATTTAGCTCCAAAACAATATCCGCTATCAAATCTATCGGATAATCCAGGTTTTCGATGGAAATCCGTGACGCATCAACACCGGGGTCCAGCAGTTTTTCAAGATTCGTTCTTACTCTCGTACGCCATTTTTTTATGCTATGGCTTTCAAAGTCCGCCTCATTATAAGGGATGTGCAAACAATGGGTGGAGGGGGCAAGTGGTGAGACGCGCTCAATAATTTGATTCAATGTTTTTAGAGCATGTCGCTGGTTCTGTGTATCTTGATCGCTGATAGATATATCCATGGGCAGATGGACGTCATAATCTAGTTTCAGTTCCGTTGCCAGGCGCTCGAGTTCATCGATCACAGCGTCGGAAAAAAGCGTGTCAATATCGATGCTTTCAAAGAGCAACAGTTCAATTTCATCGACATAATGTCCCAGCATTTTCACATTGGAAATATAATCACCGGGATATATGAAGGAGGTGGTAGCGAGCTTGAACGGGTAGGCACCTTTGTATGATTTCGTGAGATGGGGGTATGCAATTGAATCGTTCATATTTAAAGTCTTCCAGTCGTAATAAAAATACGGGAAAGGGTTCACGGTTCAAACTTAGGTTTCCTTAACCTTTGAACCCTGAACCAGCGGTTTAAAAGTAAACCGCTAATACAGCGCTTATCCCCCAGACGATGCCCACCCAAATTACAGAGGCCAGCATCATGATGTGACAGGCTTTGATGATATGTTCTGGCGATGCTTTGCCGAATGCAATCCCAATATACGGTTTGTGTACCAGCTTTCCGCCGTAATAATTCGGGCCGTTGAGCTTTACAGCCAGAGCGCCGGCGAACGCAGCTTCGGGATAGCCCGCGTTCGGGCTGGAATGATTCGAACCTTCTGCGATGGCGGTTTTAAAGGATCGTCTTCCCTGGCCGGACAGAATTTGGGTGGCCTGACAAATAATGGGTATCGAGAGTCGTGCCGGAATAAAATTCAATATATCATCCAGGCGGGCCGAAGCTTTACCGAAGTAAATATATTTCTCATTCTTATAGCCGATCATCGAATCCAGCGTATTGACCATTTTATAAATCATGGCCAGCGGCGCACCGCCGATGGCAGCAAAGAATAGCGGCGATATTACGCCGTCGACGAGATTTTCGGCCACCGTTTCCACTGTAGCGCGTGAAAGGCCTTCTTCTCCATAGTCATCGAGATCCCGGCCGACAACCAGCGCTACTTTCTTTCGGGCCTCGTCAACCTCGTGTTGTATTAGATTTTGATGAATTTCCATGGCGGCATTCTCCAGCGAACGCGCCGAAATACAAAAATAGATGAAGATGATTTCAAGACTGCTTTTAGCCAAGGGACTCAGCCATTGGACACTTCGGAGCACCAGCCAGGTCAGCAATCCGGTAGCAGCAACCAGAAAGATCGTAAATATAAAGCCGGAAATTATCAAACTGGCCGGAACTTTTCGGAAATAAGGTTCGAAAACTTCAATCGCTTTTCCCATCCAACGCACCGGATGCGGGAATGAGGGGGGATCTCCCAGGATGAGGTCGAGAATAAATGCGGTCGGCAGTACATACCATGAAGGCAGAAAATTCATCATAAAATCCCTCTTATCGATACCAGCAAAAAGAGTCCGGCTTCAGTTATCTCTGCCATCGCACCCAGCATATCACCGGTAATACACCCGACACGTTTTTTATAATAAAAAAGAATCGCCGCGATAATGAAAACAAAACCTGCATTTAGCAATATGGCCCTCCAGCCGGTTAAAAGCGAGAGGGCTACCGGAATGAGCAATCCCCAAAATGCGATGATTCCAATTTTTTCTTTAAAAAAATCCAGTCCGGTTCCGCCCCCGGGCCGTCCATAGTCAAGAAATCGAATGCCGAAAATCATGCCAGCCCGCGCATATGCCGGTACGATGATCAACAATAAACTTCGATGAATGTCTAAACCGGCAATGCCGCCCCATTTTAAGGCTAAACCACAAATGACGGCAACCAGACCCATTGCCCCCATGCGGCTGTCTTTCATGATAAACAGGGCATCTTCTCTTGGTCGTTGTCCTAAAAGACCGTCGGCCGCGTCTCCCAGCCCATCCAGATGAAAGGCACCGGTCAAAATAATCAACAGTACAACATCCAACAGTGCAACCACAGACGGATTCCAAAGTCTTATTGCCACCTGGTCAAATAAGGCTAACAACACTCCCAGGAAAAGGCCAACGATTGGAAAAAAAGGCACCATTTTCTGAGGGTCAAAGGGTGCTGATTTTCCGATCGGAAGAATCGTAATGAACTGGATTGCTCCTATTAATCCTTTCATCCGTTCTCCATCATTTTCTTCATATCTTCGGCCGAATTTTCTCAAAAAGGTTTCAGGGTTCAGGGTTCAGGTTTCAGCTATCTGTTTTCTGTTACTCCGAGATAACTCAAAACAAAGAATTTTATACCGCAGCTGCAAAACGATTTCGCAATTTGGATCCTTAGATCTGAGACCTGAAATCTGAAACCTATTCTTTTATCGTTACGGGAATCCCTGCCACCACCCAAACGACCCTGTCGGCAATTCTGGCCATTTCCTGATTCACCGATCCAACCAGGTCTCGATATAGGCGCGCCAATTTGTTTTCGGGCACGATGCCGGTTCCGACTTCGTTTGAAACTATTATCACCGTACCATCTGCAGATTGCAATGCTCGCACCAATTTTGAAATTTGATTCTCGACATCTGGAGCGCTTTCATTTTCCATCAACAAATTGTTAATCCACAATGTTAGGCAGTCGATCAGAACGACACCTTCTGCCCTGGCATTGTCCATGATGACTTGCGGCAAATGCAACGGCGCCTCAATCGTTTTCCAGGATTGACTGCGATTTTGTTGATGTTTGGCTACGCGTTGTCTCATTTCGTCATCCTGGGGCACGCAGGTAGCGATAAATATTCTTTCATTGGCGGCCATCTTTTCCGCCAGTTCTAATGCGTGGTTACTTTTTCCGCTACGACAACCGCCAATGACAAATATTTTTTTGTTCACGGATAAGTTTCCTATACGAAGTAAATGCGATAATGATTTAACGTGCCTATAGGATTATAAATGCCTAAAATTATGGTCTCGCTTCGCTCCGTCGTTTTTTAAAAAAAATTAAATAGATAGAATGCCATAACTTTAGACATTTTAGTTCATTTTAGGCACTTTAGGTATTTTCTTTTTTATTTAAGCATTTTTTCGCTGATAATTTCAGTAATACTTTGGGTATCTATATGGGTCTCAAAATACTGGGCTAACAAATCATATTCTTTGTCCCTGGCATCGAGGCCCTCCAATTCTGCTGTCTTGACGTGTTTCAGGCCAATGCTGGCCAACCATAACGCCGTTATCTCCGGATTATCAAATATCCCATGAATGTAAGTGCCGATAACGCGAGCATTTTCTATCATACACCCGTCTTCATCGCTGGCGGGAACAAGGTTGCGGGTAATAATCTGAAATAAAGACTCTCCGCTTTTGCGTTGAG
>WOR8_10006280_pt1 | contig 13196 bp, 11 predicted proteins | sample DeeMarSeWOR38_10_FD_19890 | JGI IMG/M metagenome (IMG submission 19890) | reverse complement strand
CAGCATGTACATGGCTTCGCTGGGAAGAAGCGGTTTTAAGAAACTCGCCCGGCTGAACTACGACAGATGCGAATATCTCAAAGATCAGCTGCGCAAGGCCGGCTATAATTTGCCGTTTCGTCAATCGACATTTAATGAATTTGTGGTCCAGTTTCCGGAAGGATTTGATGCCACGTATCAAGAACTGTTGCAGAAACGAATCATACCGGGAATACCCCTGGAATGTTACTATCCTGAGCTTGCCCATCATTATTTGTTGTGTGTTACCGAGACCATTGCCAAGGAGGATATGGACACACTGATTAAGGAGATTAAATAATATTTGGAAGAAAAGTTTAACAACTTTCCTTCACTCCCGTGAAGACCTATCGACCTCAGCCCAAGCGTAAAGAAAACGTGCATTGAATATCGAATATCGCATATTGAATTATGAATGTCGAAATAAGGCATTTTATTACTTTTATTAATATAGAAAGACAGAGCGAAGCGATGCCAAACTTCGATATTTCCGCCTCCGGCGGATTCGATATTCGATATTCAAAAACCCAGTGAGAGCTGTTTAAGGAGACAGTAATATGAACGATTTCCCCGGTACCACCGGCCTCATATTTAACGAACCCCTGCTTTGGGAGAAAGGTAAAAAAGGACGAAGCGGATTTTCTCTCCCCCGACGTGACGTGGCATCCTATCCTGCGGATGACTCTGCCTTGGGAGACGGTCCCGATTTTCCGGATTTAAGTGAAGTCGAAATCATCCGCCATTTTATTCGTCTGTCCCAATGGAATTTCAGCGTGGACAGCGGCATGTATCCACTGGGCTCATGTACGATGAAGTACAATCCGAAAACCAATGAGCGACAGGTGAGCCAGCCCGGATTTGCCGGCGCACATCCGCTGCTGCCTCCCCATTTATCTCAGGGCATCCTCCAGCTCATGTTTGAGCTGGAGCAATTTCTGGTGGAAATTACCGGTATGGATGCCGCTTCTCTGCAACCGGCGGCGGGGGCTCATGGAGAACTGGCTGGTATGCTCGTGTTCTATGCGTACCACAACAGCAAAGGAACGCCACGATCAAAAATCATCGTTCCGGATACGGCCCATGGGACCAATCCGGCCAGCGCTGCATTGTGCGGGTATAAACCGGTGCCGATTAAATCCAATGAAAAAGGCATCCTGGCGCCCCAAGATGTCGCCCAGATCATGGATGAGGAAACGGCCGGTATCATGGTAACCAACCCCAACACCCTGGGATTGTTTGAAGAAAACATCAAAGAAATTTCCCAAATCGTTCACGCCAAAGACGGCCTGGTATATTGCGACGGTGCCAATATGAACGCGGTGATGGGCATCGTGCACATGGGCGATATCGGCGTTGATGTGCTGCATTTAAACCTGCACAAAACCTTCTCATCTCCCCACGGCGGTGGTGGGCCGGGTTCCGGACCGGTATGTGTTCGCAAGCATCTGGAGCCATTTCTTCCCATACCCCGCGTCACCGAGAAGGATGGCAAATTTGTACTCTCTATAGATTACCCGCAATCCATCGGGAAGCTACACGCATTTTGCGGCAATGTCGGGGTATTGATCAGGGCTTATAGCTACATTTTGAGCATGGGTGCTGATAATCTTAAAAAAGCCAGTCAATTGGCCGTATTAAATGCCGCCTACATCAAAGAAAACCTGAAAGATACGTTTCATCTCGCCTATGACCGTCCCTGTATGCATGAGTGCGTTTTTTCCGATAAAGATCAACAGGTTCACAAAGTAGCTTTCATCCGCCGACGATTTATTTTCCCCTGGTCGTTCCGGGGGCGATCATGATTGAACCCACGGAAACCGAGTCTAAAGAAGACATTGATCTTTTCATTGATTCCATGAAAGCCATCGCCAGCGAAGCCAGGGAAAATCCGGATCTATTGCATGAGGCTCCCAAATTCTCTAAAAGCAGAAGGCTGGATGAAACGGCTGCCGCCAGAAAGCCGTGCCTGAGAGGATAGTCTCATTTTTGGATTGCGGATTTCGGATTGGGAATTAGGTGGCTGGTCTCGGGTACAAAAAGGTTTCAGGTTTCGGGTGTCAGGTGTCAGCTCTTGTGTTCCTGACACCTGACACCAAACTTAAACCATAATTTAATTATAAAACACGAAACCCGTAACCAATAAAATGAACAAGCGCTGTTTATACGCCGACCTGGGCCTGATTGAATACCGGGAAGCCTGGAAAATGCAGACCGACCTTGTGGACGCACGCATAAAGAATGAGTTTTCATCTGATGTCGTCCTGTTTTTGGAACATCCCGCCGTATTTACTCTCGGCCGACGGGGTGGAGATGAGAATCTATTGATCTCTGAATCATTTCTGGAAAAATCCGGCATTTCAGTGGTGCAGGTTGAACGGGGCGGCAATATTACCTATCACGGCCCCGGCCAACTCGTTGTTTACCCCATCATGGATTTGCATACCGCCAGGATTGGGGTGGTGGAATTTGTTGAAGCATTGGAGAAGGTAATGCTGAAGACGGTTGCTTTCTGGGGAATCAAGGCCGAACAGAGCTCTGCCAACCGGGGAATCTGGGTTGGAGATAAAAAACTGGGAAGCATCGGTATTGCGCTTCGCAAAGGCGTCAGTTTTCACGGCCTGGCCCTGAATGTGAATTTAGACCTGTTACCTTTCTCCTGGATCCAACCCTGCGGCCTGCAGAATATTCAAATGACCTCAATGAAGCAGGAGTCGTCCAGGGAGATCTCCATGAATAAAGTTCGAGAGTCAATAAAAGAGAATTTTGAATCGGTTTTTGGCATGCAACCCATCGACATAAACTGGTCGGAGTTAAAGGTCATTTTAAAAAATAAGGAAAGTGTTTAGTGTTTTGTGTTTTGTTCTGCGAAGGAGCACCTGATCTTCAGTCCGATAACCAAACACCAAACACTAAATACCAAACACCAACAAAATTATGAAATCACCACAGTCTCAAGCCACCGTTTTAGGGCAAAAACCCAGCTGGTTAAAGCGAAGACTGCCCACCGATGCATCGTATGAAAACGTCAGGGCCATGCTCCAGAAGGACCGCTTACATACCGTATGCCAGGAAGCCAAGTGTCCAAACATCTGGGAATGTTTTGCCCAACAGACGGCGACTTTTTTGATCCTGGGCTCCCGCTGCACTCGAAATTGTCGATTTTGTTCGGTTGACCCGGGACCTCTGGAATCACCGGATCCGGATGAACCGGTTCGGGTCGCAGAAGTTGCCCGCCAAATGAGATTGAAATATGTGGTCGTGACATCGGTTACCCGTGACGACTTACCGGATGGCGGCTCTGGCTTGTTTGCCAGAACAATTGTAGAAATACGCAAGAAAATACCGGAGGCCTGTGTGGAGGTTTTAATACCGGATTTCCAGGGTAGCGCTCAAGCGCTGAAGACCGTGTTGCGAGCCAAACCTGACGTCTTAAATCATAATATCGAAACTGTCCCGCGCCTCTACCCCCTGGTTCGACCAGGAGCACATTACAGGCGTTCATTGGAATTGATCGGGCGTGTCCGTACCTTGGGTTTCTCCATGCCCACCAAATCAGGATTAATGCTGGGCTTGGGTGAAGACGCCGCGGAAATTAAAAGCGTGCTTGGCGATTTATTACAGGTAAAGTGTCGCATGTTGACAATCGGTCAATACTTACAGCCAACAAAAAAACATCTTGCGGTGAAACGATATATCCCTCCTGCAGAATTCGAAAAATGGCGTGACATCGCCCTTGAAATGGGATTCTTCGAAGTTGCCAGCGGACCATTTGTCCGCAGTTCGTATCATGCCAAAGAACTCTTTCGGGCGGTAAAAGCGTAACACGCAACGCGAAACTTGTAACTCAAAACCAGATGCTGCGATCCACCTGCAACTGCGTTGTTCAATTAAATTTAATGAGGTTGTAATAGTGGACAAACCATTAATATGGGCTGAAATTGATCTTAATGCTTACGCACACAATATTAAAGAATTAAGAAGAATTACGCATCCGAATGCCTGTTTGATGGCGGTCGTCAAGGCAGACGGATACGGCCATGGCGCCGTTGAAGTGGCCCGTGAGGCCCTGCAAAACGGTGCAGAATGGCTGGGAGTAGCCAGAATTGACGAAGCCATTCGATTGCGCCAGCACAGTTTAACTGCTCCGATTTTAATTTTCGGTTATACCCCGCCGGATCTGGCCAAACAACTCATAGAATTTGATCTCACACCAACCGTTTATTCTTTTTCAACTGCGGAAATCCTCTCCGCCAATGCCCAATCAATCGGTAAAACTATCGGTGTTCATATCAAGGTGGACAGCGGCATGGGCAGGTTGGGTTTGTTGCCGGACACGCTGGTGTCAAAGAAGGCACCCAAAGATATGAAAAACGAGGCGGTTCGAGAAATTGAATCGATCTCAAAGCTTGCCGGCCTTGCTATCGAGGGTATCTTTACCCATTTTGCTACGGCCGATAGCGCCGATATATCTTATGCCAAAAAACAACTGGAAATCTTCCTTGATTTTACCCATCAGATGCGAAGGGCAGGTTTGGAGCTCTTCTTAAAGCACGCCGCCAATAGTGCAGCACTTCTCCAATTGCCGGAATCTCATCTGGATATGGTGCGTCCTGGAATAGCTACTTACGGCCTGAGGCCGTCTGAAGAAATGAAGAAAATGCAAGCTGTGCTCAAACCGGCAATGGCTCTAAAAAGTAAAATCATTCATTTGAAAAATGTGCCTGCCGGCTTTAACGTCAGCTACGGTATCACGTATCAAACGCAACATCCCACCACCATCGCCACTGTTCCGGTAGGATATGCAGATGGGTACAGTCGTCTGCTGTCATCCCGCGGACACATGCTGGTTCACGGGAAAAAGGTACCGATTGTCGGCCGGGTGTGCATGGATCTGACCATGCTGGATGTGGGAACGCTTTCCAACGTCAATTTAGAAGATGAGGTCGTCATATTTGGACAGCAAGACAATGAGTCCATCACTGCCGATGAAATTGCATCCCGTTTGAATACCATCAATTATGAAATCGTTTCCACTATAACGGCAAGGGTGCCCCGGGTCTATATTCGATAAATCTTGACTCCGATTTTAAGATATTTTATGCTAATGCTGTCTCCAAATAATACCCTAAGGAACTGTAGGAATGGAAAGTAGAAAGGAGGGATCTGTTGATGGCCGAAGGCCGAGTTAAGTGGTTCAATGTAAAAAAAGGTTATGGTTTCATCGAAGCTGAAGAAATTGGCGATGTGTTTGTACATTATACCGGGATCGACGGTGATGGATTTCGTAAACTAAAGGAATCTGACAAGGTCAGCTTTGAAATCGAAGAGTCGCCCAAAGGTCCTCAGGCTGTGAATGTCAAACTGCTTCATTAATTCGACTGATTTAACTTTATATTATAATTAAATAAAGGCAGGGCTAGGAATGGTTCTGCCTTTGTATTTAGAACCTATCATAGGGCCGCTATCGGGCGCGTTTGGGAAGCAGTTTCATCAACAAACTCATACCAACGACAGCACTTAAAAGAGAGCCGACCAAAATGCCCACTTTAGCCGCATCTAGCAACTCTGCGCTCAAGGCCAGATTGGCAATAAAAAATGCCATGGTAAAACCGATGCCGGCTAAAAATCCGCCTCCTGTGATGACACCCCAGCCGATTCCTACAGGCATCCTTGCCAATCCACTTCTCACAGCCAGCCAGCTAAATATCACAATCCCGAGCGGCTTCCCCACCACCAATCCCAGTCCAACCGCAATCGCCACCGGATGTGCAAAATCGGAAAACTGAACCGCTACACCGGCGTTTGCCAGGGCAAAAATGGGCATAATCACAAAGCCAACCCAAGGGTGAAGGTCGGTTTCGAAGCGTTCGAGCGGCGAAATGGTTTTGCGGGCAGCGCGTTCCATCTGCCGCAGCATGACATAGCGCTGCCCGGAGCCAGTCCATCCATCGCCGTGCAGGAAATGGCGGGTATTATCCACAATCATAGCCAGCCCGCCTTCACTGACCCAGCCTCTAGTGGGTGTCAATAAACCGAAGATGACGCCGGCAATAGTGGCGTGAATGCCGGATTCATGGAAGGCAAACCATACCAGGATCATAAATACAAAATAAACGGCGGCATTGCGCACACCAACCTTCATCATGCCAAGCACGACACCGATTCCGAAGATTCCATAGAGCAAGGCGGTTAAATTCAGGTTCTCCGTGTAACCAATGGCGATGACTAAAATAGCACCGATGTCATCGGCAATTGCCAGAGAGAGCAACAGCACACGCAAAGTGGCCGGAATCCTTGAGCCCAAAACGGCCAGGCATCCCACAACAAAGGCAATATCGGTGGCCATGGGAATGCCCCAACCGCGTTCGCCGGGGGCACCATATTGCAGCGCCAGATAGATTCCGGCCGGCACGACCATTCCGCCGATGGCTGCAGCAATAGGCAAGGCTGCTTGCCGCATATCCTGAAGTTCACCCAGAACCAGCTCCCGCTTGACTTCGAGCCCGATGACAAAGAAAAAAACCGCCATCAGACCGTCATTAATCCAATGCCGCAGTGAATGACTGATTTGAGTTGTTCCGATCGTAAACCCGAGCGGCTTTTTCCAGAAAGCAAGAAAACCCTCCCCAAGCGGAGAATTGGCCAAAATAAGGGCCGTTAAAGCGGCAACCAGAAGCACAATCCCGCTGGCGGACTCGATATGTAAAAAATTTCTAAGCGGATCGATGATTGCGTCAATGGGTTCTTTCGGAAACCCGGCAGGTTGTTCAGCATGATCAACTATATTTTCCATGAATCAATCTCCCTGTTCCCCTTTTATTAAAAACATGTAGATATCCATCACATTGGTTCGTGTCGGCCCGGTAATGATAAGGTCATCCAGTTGCTTGAAAAAGTTGTAGGAATCGTTTCGACGAAGATAGTCTTTCGGATCGAGACCTCTCTGGCGTGCACGGGCCACGGTGGCACCATCGGCGATGGCTCCGGCGGCATCCGTGGGACCATCCGTCCCATCGGTTCCTGCGCTGAGAACGACAATTTGATCATGCGATTCTAAGGCCAAGGCAGAAGCCAGGGCATACTCCTGATTACGACCGCCTTTTCCATCCCCTTGCAAAGTTACCGTCGTCTCCCCGCCGAAAAGCAGACAGGCCGGCGGTGAAATCGGATTTCCGGAGCTGGCCACTTCTTTGGCGATGGCTGCTTGGACTTTGGCGACCTCACGCGCTTCGCCTTCCAACTTGGTGGATAGGATCACGGACTGATATCCCAGGCGCTCGGCCTCCTTGCCGGAAGCCAGCATGGCCTGAAGGTTGGTACCCACCAGGACCGCGGAACAGCGTTGAAAAGCCGTGTCACCGGATTTGGGTGTATCTTCGATTTCCCCGCTGACGCCACTTTCGATATGGTTGCGTATAGATATCGCCAAATCATCCCAGATCTGGTAGCCTTTAAGGATCTGCTGCGTTTCTTGAAAAGTGCTGGAGTCGGGCACGGTGGGCCCCGATCCGATAACATCCAAATCATCTCCGACCACATCAGAAAGGATAAGGCTTATCACCGCAGCCGGGTAGGAAGCACGCGCCAATCGACCCCCCTTGGAGCGCGAGAGATGCTTGCGCACGGTATTCAATTCATGAATATTGGCCCCGCAGGCCAACAAAAGTTTAGTTGCCTCCTGTTTGTCTTTCAGGCTGACACCTTCAGGTGGAGCAATCAGCAGGGCAGAGCCGCCCCCTGATATTAGACAAATGACCAGATCGTTCGCTCCGGCCCCTGTTGCCAGGGATAATACTTCTTCGGTGCCACGAACCCCGCCCTCATCAGGAACCGGATGACCTCCTTCGCATATCTTCACGCGTTTTAAGGGAAGCCCGTGACCTTCTTTGACGACAACAACCCCGTCGGTAATACGCTCACCCAAAAGATCTTCCAGCGCTTTAGCCATGGGAGCCACGGCTTTTCCGGCTCCCACAATCAAAACCCGCTCGATGTTTTTCAGATCAAAACGCCGGTCATCAATCTGCATCGTATCATCGGTCAGCCGAACGTGGCGGTTTATGGCCTCAATCGGATCAACCGCCGTCAGACCGGCTTGAAAAATCTCAAGGGCTTGCTGCCGCATTTGTTTAACAACGTTATCATGTATACTCATATCCCCCCCATTCAAACAGCAATGACTCCAACTCGCGACTTGCTACTGACTTCTGTCCCCTTCCTTTACTCCCGCATTCCGCATTCCGAATTCCTTTGACCCCTGTCCTCTATCCCTATTACGGCTTATTGGTTGTCAACCACATAAATTGATAGGGTTTCAGGGTGATGGAATCCGTATGGATCGCATCTCCCGTAATAAGATCTGCCATGGGTTCGGAAATATTCTCTGCGGATAAAGATACCGAAACCGCTTGCGAAGAAATATTGGTTAAAGCAAAGATAACCTGTGCTTTCGAAGATCTCTTGATGGCAAACACCTTCGAATCTAAGTCTAGTATGTCAAAGGCCGCCTTAGGATGAAAGGCAGGTTGTTGCTTGCGAATCTTGATCAAGTTTAGATAGGGAAAAAATACCCTGGCACGGAATGAATTGGGATCCTTTAATTCCAAGAGGATTTCTTCAACCTGGAGCTTTTGCCGGTTGATGGTGCGCGCCCGGCCGGTCTGTTTTACCCCGTCCAGCCAGTTGCGCGAGCCCAATAGACTGTGAATATAGGTTGCCGGCACCCCCGGCAGGACATATTGAATGGACTGGGAAGCCAGAAATTTTTGCGCCTGGGTCGAAGATGCGTTCGCCAAAATGGCATCTACATAAGTAATGTTTAACTCATAGGGGCTCTCAGATCCGTCGGGATTTTGCTTGTAAGAGACCTGCCCCTGATTGGCTTTTACAATTTCAATCAACCTGTCTAATTCTTTGGTGTCTAAAATTCCCTCCATCGGGCGAACACCAATGCCGTCATGGGAGGCCGTGAAATTAAAAAATGTGTTGCTTTCAGATTCCAGATGCAGCTCTTTGGCCCAGTCCGAAAGGATGGTGGCATCTTCTTTGACCAGTGTATAAAACAGCAGCGGCGGTAGGGTAAAATTATAGACCATCTGGGCTTCATCGCGGCCGTCTCCAAAATAACTAATGTTCTCATCATGCGGGACATTGGTTTCTGTTAAAATGATCACATCCGGGGCCACCAGATCCAATACAGCCCGGAACAGTTTTACCATATCATGGGTTCGCGAAAGATGAATACAGTTGGTACCGATCTCCTTCCATAAATAGGCGATGGCATCCAGCCGTAAAATAGTCGCACCTTGATCGGCATAAAAAAGCAGAACGTCCAGCATTTTTTCTAGCACATCCAGGCTTTTAAAATTAAAGTCAATCTGATCGGCACTGAATGTGGTCCATAGATGAACCGTTTGGCCATTCTTTTTTTGGTATTCCGATAAAAGCGGCAAGGACCTGGGCCGGGTGACCATCGATAAATCAGTCGAAGGATCGACATCTATTGCGAAATCTTCAAATCCGTCTTTGCTCTCCAGGTAGTTTTGGAACCATTGGCTCTTCGAGGAGAAATGGTTGACGACATAGTCAAACATCAGCTCAAAGTTCTGCCCGATGGCAGCGACCTCTTTCCAGGTGCCCAGTTCGGGATTGATCGCAAAAAAATCCATAACGGAAAAACCGTCATCCGAAGAGTAAGGGAAAAATGGCAGGAAGTGAATATTGGAAATAATCCCTTTAAGGTATTGGTTGGCAAATTCATGCAAAGTAGTCAGTGGTGCTTCGCCCTCTTTTATCAAGGAGTCTCCGTAGGTGATGAGAACCACATCTTCCTGGGAAAAATAGGTTTCTTTTTTACGTTTTTGAACCGCATATTTTTCAGTTATTGAGGCAACTCGTTCAAAGGCAAGCCTTCCGGTCTCTTCCCCAAAGATTTTTTTTAGCAGGTCTTTTACCTTATATAGACTTTCCATTTGGCCCCTCCTTTTACTAACATTCAGGCGCCAGCCAATTGTGTTCAATCATATAATGACTGAGAATGCGGTGCAGAACCGTGTAGGAAAAATATTTTTTAGCCAGATCATAGTTGTGATCCACTATTTCCTGGCAGAGCTTTGGATCGTCCAGTATCTGTTTCGTCTTTTCGACCGCGGCTTCGGTGACATAGCCATCAATCTCAATCGCCGAAAATCCCTTAGGTTGAATATCTTTGATATAAATTGAATAGGAATTCACGACGATGGGCTTTTTAAAATAAAGTGTCTCCAAGAAGGCGTTACCGAATCCCTCGAATGTGGATGGATAGGTTACAAGGTCCGCATACGGGTAAATATCTTCCAGGGTGTAAATTTTGCGGCCGTCATCGGTTGTGCCTCTTTCCTCATTGATGATGTCGGAAACGAAAACCGTGTCAACGTTCATCAGTTTGGAATATTCTCTCAATCGCTGCTCATAGTCATAGCCTTCATCACCGGAGGCATGCGAGATAACCAGTTTGGCTTTCCTGCCCAGTCGGTGAACCAATTCAATCGCATGCTCGATTCCCTTACGTTTAACCACGCGGGTCGGTTGCAGAACAAAAAGCTCATCGGCTTCGATACCCAGCGCTTCTTTCACATCCAGGGTGTAATCATCGGGCGGTGGTGGTGGATTGTCAAAATCCATGACGTTCGGGATGATATGTGCTGAAATCCCGGTGCGCAAACTTAGCTGAGTATCAGCAACGGAGTTGATCACTATATGCTCGATGGAAGGTAACACCGGTGGAAATGACATGTTTAAATAATCCGATACGGCGTTCACCATAAAGCGGTCCCGTTCCCAGTAAAAGTCATGATGGTGAGCCAGGGTGCGAAAATTGGTTTCGGCAATAAATTCGGTTATGGCGATCCCCAGCGGAATGTTTAAAGGGATGGTGAGGGCATTTTGGGGAATGAGCAGATCGATGTCGAATTTTTTGACAAAGTCATATATATCATCTTTTAATTTTATGGCCAGTTGATAAATCTTTTTAGAAACGGCGCGGTCACGCGATATAACGCCAAAAGACTTTAGGTAAACATCTTTGATGTCGGGATGTGAAAAATGGGCTTCTTCGACAAGATAGGATCGCTCTTGCGGGCGGTCCAACTCGCCGGCAAAGTAAAAGCACGTCAGCCCGAGGTCTTCAAAAACATTCGCCCATTTTTCGAGTTCCAGCGACACCCCATCTGTACCGGCAATTCGGGTGGAAATAAAACCCACATTTTTGACCCTATCTTTATTTTCGAGAACACCCATCACCCACTCATTTCCTTCCTTTAACAGTTTTTGTTCAACTTCAGACTTTACCGGCGCTGCCCAACACCTTTTCATTCTTAAACTTCACCATCCTGATGAGCTCTTCCCGTGCGGGTCCCAAATACTTGCGGGGATCGAATTCGCCGGGGTTTTCAGCAAATATTTTTCGAATCACCGCAGTCATCGCCAGTCGCCCGTCGCTGTCGATATTAATTTTACAAACCGCGGAGTTGGCTGCTTTTCGTAATTGTTCCTCCGGAATTCCCACGGCATCGTCCATTTTGCCGCCAAAGGCGTTTATCATTTCCACATATTGCGGTACGACCGTGGAGGCGCCGTGCAAAACAATGGGAAAACCCGCAACGCGTCTTTCGATTTCTTCAAGGATATCAAATCGAAGGGGAGGGACTTCTTCACCGGCTTTGACCTTAAACTTATAGGCGCCGTGTGAGGTGCCGATGGAAATGGCCAGGCTATCCACACCGGTTTGCTCCACAAACGCTTCCACTTCCTCCGGCTTGGTGTAGTGCGACACATCGGAAGAGACCTCATCCTCAACACCAGCCAGCACGCCCAATTCGCCTTCGACGGTGACATCCCTTTCATGGGCATATTCGACCACCTGTTTGGTTAAGCTTGCATTTTCTTCAAACGGATGATGTGATCCATCGAGCATGACCGATGAAAAACCGGAATCAATACAGGATTTCGCCAAGTCAAAACTGTCACCATGGTCAAGATGAAGCGCCATCGGTATATTCACACCGAGGTCTTTTGCCATCTGTACGGCACCCATGCCCATATATGTTAAAAATGTCTGGTTGGCATACTTTCTGGCACTGCCCGATACCTGCAGGATAACCGGAGATCTGGACTCCACACAGCCGATGACGATGCCCTGAAGCTGTTCCATATTATTGAAGTTATAAGCTGGAATGGCATATCCGCCGTCCATCGCCTGCTTAAACATATCTCTGGTATTCACCAGCCCAAGGTCCTTATAATGAATCGCTTCAGGCATAATTTCTCCTAGTGTTGTGCTCCAAATGTAATTTATAAAACTCAGATTTCCCCTCCCCTTCAGAGACTGTGTCGTAATTCACAAAAGCGATTAATTTCTGCATGTCATGCCGGACTTGACCCGGCATCCAGTTGCATAACAATCTGAAAAAACTCTAGATTCCGGGTCAAGCCCGGAATGACAAAACAGCAATATGTGTCCTTTTGTCAATTACGACACAGCCTCTCCTGGGAGAGGGGGTTTTTTAACTTTTTACGAGACCATAAATATTGGAATTTGGAATTTACCCTTCGACCAGGCTCAGGGTGGTGAGCTTGTCGAATCATTTGTTATTTGTTGTTCTATATCGAGTATTGAGGATCCAGGATCGAGCATCGTTTATCCGGAGGCTGCCATCATCTCAATCAAATCTAAAACTGCATTAATCAATTTCGACGATACTGGGTGTGTAATCCTCCGGCGGCTCAAATCCGAGCAGCCTAAGGCAAGTGGCCGCCAAACTGCTGATTCCAAGATCAGTGTGCTTCGAAAGCCGCAGGTTTATCTTGCCGCTTGGCTCATACATATAAGCGAATACCGGATTTAATGAGTGCGCAGTTCTCGGCTTGGGTTTGCCGGTCTTCTCATCGTAGAGGATTTTCCCGGTCTTCATATCGCACTCATACATATCATCCGAATTGCCGTGGTCTGCGGTGACAACCAAAATCCCGCTGGCAGCTTTAATGGCGTTGACGAGTCGACCGATACACAAATCTACGGTCTCGACGGCTATCTCAACTGCCTGGGTTATACCCGTATGGCCGACCATGTCACCGTTGGCATAGTTGAGCCGGATGAATCTGTATTCACCGGTTTTAATTGCTTCAATGACCCTGTCGGT
>WOR8_10004705_pt1 | contig 13199 bp, 11 predicted proteins | sample DeeMarSeWOR38_10_FD_19890 | JGI IMG/M metagenome (IMG submission 19890) | reverse complement strand
TATTTTGGGCCTGTAGCTCAGCTAGGTAGAGCATCTGGCTTTTAACCAGGTGGCCAAGGGTTCGAATCCCTTCAGGCCCGCCTTCACCCTGAAAGCACTAGGAGGAAGGAATAAATAATGGTAAAAACAATTGAAAAAAAACAACTTGATATTCTACAGCATAAGCTAGTTCCTTATCATATAGTACTTACTGAGAAGGAAAAAAATGATTTCTTGGAAAAATTTAAGATAACACCTGATCAGTTACCAAAGATTTTAAACACAGATCCAGTAGCACTATATATCGATGCACAGCCGGGACAAATTGTAAAAATTATCAGAAAAAGCCACACTGCAAAAGAAGCAGTAGCATATAGACTTGTAGTGCAAAGTAACGAATAATAGGTGTAAAAATGAGAGATCTTATCGATTCTTTTTATAAAGAGCGAAGTATTGTTAACCACCAAATTGCATCATATAATGATTTTCTTGAGCGAAGGTTGCAAAGTATTGTCGATAGCACAATAATTGGTCAAGAAGAAGAAATGGAACGAGGGTATATTTATCCTGAGATTGAAAGCTATAAGATCAAATTTGGAAAAATAACTATCGGAAAACCAGAAGTGAAAGAAGCTGATGGTACAGTCAGAAGATTAACTCCAATGGAGGCACGCTTAAGAGATCTAACATATGAAGCACCAATCTCCCTTGAATTTATTCCTGTAAAAGATGATGTCGAGTATGATCCAGAAGAAGTAAGGATCGGTGAACTACCAATAATGATAAAATCAAAAGCATGCAATCTTGCGAGACATAGTATCGAAGAAAAAAAAGGTCATGAATTAAACCAAGAAGAACTTAAAAAAGAGCTTCAACAAATGCAGGAAGATTTTCTTGATCCAGGTGGATATTTTATTAGTAATGGTACTGAAAGGGTTTTAATTACAGTTGAGGACCTTGCACCAAATAGGGTTCTTGTTGAAAGATCAAGTAGATACGGTAGAGATATTGAGGTTGCAAAGGTATTTTCTCAAAAAGAAGGTTATAGAGCTTTAACTGTTGTTGAAAAGAAAAATGACGGTATGCTTATGGTTTCTCTTCCAACAACATATGGACAAATTCCTTTAATGATTCTTCTAAGAGCACTTGGAATGGAGGACGATGAAGAAATCGTTGATGTTATAAGTGTGGATCCAAAAATGGAACCATACGTTCTTGCAAATATTGAAGAATGTGCTAACGAGTATGGAATAACAACAAAGGAAGAAGCTATCGCTTATCTTGGAAAGAAATTTGCAGGAGGTCAAGCAAAGGAGTATCGTGTTAAAAGAGTAGAAACCTTGATGGATAAAAATCTTTTACCTCATCTTGGAAATGACCCTTCAGATCGTCTAACAAAGGCAATTTTTATGGCACGTATGGGAATGGCAGTGCTTGAACTTGCCCTTGGAAAAAGAGAAGAAGATGATAAGGACCACTATGCAAACAAACGTTTGAAGCTTGCTGGGGATCTTATGGAGGATCTTTTCCGAGTGGCATTTACCGCTCTTTGTAAGGATCTAAAATATCAGATTGAAAGAATTCACGCAAAAGGTAAGGAAATAAAAATTAGCTCATCACTAAGGTCAGATGTTTTAAGCCAACGTATTCATCATGCACTTGCAACCGGAAACTGGGTTGGAGGTAGAGCAGGTATTTCACAACTTCTTGATAGGACAAGTAATCTAGCTGTTCTTAGTCATTTAAGAAGAGTAACATCACCACTAACAAGGTCACAACCTCATTTTGAGGCTCGTGACTTACATTCAACACAATGGGGAAGACTTTGTCCAAATGAAACTCCAGAAGGACCTAACTGTGGTCTTGTAAAAAATCTTGCTTTAACTGTAGAGATATCTGAGGGATTCTCAGAAAAAGAAGTTGAAAATATTCTAAAGGATCTTGGAATTAGAGAAATTACAAAAAAATCAATAGGTGCCAGAGTTTATCTAAATGGTGATTTAATTGGAATGCATCCAAACGGAAAGGAGCTTGCCCAAAAACTCAGAGAAAGAAGACGGAAAGGACTTCTAAATAACGAAGTAAATGTTGCTTACTACGAAGAGGCAAACGACTTAATTGTAAATTGCGATTGTGGTAGACTAAGAAGGCCACTTGTAATTGTTGATAATGGTAAGCTACTTCTTACTAATAAATATGTTAATGATCTTTTAACTGGTAGGAAGAGATGGGTTGACCTAATAAACGAAGGAATTGTTGAATATATTGATGCAGAAGAGGAAGAAAACACATTAATTGGATTAAAGGAGGAGGACATTACACCAGATCATACTCATATGGAAATGGACCCAATATGCATTCTTGGAATTGGCGCATCTCTTGTACCTTATCCAGAACATAATTCTTCACCAAGAATAACAATGGGTGCAGGAATGGGTAAACAATCCTTAGGATTTGGTGCAGCAAATTATAGAATCAGACCAGATACAAGAGGACATCTTCTTCATTATCCTCAAGCACAGGTTGTTCAAACCCATCCAGTAAAATATATCAAGTTTACAGAAAGACCAGCAGGTCAAAATTTAGTAGTTGCCGTTGCATCCTATAAAGGATATAATATGGAAGATGCACTTGTTATGAACAAGGCAAGTATTGAAAGGGGGATGGCAAGAAGCAGTTTTTTTAGAACATATAGTAGTGAAGAAAAAAGATATCCTGGTGGTCAAGAGGACCACTTTGAGGTTCCCGATCCAGACTGTAGGGGAGTTAGAAGTGAGGAAGCATATGTAAATCTTGGTGAAGATGGTTTAATTTCACCGGAGTGTGACGTTAGAAGTTCAGATGTCTTAATAGGAAAAACCTCTCCACCCAGATTTTTGGAGGAACCTACAGATTTTCTTACACCACAGAAAAGAAGAGAAACATCTGTAACTGTTCAACATGGTGAGGGTGGAACTGTTGATAAAGTGATGCTATCTGAATCAGTAAATGGCTCAAGAATGGTAAAAATTACTGTTCGTGAGGAGCGTATTCCTGAATATGGAGATAAATTTGCCTCAAAACACGGACAGAAAGGTGTAATCGGTCTATTAGTTAATCAAGAGGACATGCTTTTCAATGAGAATGGAATTTCTCCTGATTTAATAATTAATCCTCATGCAATTCCAAGCAGAATGACAGTAGGACACGTCCTAGAAATGATAGGTGGTAAAGTTGGAGCTCTAGAAGGTAGGATTGTTGATGGTACAGCTTTTGGAGGAGAATCTGAAGAAGTCTTAAGAAAAGCCTTAGTCGATAATGGTTTCAAACATAATGGAAAAGAGCTACTCTATAATGGAGAAACAGGTAAACCCCTTGAAGTTGATATTTTTGTTGGATGTATCTACTACCAAAAGCTTCATCATATGGTAGCAGGAAAAATCCATGCCAGATCAAGAGGGCCCGTTCAGATATTAACAAGACAACCAACAGAGGGTAGGGCAAGAGAAGGAGGTCTCAGATTTGGAGAAATGGAAAGAGACTGCCTCATTGGTCATGGAGCATCAATGGTCATCAAAGACAGACTTCTAGATGAGTCAGATCTTACAGTAAAATATATTTGTAACACATGTGGACATGTTGCTATTCATGACAGACATGGAGCTCTTCGCTGTCCTGTTTGTGGAGATAAAGCAGATATTTATCCAATTGAGATGAGCTATGCATTCAAGCTTTTAATTGATGAATTAAAATCCTTGGTGATTGCACCAAGAATAAAATTAGAATCATTAGTATAAAAAATTTGAAGGTTAAAATATGGAAAGAGCTAGAAGTATAACAAAAAAAATAGGTGCCATTTCTTTTTCACTTCTTTCACCAAATGAAATTAGAAAAATGAGTGCTACTAAAGTTATTACTGCTGACACCTATGACGATGATGGATTTCCAATTGCAATGGGTCTTATGGACCCAAGACTTGGCGTTGTAGAACCTGGACTTAGATGTAAGACATGCGGTCTTAGGGTTGGTAAAGACAAATGTCCAGGTCATTTTGGTCATATAGACCTAGCAATGCCTGTTATTCATGTGGGACTTGTGAAATCCATTCGTGACAGCCTTCGAGCAACTTGCAGAGGCTGTGGAAAAATCTTACTCACTGAAAAAAGAAGAGAAGAATATATGGGGGAACTTAAAAAATATAGATCGGAAGGAAGAGATCCGACTTTTGTTTTAAAACAAATAATTAAGGAATCTGTAAAAACAGAGAAATGTCCTTATTGTAGTAGGGAGGTTGGAAAAATTGAACTTGATAAACCAACTTCAATTAGAGAAAATGGGAAAAAACTAACGCCTTCTGAAGTAAGAGAATGGCTTGAAAAAATACCAGATGAGGACCTTCCGCTATTAGACATAAATGTAAGGTCAGCCAGACCTGAATGGATGGTTTTAACAGTACTTCCAGTACCTCCTGTTACGGTTAGACCATCAGTTACTCTTGAATCAGGTGAGAGATCAGAAGATGATTTAACTCACAAGCTTGTTGATGTAATTCGTATTAATCAAAGACTTCAAGAAAATAGGGATGCAGGTGCACCAAAGCTTATTGTTGAGGACTTGTGGGAATTATTACAATACCATATCACAACTTATCTAGACAATCAAACTTCAGGAATTCCACCAGCACGTCATCGTTCAGGTAGACCACTTAAGACACTTGCGCAAAGATTAAAAGGAAAAGAGGGAAGATTCAGAAGTAATCTATCTGGTAAAAGAGTTAATTTCTCTGCTCGTACAGTTATTTCCCCTGATCCAAACCTAAGTATAAATGAAATTGGTGTTCCAATACAAATTGCACGGGAACTGACAATACCTATAAAAGTTACAACCCATAATATTGAATGGTGTAAAAAACTAATCAAGCAAAAAATAAATCTAACTGATGATTCAGAACTATACTCTCCAGGAGTAAACTATGTTATTCGCGAAACAGAAGGTATGAAACAGAGAATTAAAATTACAGAAAAAAATGCAGAGGATGTTGCTGAGAAATTAGAAATTGGAGGAATAATTGAAAGACAACTAATGAATGGTGATCTTTCTTTATTTAATAGGCAACCTTCACTTCATAGAATGTCAATGATGGCACATAGGGTTAAAGTTGTACCAAATAAGACTTTTAGATTTAATTTGAGTGTTTGTCCACCATATAATGCTGATTTTGATGGAGATGAGATGAATTTACATCTACTTCAGGGTGAAGAAGCACAAGCAGAAGCAGAGATACTAATGAAGGTTCAAGAAAATATTTTATCTCCAAGATTTGGAGGAGCAATAATTGGTGGAATACATGACCATATATCCGGTTGTTTTCTTTTAACACATCAAAATAAAAAGATACTTTATGATGATGCATCACATATACTATCAGCAGTAAAATATGAAGGTAAAAAACCTAGAATAATCGAGGAAAATGGAAAACAGTTTATGAGTGGAAAGGACATATTTAGCACTCTTCTTCCAGATGATCTCAATTTAGAATACAGAGCGAAAACCTGTTTGAATTGTGAGGTTTGTACAGCTCCGGACTGCCCTCATGATGCTCATGTAATAATTAAGAAAGGTGTGCTTTTACAGGGTACTGTTGATGAAAATAGTATAGGAGCATTCAAGGGAAGAATACTTGATAGAATAATTAGGGATCATGGAATGAATTCTGGTAGAGAGTTTATCGACAATGTAACAAGAATGGGAATTAATTCAATAACAATATTTGGTTTTACAACAAGTATCGATGATGAAGATATTCCAGAAGAAGCAAAAAGGCAAATTCAGGAAGGTCTTGAAAAGGCAATGAACAAAATAAGAAGTCTTGTAAAGGCTTATGAAAAGAATGAACTTGAGTCTCTTCCAGGTAGAAGTCTTGAGGAAACATTAGAAATGGAGATTATGAGAGTAACAGGAAGAGCAAGAGATATGGCCGGTGAAATTGCAGGAAGACACCTTGGACTTAATAACAGTGCAGTTATAATGGCAAAATCTGGAGCTCGTGGTTCAATGCTTAACCTATCTCAGATGTCAGGATGCGTAGGACAACAGGCTGTTCGTGGTGAGAGAATCCACAGAGGTTATCAATATAGGACATTACCACATTTCAAAAAGGGTGACCTTGGTGCTAGAGCAAAGGGATTTGTCGCATCTTGTTATAAGACAGGTCTTAATCCAACAGAATATTTCTTCCATTCAATGGGTGGAAGAGAGGGTCTTGTTGATACAGCAGTTAGAACATCAAGATCAGGTTACATGCAAAGAAGACTAATTAATGCACTTGAAGATGTAAAAGTAGAAAATGATGGTACTGTAAGACACTCAGGTGGTCAGATAATACAATTTATTTATGGAGAAGATGGAATAGATCCTGCACGAAGTAGTAGTGGAAATGCAGTAGATGTAGATAGAATAATTACTGATATCAAAGAGGGGATTTAATGGCTAAAAAACAAACAAAAAAGAAGGAAAAGACAAAGAATAAACCAAAAAAGGAAACAAAAAAGACAACTACTGCCAAAAAACCAATTAAAAAAGATTTAAAGAAAGATAAAAAAACAAAAACATCTCCAAAAAAATCTCCACAAAAAAAGAAACTACCAAAAGAAAAAACAGAAAAAGTAAAAAAAGAAAAGAAAACTGAAGCAAAAAAAACTAAAAAACCAGAAAAAGAAGAGGAAGAAGTAATAGTAAAAAAGGTAATTAAACCACCAAAACCAAAAGAAGAACCTCCTGAACACAAGAAAATTAGAACTGAAATAAATAAGATTCTAAGTGGAAAATTTTTACCAATTGCAATAATTGATGATATTATTTTAAAGGTTTCAAAAGATAAAAAACTTCAATCGAAAATAAAAAATATCATTTCTAAAGCCTTAATAGAATATGATAAAAATGCTATTGATCCATCTGAAGCATGTGGTATAGTTGGAGCACAAAGTATTGGTGAACCAGGAACACAGATGACAATGAGAACATTTCACTATGCTGGAGTTGCTGAAATAAACGTTACACTAGGTCTTCCTAGACTTATTGAGATTGTTGATGCAAGATCAATTCCTTCAACGCCTATGATGAACATATATTTAAAAGAGGAATACAGACGACATTCTGATCTTGCAAAAGAAGTAGCAAATCAAATAGAAATTACCCGACTAAATAGTATAGCAGATATTGAAACGGATTTGACAAATCTAGTAATTTATGTTAAACCAAATATGAAATCATTGAAAAATAAGAACATAACAATAAAGGAACTGGGAGAAATCGTTAAAAAAATAAGAGGCATAGATGGAAAAATTGAAAAGGACAGCATAAAAATTACATTGGATGAACCAAGCTATAAGAAACTACTGGATGTAAATGAAACCTTAAAAGATCTGAAAGTAAAGGGTATTGATGGTATCAAAAGAATTATTATTAGAAACGAGCCAAATGAGGGTTATGTAATATATAGTGAAGGGAGCAATCTAGAGAAAGTCCTACAAGTAGAAGGTGTCGATCCCTATAGAACAACAACAAATGATATACAAGCAGTTGGAAGGACTCTTGGTATAGAAGCAGCAAGAAACATGATAATTCAAGAAGCATATAACACATTATCAGAGCAAGGTTTGATTGTTGATTTAAGACATATCATGCTTGTTTCAGATGTAATGACTGCTGATGGAACAATAAGAGCAATAGGAAGACATGGTGTAAGTAAAGAAAAGGAATCAGTGCTTTCTCGTGCTGCTTTTGAAATTACTGTTTCTCATTTACTGCAAGCTGCGAGAAGAGGCGAAACAGATAAACTTGGCGGGGTTGCAGAAAATATTATTGTAGGTCAACCTGTAAACCTAGGAACAGGTGCAGTAGAACTCGTTATGAAAAGAAGTAAGAAGAAGGAATAAAAAAATGGTAGATATAGATAAGATTTTAAAAACAACAGTAAAGAAAGGCTCAGTGAAAATTGGAACAAAAGAAACAAAAACGTCAATTGATAATGAATCTGCAAAGCTTGTTGTAATGGCAAAAAATTTCCCAAACAGTTTAGAAATTGATAAGCTTGCAAAAAAGAATAATATACCAGTCTATAATTTTGATTCAAATGCAATAGATCTTGGTTATACTTGTGGAAAGGCCTTTGCAGTATCGGTCTTTGCAGTACTAGATGATGGCGGATCAAATATACTTAATCATATAAAAAAAAGGTAGTTACAAATGGCTGACATAATGCTTTCAAATGAGGAAATGCAGTATATAAACATGGCAAGCAATGTTACAAAAACACATATCCTGGATTGTCTAAGTATCGATGACAGGATAATATTCATAGTAAAAAAAGGACAACTTGGTGCAGCAATAGGTATAAAAGCAAAAAACTTGGAAAAGTTGCGTTCTCTTTTTAAAAAGACAATAAAATTTGTTGAATTTGATGGAGATAAAGAAAAATTCGTAATTAATCTCTTCAAACCTTACAAAGTAAATAATGTAACACTTGAGGGGGAGAACGACTCAACTGTTGTAAAGGTAGACGTTGATGTAAGTGATAAATCCAAGATAATTGGTAAAGGTGGAAGAAATATTGAAATTATCCGTAATCTTGCTCGTAGGCATCACTCTATAAAAGATGTTCAGATAAAATAGTGTTTATTTGCTTTTATCAAAATAGTTTTTAAATAGAGGTTATATTCGGGAGTGGGGAGAACTTCTGAGAATAAAAAACCATCCGGTAATTGATTTCAAAGAAAAGAAGAAAATCTCTTTTTATTATAATGATAAAAGAATCGATGGAATAAAAGGTGATACCATTGCATCTGCATTACACGCAAATGGTGTTACAACTCTTTCACATAGTCTAAGATTTCATAGACCCAGAGGTTTTTTCTGTGGTATTGGCAAATGTTCATCTTGTTTTATGACTGTAGATAACATTCCAAATATCAGGACATGCATAACCCCACTTGATGAAAATATTAGAGTAAATGAGCAAGATAAAGCTGGTAAGCTTCCTGAGGATGAGTTTTGCGATAAAAAGAGAAAAAAAATTAATGCAGATATTGTAATTGTTGGAAGTGGTCCTGCAGGTCTGATGGCTGCAATTTCTTCTGCAAAGCAAGGTGTACCATCAATATTGTTAGTAGATGAAAATCATCTAATAGGTGGTCAACTTGTTAAACAGTCTCATAAATTTTTTGGCTCAGAAGAAGAAAAAGCCGGTACAAGAGGAATTGATCTCGCTTTTGAGCTTATGGATGAGGTTAATTTATTAAAAAATATCAAATCTATGCTTGAAACAACAATTATTGGTTGCTATAATAGTAAGCAAAGCCATAAACTAATAGCGATCAAAAGACAAAGAGAGGGCAATCAATTAATTGAGATTATTTGTAAAAGTGTTATTTTTGCATGTGGAGCAATGGAAAATATGCTAGCATTTCCAGGTAATGACCTTCCTGGTGTTTATGGTGCAGGTGGCGTCCAAACTCTTATGAATGTATATGGGGTAAAACCCGGAAACAAGGTTCTTATGGTTGGAGCAGGAAATGTTGGACTAATTGTTTCTTATCAACTCTTGCAAGCAGGAGTAAGTGTTGATAGGGTTGTTGAAATTCTTCCAAAAATTGGTGGATATAATGTTCATGCTGCAAAACTTCGCAGATGTGGTGTACCAATTAATACCTCCCATTCAATAAAAGAGGTATACGGTAATGAAAAGGTTGAGGGCGCAATTGTTGAAAAAATCGATAGTTCCTTCAAACCAATATCTGGTACTCAACAAGATGTGACCTGTGATACTGTTTGTATAGCAGTTGGTCTTACACCCTCAATTAGGTTACTTGAGCAAATTGGAGCAAAAACAGAATTTATTGCTGAAGCAGGTGGTCATGTAGCAATCCATGACTCTTCAATGCAAACTAGTATCAAAGGTATTTATGTAGCAGGGGATTCATCAGGTATTGAAGAGGCATCAACAGCAATGATTGAAGGACAGCTTGCAGGAGTTTCAGCGGCTGTATCACTAGGTTTTGACAAGCAAGCTAAGAAGTTAAAGAAAAAATACATTAAAGCACTAGAAGGTTTTAGATCTGGTCCTTTTGGTTTAAAACCTAAGATTTGTAAAGAAAAAATTGCTTGTTGTTGGAATGGGGGTATTAACTATTAAACAATATGAAAAAACCGGAATTCTTTCGTTAAATGATTTAACCCTTCCAAGTGATGAGCATTTAAATAAAGGTGTGGCTATAATAGAATGTGTGCAGGAAATACCCTGTGATCCGTGCGTAGGAATCTGTTCTGTCAATGCAATTTCTATGAAAAACATTAATGCAGTACCAAAAATTGATTATGATAAGTGTACAGGTTGTAAGAGATGTGTAGGGATATGTCCAGGTTTGGCAATTTTTGTAATTAAATTAAAGGATGATAAAGCATTGATTACTCTACCTTATGAATTTTTACCTATCCCTAAGATAGAAGAAATAGTAACAGCTCTAGATAGAGAAGGAAAACCTAGGGGGAAGGCAAAGGTTGTAAAAGTAAATAAAAGTAATAAAACAACTGTAGTGACTATTGAAGTTGATAAAGATATAATTATGGAGGTAAGAAACATTAGAATGGATTGATAGTATGAGTGATATGACCTTGATTTGTCGATGTGAAGACCTTACAGAAGAAGAAATCGAACAAGCAATAGATGAAGGGTATACAACCTTAGAGGAGCTAAAATGTAGATTACGCCTTGGAATGGGGCCATGTCAAGGTAGAAGTTGTCTGAATCTTGTAAGGCGTATTCTTTGCAGAAAAACAAATAAATCAACAGAAGAAATTACAATGCCTCCTTCTAGACCTCCTGTAGTCCCTGTTTCTCTTGGGACGCTTGCGAGTGATGATAAATGATAGAAATAGACAAAAAAGCAGATGTTGTAATAATCGGTGGAGGAGTAAACGGTTGCTCTCTTGCTTATCAGTTAGCAAAAAAAGGAAAAAAAGTTGTACTTTGTGAAAGAAACTATCTATGTTCTGGTGCAACAGGTAGATGTGGTGCAGGAATCAGACAACAATGGTCAACAAAGGAAAATGCTGAACTTTCGATTAAAAGTATTAAAATTTTTGAAGGACTTGAAAAAGAACTAGGAAGCGAAATAGGCCTTAGACAGGGAGGATATCTAATAATCGTTCATGATAAAAAGGATATGATTCAGGCTGAAAAAAATGTTAAAATGGAAAAGGAGCTTGGTCTGGAGGTTTCAATATTAAAACCAGAACAAATAACAAACGTTGTCCCAATTTTAGATATCAAGGGAATGAATGCAATTGGAGCAACATTCTGTCCAACAGATGGTCATGTAGATCCTTTCAAAACAACCCATGCATATGCAAAAGCAGCAGAAAAGCAGGGTGCTAAGCTCTACAAATTTACAAGTGTTATAGATATAAAAACAAAAAATAAGAAAATTGATAGTGTAATCACTGACAAAGGAAAGATAAAGACAAACATAGTAATTAATGCTGCAGGTGCATGGTCAAAACAGATCGCAGAAAAAATAAATGTCAAGCTTCCAAATAAACCTTTTAGAAAAGAAATACTTGTAACAGAAAGAGTAAGGCCTGTTTTTAGAGCTATGGTAATATCTTTTAAAGATGGTATATATTTTAGTCAACAAGAGGAAGGACAGATCCTTGGTGGAATTCCAATTCCAAATGAAAGACCAGGATATTTGACAAATCCAACCTTTGATTTTCTTTCCCATATGTCAAAAACCCTTACAAGATATGCTCCCATTCTTAAATATGTAAATGTAATTAGACAATGGACCGGTTATTATGATGTAACACCAGATGCTCGACCCATTCTAGGAGAAGTTGAAGAACTAAAAGGTTTTATCCAGTGCAATGGTTTTAGTGGTCATGGATTTATGCTTTCTCCTATGGTTACAAAAATACTTACTGAGTATATTGCTGATGGGAAAAGCTCTGATATTCTAGAACGATTAAATATAAATAGATTTAAAGGAAAAAAAATAGTACATGAAACATCAGTAGTAGGTTAAAGATAATCTAACTAACTCTTTTTTTAAATAAATATTTAAGATTTTTCCAACCATCTGTAAAGCTTTGGAGTTTAACATCTCCTTCGCGAGCATAAAGAGCTGAAGGTATTTCTTTTGTTTTTAATTTTTTATTTGAAAACATCTCAATTTTAATTTCCTCTGAAAAAGGCATTCCATCGTTGAATTTATTCAAAGGTTGGATCTTATCTAAGGATTCTCTTTTAAATATCCACATACCTGATTGGGAATCTCTTAAATTTATAAGATATAATATCCGTAAAGTAAGAGCAAGAATTAGATTTCCAAAATAATGTTTAACAGACATTGAACCATGTTTTAGCTCTGAAAACCTATCTGTAGTTATAAAATCAAGCTTTTCATCAAATAACTGCTTAATATACAAATGAATTCTATCAAAAGGATAAGTTGCATCTGCATCACCTGTTACAAATATATCCCCTGTTGCCTTTGACATACCTGTTTTATAAGCTCTTCCGTAACCTTTTCTTTTTTCTATAATTATCTTTGCACCTTTTCTTTTTGCAATGTCCCTTGTCTTATCCTTGGAATCTCCATCGACAATTATTATTTCAAGGTCCCATTTGTTCTTTTTGAAATAGTCTTTGTTTATTGAATCAATAGTCTTTCCAACACCTTTTTCCTCATTTAATGTTGGAAGAATGACATTTATTTTTGTTATCTGAACCACTCCAATTAAAAAATGTAATCAAGAATAGATTAAAAAGGTTTCAAAAAAAATAAATAAAAAAAAAGAAAAAAAAGATTAGAGGGGATTTATCCCTCTTATTTTCGTCTGCGTCTTACTAGAATTAATGCTACACCGAGTGCAATTATTAGTGTTAACAGTTCAAATCCAGGTGATGGTTGTTTAATTTCCATTGTTACTGGATCTGCATCGATATAACCTGTCATTGTAGCAGTTACTGTATATTTACCAGCTTTTGCCTGTTTTTCTGTTACCTTAAATGTTGCTTGTCCATTTACTGTTGATTGTGAAGCAACAACTGTACCATCTGATTTTTTGATTGATACTAGTATGCCATTGTTATTTCCATCATCTGCTCCTGCCTTTATTGTAAATGATGTTCCAGGAGTTGCAGAGGTTGGAACGCTCATGAAAATCTTTGGTTTATTGATAAC
>WOR8_10004704_pt1 | contig 13200 bp, 10 predicted proteins | sample DeeMarSeWOR38_10_FD_19890 | JGI IMG/M metagenome (IMG submission 19890) | reverse complement strand
GTTAGCAGTAAGCAGTAAGCAGTAAGCAGTAAGCAGTAAGCAGTAAGCAGTAAAATGATCACCCGTACCACGCCTCTATTCACTACCCACTATCCACTATCCACTGCTAACCGCTAACTGTTAACTGACAGAATGGTACGAGGCATCCAGGTTCTTCTTTGGGTTCGATACCTTCAGCATCATCGTGCAATCTCCGCGACCAAATTCCCATAAAAGTGTAATAATTACTGACAATAGACGTGGAGTAGGAAAAATACGAATCTATAGCTGATTGATTATATAGAAAATTATATTTTTGGCTTGTTCTTTGCTTGCTTGTAGTAAAGAGATATTTACTGGCCAGTTAAATGAGCTACTTATCCAGAAATATAATTGCTGTCAGTGTGTGCGCAATACTTGCCGGGTGCACCGTTGATAACAATTCAGGATGTGACTCGAAATATTCGACAGACCAGGAACTGATGGATGAGTACGGGCTGGTATTGAAACCATCACAGGATATGTATATCAACTTTGATGGAATTTCAAACGCGTATGCCGACACCATGGCTTGCATGGGCATGACTGCAACAGGGCCAACTGTAGAGTTCAAAAGTTTTTCTTTTGCAGGTATTGGAGGTGGATGGGCATTCTATCACCCTGTAGCCAGCACGATATGGGTAAATACTGACGAGCAAGATATAGTCCTGGAAAGGGATTGTAGAACGGATCAGGAAGCGCTCAAGCATGAATTCGTTCATCATATTCTACATATGAATGAAAGCGGCGATGAAAGCCGTGGACACTCATCTGCAAATTTTAAAAAGTGCAGTGTCGGTGTTAATACATACTATTAAATTAAAACATTATTGACATGCTTTCCTGATGTTACGGTTTTTGCCAGATATCGCATGGTGTAAACAGGCATCATGGTTTGGTGGTTTATAGTATTATTTCTCGCAAAGGCGCAAACAACGCAAAGATGATTTGTATTTGTTTTTTCCATTAAATGTAGTGGTCTGTATTTGATCTTACAGTTGTTGTCGATTTTCGCATCACCTCGAAATCTACCTGCGCTGGAGTTTTTAACTTGCTGGTTTCTCGCAGAGGCGCGGAGAACGCAGAGATGTGATATGTTTTTTTGCAAAGAAAACATCTTTTGTTCATCTTCCTTTTCGCCCTCTGCGAGAGTAAGTTTCTGTTGCCTTTTCGAACTGGCCAACCCCGGCTGTACTGATAAATAAACATAGTGGGCACTTGATTAAATATGTCACTCATTGTCACTTGAATCCTGACTCTTACCGGTCATCCATATACTTTGCTAAAACTCATTTGTGAGCATCTCGATTGACTTCAATAGCTCGGTAGCCCTGGCAGGTTTTACTATATAGTCATCAAAACCTGCTCTAATACCTCGATCAACGTCTTCCATCATGGCCTTTGCTGTCATAGCGATAGCCGGGATATTCTTCGCCTGGGGATGTGCACGCATTCGTTCCAGTATTTCATAACCATCTATATCGGGAAGTCCCAGGTCCAGTATCGCCAGGTCAGGCAGTTGTTGCAGGATTACATCCAGTCCCTCCTGGCCCGTTGTGGCGATTACCAGGTGGTGATTCGTCATGTTCTTGATAATTGCCGACATGAGCTGAGCATTGATCGGATCATCCTCAACATAAACGATGTCTATGCTTTGCTGTGTTTTGCTGATTGTGCGTTGTACCGGTTCTGGTTCCGGGCGGGTGATATTTTTCTCCTCACTCAGCACTAACTCAATCCAGAAATTGCTCCCTTTGCCTGCCGCGCTTTCTGCACCAACAGATCCGCCCATCATATTGATTAGTTGCCGGGTAATGGTCAGGCCAATGCCGGTGCCCTTAACATTTGTAAATTCGGCTCCCATACGTTCAAATGGCTTGAACAGCTGTTTTTGTTGTTCAGTGCTAAGGCCTTTTCCTGTGTCGTTGACATTGATACGTAATTGTTTGTTGTTTTTGACTTCGTAGCTGACCGTGACTGTACCTTGCCGCTGATTATATTTGACAGCGTTACTTAGCAGGTTAAGCAATGCCTGTTTCAGGCTGGTATGGTTGGCGTTAACAATATAGTCGACATGGGTATCAAATGAGAGATTTATCCCGGCATCCTCGGCTATTGGTTTTATCAACGAATAACATTCTTCCAGTACGTCCTGAAGTTTTACAGATTCTGCCAATATGGATAACTCGCCACTTTCAATCCTGGCGAGGTCAAGTACATCATCAACCAGTGCTAACAGGTGATCGCCTGCTTGATTGATATGTTGAATGTGTTTTTGCAGTTTTGGATCAAGGCCTTTCTCGTACAGAATTAAATCAGAAAACGCAATAATGGCGTGCAGTGGTGTACGCAGTTCATGACTCATTCTGGAAAGAAATTCAGACTTGGTTTGATTGGCGCGTTCGGCTTCTTCCTTGGCGGCCCTCAGATCGGCTGTACGCAGTTCCACCCGTGATTCCAGTTCATCGTTAAGGAGCTGGAGTTTCTCCTCGGCTCGCTTGCGCTCGGTGATGTCAACGGCAAAGCCCAGGACATGCGTGATTTCACCTTCAATATTGCGCATCGGGCTGAAGGTGATATCGATGGTAATGAGGCCACCGCTGGCGACCTGAACTTGCGGCTCATATCGCATGATCTCCCCGTGTACGGCACGCTCCATGTTGGCTTTCAGTTCGGCCTGTGCCTGTTCGTCATAATTCCACCAGCAAGTGTCCCAGAACGGGCGACCCAGCGCATCCTCCTTGTTGATTCCAACTGCCAGCAGCAGCGCTTCGTTAGCATCGATCAGCACACCTTCAGGTGTGTAAAGTCCGACGAAACCGAACAGGCCATCAAGAATCTGGCGGCTGCGCGCTTCGCCTTCACGCAGTGCCAGTTCAGCCTTTTCCTGGCTGCTGCGTGCCTTGCTTTCGCGAAGTGCCGATTCGGCATTCACCAGGCGGCGCAGGCTTTGTTCATGCTCTCTCTGAAGGTGCCTGACGCGTGAAAAGACGACAAGGCTTGTTACAATGATAACTGCAGCAAGAGAAGCCATCAGCCAGCCTGTGCTGAGGGCGATAAACTCGGAAAGCTTTCCTGCTTCCTCAACGTAACGTTTAGCCCGGTCTAATGCGAAGGACAGAATATAATCTACATGTGAGACAATCTCGGCAAACTTCGGCGTACTGACTGTCCTGACCAGATGCTCGGCGGTTACATGGTCGCCTTTTTTGATAGCGCCATAAATTTCCACTCGGACTCCCTCCCATTGCTCCAGTTTGGATTCCAGGTCCCTGACCCGGTCCATGTCGCCAAGGAAATTGGCCCTGATCACTTCCATGCTTGTTTTCGCCGTCCTGATAATGGATTCTTCCAAATTAAGTAAATGCTCAAGATCGAAATTATTTATTCCGGTTTGAAACTCATACACCTCATGGCTAATGTGATTTTGAAAATCAAATAATGCGTTATCCAGTTGCGCCGCCGAATTGCTGACAGCAAAGGGGTGGGTATAGAGATCCTCGGTGATTTTCTGTAACTGAAGTGTATTGCTGGTCGAGTACCAGGCGAGGCCGAGCACGGCCAGAAGAATCAGGCTATATCCTGCCAGGATCAGGTGTGGGATCGTATTGCGTGGGTTATTGTTCATTTAGATCTGCTCATGCAGGAGCCTGCTCTTTAAACAAAGATTTTCGAATGTGAAAAAACCCATGCCTGGTTTATTGATGACCGTGTCCGATAAAAGTATAACTCAAGCGTTGATCCGACGTATATGAACGCAAACCGCTACTCGAATACAACCCGGGCGATGCAGGGAAGAGCGGATGTGGTTGAGCCGGTTTGCTGTATGTTTGCAGGTGACAGGGCCCTGTCAGGAATTACCAGAGCGGCTCAACCAGTAAGCGTGTATTCGGCTGTCGTCTGTTAACTCGGGGTGAAAAGACAGCGCCAGGTGATGTCCTTTGCTTATGATGACAGCTTCATCGTTATTGTTATTTCTGGCCAATATCTGAACATCATCCGATAGTTTGTCGACACCGGGGGCGCGGATAAAAATTGCGGGAAATGCCGGGCCCTTGCTGTCGAAATCCAGTTCGATGTCTGTAGTGAAACTGTGCACCTGTCTGCCGTAGTGATTACGCAATGCCTTGAACGGGATCAGGCCCAGTGGTGTAACACGGTCATCATCGACTTCAGTCGCCATCATGATCATGCCGGCGCATACACCCATGACGGGGTGGTTTTCAGCAAAAGCCTTAATCGGTTTATACAGGCCGTTTTTCTGTATCAGCAGGCTGATCGTTGTGGATTCGCCACCGGGTATGATCAGCGCGGAACAGTCTTCGAGCTCATGCGGCTGGCGTACAGTATGTGCGGGTACGCCCAGTGCATGCAGCATATCGATGTGTTTTTGATAGGCGCCCTGTAAAGCAAGTACACCAACAGCTTTATCCATCTTGCGAGTTTGTTGTGCTTACCAGCCCCTGACCGCCAGACGCTCTTCTTCAGGGATTTCGGACATTTCCAGTCCCTTCATGCCGGGCTGCAGTCCGCGACTGACTTCGAGCAGAATGGCCGGGTCGTCGTAGTGGGTTGTCGCTTTGACAACGGCTGCAGCACGCGCGGCCGGGTCGTCGGATTTGAATATACCGGAACCAACAAACACGGCTTCAGCTCCAAGCTGCCTTACCAGCGCAGCATCGGCAGGTGTGGCGATACCGCCGGCTGAGAAATTGGGCACAGGCAATTTTCCGTGCTCAGCGACATAGCACACCAGGTCATAAGGCGCCCCCAGGTCTTTGGCGACAGCCATCAGCTGTTCCTGTCCCAGTGTGGTCAGGCGCTTCATTTCATCCTGCAGGGCGCGCATGTGGCGTACGGCCTCGACGATATTGCCGCTGCCAGCCTCGCCCTTGGTGCGCATCATCGCAGCACCTTCGCCGATACGACGCAGGGCTTCACCCAGGTTGGTGGCGCCACACACAAAAGGAACCTTGAAGTTGTGCTTGTAGATATGGTTGGCCTCATCTGCGGGTGTCAGTACTTCAGACTCGTCGATAAAATCGACTTCGAGTGCTTCCAGCACCTGTGCTTCGGCAAAATGACCGATGCGGCACTTGGCCATGACCGGAATAGAAACCGTATCCTTGATCTGCTGTATCATCTCCGGATCGGACATGCGCGCAACGCCGCCGTCACGGCGAATATCTGCCGGGATGCGTTCCAGTGCCATGACCGCACAGGCACCTGCGTCTTCGGCAATTCTGGCCTGTTCGGCATTGGTGACGTCCATAATGGCGCCGCCCTTGAGCATTTCGGCCAGGCCGACTTTTACCGCGAAACTGTCCTGATTCGTATCTGATCTATCGTTCATTATCAATAACTTCTATAGGGTGAATTCTGATTGCTGGTTTGTCCATTCGCCGGGCTGTATCAGGCGTTGGCGAAAGGCCCTGAAAAGTGCTTCAGCATAGCGGAAACAGGCCGCAGTCTCAACCATATTCTGCTTTAAAAAGAATGGCTTAATCGTAATCAGGGCAGGTGCTGTCTGAACCTGCGGGGCAGCGCCTGCATTCATTTTGGCGGATCAGCTACCCCTCATAACCCTCGGGCAGTCTGTGAGCGATGCCCTTGTGGCAGTCGATGCAAGTCATGTCGGAGTCGAGTGCGTCCGGGTGGGTATCGGCAGCATCCTCACCCTGTTTACTGAAGTCCATGAATTTAAAGCCGTGACAATTGCGGCATTCTCGCGAGTCAGTTTCCTGCATGTTTGCCCAGACTCTTTCTGCCAGCTGCAGACGTTTTGCCTCATACTTCTCGGGGGTGTCAATTGAACCGAGTAGTTTGTGCATCATTTCGTTGGTCGACTGTATCTTGCGCACAATCTTGTGCTGCCACTCCTTGGGTACATGGCAGTCCGGGCAGGTGGCGCGTACGCCGGTGCGATTGTTGTAATGGATGGTTTGCTTGTATTCCTCGAAAACGTATTTTTCCATTTCGTGACAGGAAATACAGAATTCTTCCGTGTTGGTTGCATCCATGGAATAGTGGAAACCGATCCAGAAAATACTGGACACCGTGAATACAACCAGTATCAGGAAGCCCAAAGAGTATTTGCTTGATGGTGTCTTCAGGGCCTGCCATAAGCGACAGATAAATCCGTTACATTCTGATGATTGTTTATTCATGTTAAATACTCTGGGTTATGAAATATAAGTAGCCTGAAACTGATGCTTAACTGTACCCGGGTAAGTTGATGCGGACAATAGTATTCGTGCTCAGGACCTGTAGAAGCTTCTGAAGTTACTGATGATTCCATCGCTGAGCCTGTGCATCGTGCCAGGTTTAAAGCTGACATTTGAATATATAGTTTTGAGCGGTTAATCAGCGCCGGCAATTGGAGCTTGTATTAATATTTATCGTCATATCTGCGCTGAATAAAAATTCAGCAACAGTTAATTACCATATCATAATGGCAAAAAAACACCCTCACAGTGGAGGGTGCTTCGAAATCTATCAAGTAACAATAAAAATGCGGATGTAACTAAAGAAACAGTACCCAGGTTATTGTTACCAGTGTAGCTACCGCGATAACAGCCGCTGCAGCCGCGACGCAACCCGTGCAGAAACTACCAAACATGTGTGTTGTTGAACTGATTCCGCCCCCATTATTAGATATTTGATCGCCAGAAACCGGTCTTTCTGGAATCTGGAATGTAAATATTTCACCCAATATCAGTCAATGTCAATAAAAACATGACAAATTTACATGCTAACTTGCTGTCTGCTGCAATATGGAAGTAATAATGATTATCATTACAGGTGCCACGCCCGATTTCATCTAACGTGGGCCAGTGATCGGGTTGTTAAAAAAATTTGAAGTGTTCAGGCAGGCAATAAAAACAGCGCAGTTTGCATTTCTCTGTCGTGGATAGACGAATATATTCAATCTTGCGATTGAGTGGATCAGGGTAAAAAAGAGGACAGATGTATTTTCCGGAAAAATAAATCTGTCCCAATTTTACTTGGAAAAATAAATCTGTCCCAATTTTACTTTTTATTCCCTGGTATATCACCGGACCTGGCCAGATCAGTGATCCGATCGATCTGCCAAGCGGTATCTATATCTTTGCACGATTATAAACTTCGTTGGCTTCGGCCATTTACCTGGCCTGATAGTATTGTCAGAACAACCGGCAGTTGAGATTGTTCAAGGGGAGAGAGGATGCGGGTTTAAGGTGAGGGTTCAAGCTAGGCGGTTGCAATCATTTTGGCACCGGCGATAGCAAGCACGACGGCGAGAACTTTTCTCAACTGGTTGGGGGCCAGTCTGCGCAGGCAGAGTTCTGAACCGATGATACCGCCAACGAGCGCGGTAACGACAAGAACCGGGATTCCGCCGGGCCATTGATTGGCCGTGGTTGCGTAGCCGGCGATGCCTGCAATGGAATTTACCAGTATAAAGGCAGCGGCGATGGCGGCGCTGCCACGCATGTTGGTCCAGTTAAACAATAACAGCAGCGGGCTGAGGAAAATGCCGCCGCCGACCCCGGTCAGTCCGGAAATCAAGCCCAGAAGCCCGCCAACAGGCAGTGCAACCCAGAGCTTCGGCATGGTTAGCCTGTCGTTGTTTTCTACTACGACCAGCATGCGCCACATGGCCAGGATCAGCGCCAGGCCGACGATGATCTTGTAGGTGTCTGAATTCAACGTGTATGCACCACCAACGAAGGCCATCGGTATAGATCCAATAATAAACGGGATGAACAGGCGCCAGTTGAAATGCCCGGCACGCGACAGGCGGCTTAATACCAGCACGGTTACAAAAATATTCATTATCAGTACAGCCGGTTTCATCAAGGCCGGGTCGAGGCCGAACAATGCCATGACTGCGAGGTAACCGGACGCACCACCATGGCCAACCGAGGAATACAGTATGGCCGCGACTGCAATACAGCTTAAAAACCAGAATGAAAAGGAGGCATCAAAAAACATGGCCGCTTTATCCGCCTGTCATGCTCATGAAGCGCACGACCTGTCCCGGATTGTTACGAAACTCGTGTTTTTCGGGCTTGATGGCAATCGCTTCGACGATCGCATTTTTCAGACCGTCATTGCTGATGCCCTGCCTCAGCAAGTGGCGTAATTCGTATTTATGGTCCTGGCCAAGGCACAGGTAAAGCGTGCCATCCACCGACAGGCGAACACGATTGCAGGTCTCGCAGAAGTGTTGTGATATCGGGGTAATAAAACCGATACGAAGGTTTGTGTCTTTTACCTGGACATAGCGTGCCGGGCCGCCGCCGGGCATCACACCCGCGATCAGTTCATACTGATCGGCAAGTTTATTCTTTACCTGTTTCAGGCTGAGGTAATGCTGGCTGGCATCGATACCGGTATCGCCGACAGGCATGGTTTCGATAAAGCGCAGGGTGAAATCATGCTCGAGGCAGAAATCAACCATGTCTTCGAATTCATCATCATTGATGTCCTTCATCGCCACCATGTTGATCTTGATGGGGGCAAAGCCGGCCTGTTTGGCCGCCATCAGGCCGTCCACAACGGGCTGCAGCTTGCCACCGGTAATCTGCGTGAAGCGTTCAGGTTTTAGCGTATCCAGGCTGACGTTGATTCTGGATATGCCGGCATCACGCAATGCCTGCGCCTGCCTCGACAGCAGTACGGCGTTCGTGCTCAGGGACAGATCATCAATGCCACGAAGCTGCGATAGCCGGTTTGACAGCACAGGAAGGTCTTTACGCAGCAGCGGTTCACCACCGGTTATTCTCACTTTGGCCACGCCAAGATCGGCAAATGCGCCAATGACACGCTCGATTTCGTCAAAAGTGAGCCAGTGAGCGGGTTGCTCGAAGTCCTTGAAGTGCCCGGGCAGGCAGTAGAAACAGCGCAGATTACACTTGTCTGTTACAGACAGGCGAAGGTATTCAATCTTTCGATTGAACGGATCAATCAGGCTGATACCGTTACCATCGGTCTGTGTGTCAGATATATGCATTGTCATCACGGTTGTTAGCAATGCCCGATGGTATCGGGAATCAGGCTGTTTATCCATGACTCATGTCAATAGAGCTCATGGCAATTCAATGTATGATTTCGGCTCATTATATCTGCCGGGACTGTTGCGCGGCTTTCTAACGGGCAGTGATAGTGGAATAATGCACTGGGGCGATAACCCGATCCAATAAACCTTACAAATCGTATTTAATTATGAGTGAACGTGAATTTATACCGGTCAATATTGCAATTATGACTGTGTCAGACAGCAGGACAGAGGAAACGGATGCATCCGGCGCCGCCCTGGTTAAAAGACTGACCGATGCCGGCCATGCGCTGGCCGAGAAAATTATAGTGCCGGATGATGTTTATAGAATCCGTGAAGTCATGTCGCGCCTGATTGCAGACCCTGATGTGTGTGTCATTATCAGCACCGGCGGTACCGGTCTGACCGGGCGCGATATTACACCGGAAGCGGTCAGGCCGTTACTGGATAAGGAAATCGAAGGTATTGGCGAGCTGTTCCGCTGGGTTTCATACCGGGATATCAAGACCTCAACCGTGGCTTCGCGAGCGCTTGGTGGTGTCGCCAACGGTACCTTTGTTTTCTGCCTGCCGGGTTCAACCGGCGCCTGCCGCACAGGCTGGGATGACGTTATTGGCCCGCAGCTGGATTACCGCAACAGTCCCTGCAATATGGTCGAGCTGATGCCAAGGCTGCTGGAAAAATGAGCCTTGAAATAGACGTAACCCAGGACTGCTGTTCATCGCCCGGGTTAATAGCGGTTGATGAAGCCATAGGCAGAATACTGGGTGCAGGGACAGCTGTTGAGCAAACGGAAGTGACGGATCTGGGGAACACCCTCGGGCGTGTTCTTACCGAGGATGTGATATCAACGATCAATGTACCCGGTTATGACAACAGTGCCATGGATGGTTATGCCGTGAGCAGTGTTGAATGTACTGAACCGGGTGTTTCGCTAACCGTCAGTCAACGCATACCGGCAGGGCAGACCGGGATAAAGCTGGAAGCTGGTACGGCAGCAAGGATCTTTACCGGCGCACCCGTGCCTGAAGGTGCCGATGCGGTTGTCATGCAGGAACTGTGTCAGCAGCAGGGCGATGTTGTTACCGTCAATACTGCAGTTAAAGCGGGCGATAATGTCCGCCGCGCCGGTGAAGACATTGAAAAAGGCAGCGTCATTCTCAAAGCCGGTACCCGTATTCGTCCGCAGGAGCAGGGCCTGATGGCTTCAATCGGCCAGGCAAGGGTCACTGTTAAACGCAGGCTCAAGGTGGCAATCTTCTTTACCGGGGATGAGCTGGTCGAGCCGGGCAATGAACTTGCCCGGGGACAGATATACAATTCCAACCGCTATACCTTGAACGGCCTGTTGCAGTCAGCCGGATGCGAGGTAACGGACTTCGGCATCGTTCCCGACACGCTGGATGCGACACTCGATGTGTTGAAGCGTGCCGCTGCCGATGCGGATCTTGTGCTCACCAGCGGCGGCGTTTCTGTCGGCGAAGAAGATTATGTGCGGATTGCGCTGGAGCAGCTGGGCGAACTCAGCATGTGGCGCATCAATATGAAACCCGGCAAACCTGTGGCATTTGGCAAGGTCGATAATGCCCTGTTTATGGGATTGCCCGGTAACCCGGTTTCGGTATTCGTGACATTCATCATATTCGCTCGCCCGTTGATTGTGAAAATGCAGGGTGCAGAAAAATATTTATCGAACCAGCTGTCAATTCGCTCAGGCTTTGAATGGAAGGGAATGAAGCGGCAGGAATACCTGCGCGTTCGTGTCAGGCAAGATGAATCGGGCGCCTGTGCAGAAATTTATCCGCACCAGGGATCCGGCGTGCTGAGTTCTACAAGCTGGGCTGATGGTCTTGTCGTCGTTGAACCCGGAAAGGCCATCAATGCGGGTGATGTATTGCAGTATATCCCGTTCCAGGATCTGTGCTGATGCGTATCACTCAGAAATAATACTGGTAGTTAAGCTGCACATCTGAAAATTCATCGACTTCCTGCCATTCGTAGTTTGCAGAAAACCTGATTGAATGGTTGGTGCTGATTACAAAATTCTGCTTATAAGCTGCACGCAAACGGTATAGTCTGTCGGAGAACTGTTCACCGCTGATATCAACACGGACTGTTGTTGGCCCGAAGTGCTGCAATAGCCCGGATGTAAAACCAATCGCCGGTTCAATGGCTCTATCCATCTGCTTGTTGTATTCAAGCCGTGCTGTCGCCAGCGCATAGAGCTGGCTGTTTTCAAGCAGCTTCCAGCTGCCGCCGAAGCCTCCGGTCAGGTGTGCTGTCAACTGGTCAACGCCTCTGGTGTACTGTCTTTCCAGGCCGGTGTAGACTTTCCATGCAACCGGTTTGAAGAAGCGTGACCTGGGCGTTAATGAAAATATATCAACGAGATCGAATTTGTACAGGCTGATGCCTTCGTTCTCTTCGGCGCGTATCTGCAGGTTGCCAAGATTGATTTGCGCACCACGCAAAAAACCCTGCTCGTTATCTTCCAGGGAATGGAAGGCCATCCTGAAACCCAGCTCAGTGTATAGATTCCCCAGGCGTTTGCCGGCGCCCAGGCTGGCGCGCTTGCTGCCATGGCCCTGGTCGGGTGACGCGGGTATGTCGATTGCTGCTTCAACCAGTGTGTCTTTTGGATATGAGTTGAGCAGCAATAACAGTTGATGACTGCGTTTTGCTATGGCCGGATCCCGTTCCTCGCCGGACTGCTGATAGCGTAAATACTGGTATGCAACATCGGCAATATTTCCCTGTCGGCCCGGTGGCAGGCTGGTAAAGGCTTGTTTCCGGCTGGTTGATATGTCGCTGGATAACTGCATCACCAGGTCGCGGTCCTGTTCCGGGGTATCCTCGAGTAAATGCCGTAAAACAGTGGCCTGAGAAGGCTTGTAAGCGGATTGCTCGATCAGTCCGTTGTTCCTGATTGTGCGTACGGTGTCAACCGGAATGGCGGTGAGCTTAAACTCTTTGGTCAGCTCGATCCCCGGACGAGCCACTTCAAGCAGTTCCAGCAGGCGGTAAGAGCAGTTTTCATCAAAGTAGTAGTAGTCGAAATTGATATCCTGTAATTCCCACAGGTGCGTCACGATGCGCTCGGTCTCATCGGCAGTCAGGTTGAGCCGGTATTCCCAGATGTCGCGGTGTTCGATGCGGTTATATTCCTGGATCTTTTTGTAATAATGATCAACAACAAATACACCTGAATAACCGCCTGCCAGCCCTTTATAGGCATACAGGATAGAGTTGTCATCTTCAGTTACGTTGGCGCCGAAGTTGACTGCTGTTGAAAGCCACCGGGAATTACCTTCATCACTTGCTGAATCAAGACGCAGCAGGGTGTGGCCAAACATCGACGAAGGGCTGTTCAGGTTATAGGCAGGAAAGACCATGGTGACATGGTCGGAGTTGACGTGTGTGCGCCACTCTAAATAGCTGTTGCAATGGACAACGGGCAGTGTACTCGTATCAATGGCAAGCTTCTGCTTCAGCCAGTCCAGGCGGGCAACAAACCTGCACTGAGCGTGTTCATCCCCGGATACATCGGTTCTGTAAAAAGCAGCGACTGTCGCAAGTAATTCTGATTCAGGATTGATGTTGCCGTCTGCAGCAAGAAAGAAGCGCCTGTCGTGCACATCGCTCCTGTAATCTGCAGTGGTACCGCCATCACCGGAATAGTGGAGCAGGTTCAACCATTCTGCGCTTTGCCAGGTTCGTTGTTCCTGGATACGTGTCTGCAGGTCGGCCAAATACCTGCTGTCAGCGGCATGAACAGAAAAAAGCACAAATGCCAGAGCAATGCATTGAATACAACGTATGGCAAATACGGGTAGTGACATTATTCAATATTTGAAAACGATTATTATCAGTCGCCTGCCAGGATGCTGGAACCCGAATGGCGCAGGTATTCTACACAAGAAAAAAGCCCTGCATTACGGATGCAGGGCTTTTCAAAATCACCTTTCTAAATATCGATCAGGCGGTGATGTATTTAGCAAGGGTTGGATCGGCCTTCATGACTTCTTCGATAGAAGCGATCATCTCTTCAGCTGTGACATCCTCACTCGGGAAAATAACCGCAAAGTTTTCATGCATGACATGGGCAAAAGTATCACGATCTTCCGGTTCGACGCCATAAAGCA
>WOR8_10004702_pt1 | contig 13204 bp, 7 predicted proteins | sample DeeMarSeWOR38_10_FD_19890 | JGI IMG/M metagenome (IMG submission 19890) | reverse complement strand
CGCACTCATGACCTGCATGCGCGCGGCAAGCCGAAAGAAGTGCTGACAGTGGACAACCACGCTGACGGGCCTTATGTATATTTGCGAATGCTCGAGGAGAATTCGGAGCGGGCCCAAGAGGTGCTGGAGTTGCTGCAAATGAACGAAGGTAATAGCTCAGGGCGTGGCATCGGCTGTGTGAGTTGGGATGGCGAAGTACACGCTGACCAGTTCTGGCGGCACCATTCTTTTGGAAACGTGCGCCAGCGTCCCTTTAGCGAGATCTGGACCGATCTATCCGATCCACTCATGGCCCGTCTCAAAGACAAAAAGCCGTATGTGACAGGCCGTTGTGCGACTTGTCGCTGGCTGGATATATGTGGCGGCAATTTCCGTGTTCGCCCCGAGGCTGTGACAGGTGATCTGTGGGCGTCGGATCCGGCTTGCTACCTTACAGATGAAGAGATCGCGGAAACGATCTAGGGATTGCGAATTTCGGATTGCGAATTGAGGAATTATTGAAACAGGCAATTGTTCTTTTATAATCCCTAAATCACTAAATCCCAGAATTCCTAATTTTAGGTCTTTTAGTTCATTCTAGTACATTTAAGGCATTTCCAAGGAGGGGTTATGTTTTTCCCCAAATACAGGCCGCGAAGGTTGAGACGTGACGAAATAGTGCGGCGCATGGTGAGGGAGACAAGCTTGTCAGCGAATGATTTCATGTACCCTCTTTTTGTGGTTTCCGGAAGCACCGTGCGCCAACCTGTAGCTTCTATGCCCGGAGTTTTCCAGCTGTCCATAGATGAACTGGTTGAGGAGGCGACCGAGGTGAGGGATCTGGGGATTCCCTCAATTCTGCTTTTTGGTATTCCGGAAGCGAAGGACGAAATCGGCTCCGGGGCATATGCGCAAGATGGAATCGTGCAGCAGGCAGTTCGGGAACTGAAGGATAAAGTCAGTGACCTCCTCGTAGTCACTGACGTTTGCATGTGCGAATACACCAGTCACGGCCACTGTGGGGTGATAAAAGATGGGGACGTTGACAACGACGCCACCCTGGATCTGCTTGCCCAAACCGCTTTATCCCACGCCGAGGCCGGGGCTGACATGGTGGCCCCGTCGGACATGATGGACGGACGGGTGGGGGCCATAAGGGAGAGGCTGGATGAAAATGGGCTTTCCCATATTCCCATTATGGCCTATGCGGCAAAATACGCCTCCAGTTTTTACGGGCCATTTCGAGATGCGGCTCGTTCTACACCGCAATTTGGGGATCGACGATCTTATCAGATGGATCCAGCTAACAGTAAGGAAGCCATCCGGGAGATCAGCCTGGATATCGAGGAGGGTGCTGACATCATAATGGTCAAACCTGCTCTTGCTTATCTGGATGTGATTCGGTTGGCTAGTGAGGAGTTCGATGCACCTCTGGCAGCTTACAATGTGAGCGGCGAATACTCGATGATCAAGGCGGCAGCAGAAAAGGGCTGGCTGGACGGCCAGCGAGTAATGATGGAAGTGCTTACATCTATAAAGCGTGCCGGCGCGGATATCATTATCACCTATTTTGCCAAAGACGCAGTGAGGGAGTTAGAAAAGGCCTGATTCTGGGATCTCTCGCCCGATCCCTTGGGCTTGACTGAAGTCAATCCCTGCGGTCTCTCGAGCCCTTAGAGGTCTCACAGAAAGAAAAAAGAGTAGATAAACTCGGATCGCTTAAAAAATCCCGCTGACGACTGTCTTAAGCGATCCTGACTTATACGGCCCCTAATTCAATTTGTGTATTAGAGCTCTCTGAGTGCTCTGTGCGCTCTGTGAGAGATAGAATACTATTTAGGATGTGAATAATATGAACGGTCATCCACATGAAAAAGCAAAACACGGTGAACAGAAAGACGAGGGGCCGCTGCCCAGACTGATCGCCTGGGAGGTGACCCGAACCTGCAATCTCAGTTGCATCCATTGTCGAGCAGCATCTATTGACAAACCTTATCACAATGAGTTTACCACGGAAGAGTGTCTGAGGTTTTTGGATGAGGTGGCAGCTTTCGCCAGTCCCATCATGATTCTCACAGGAGGCGAACCCCTTCTGCGGCCGGATATTTTCGAGATAGCCACCTACGGCAGTAACAAAGGTCTGCGTATGGTTATGGCCACAAACGGGCTGCTCATTGATACTCAAACCACCGAGCAGATGAAGGAGGCGTCCATTAAGCGAGTGAGCATCAGCTTGGATGGCGCCACGGCTCAAACCCACGACCATTTTCGCAAAGTTGATGGAGCCTTTGCAGGGGCGCTCCGTGGCATTAATTTTCTCAAAGAAGCTTCGATTGAGTTTCAGATTAATACCACCATAACCAGAGAAAACCTGCACGAGCTACCTGATATACAGAAACTGGCAGTGGAGCTGGATGCGGCGGCGCATCATATCTTTCTCCTGGTACCCACGGGGCGGGGGAAAGATTTCAAAGATCAGGAGATTGCGGCGGAGGATTATGAACAGACTCTTCACTGGTTCTATGATCAGAGCGACAAGGTGGACATGCAGCTGAAAGCCACCTGCGCACCCCATTACTACCGCATTATGAGGCAGCGGGCCAAGGAGGACGGTAAGGAAATCACCATGCAGACCCACGGCATGGATGCCATCACCCGCGGCTGTTTAGGTGGGGTCGCCTTCCTGTTTATCTCTCACGTGGGGCAGGTCCAACCCTGCGGCTATCTGGAGGTGGATTGCGGTAATGTCCGACACACGCCGCTGAGGGAGATCTGGCGTGATTCAGAGGTGCTAAAAAATCTCCGCAACTTCGACGTATACAAGGGGAAGTGTGGGGTCTGCGAATATCGAAGAGTTTGTGCGGGGTGCAGGGCCAGGGCATTTGAGGCAACCGGGGATTACCTGCAAGAGGAGCCACTTTGTACCTACGTGCCCAAAGCGGCTTGCAGGTAGACACTGCAAGCCGCAAATTACAAACCCCAAATTCCAAATCCCAAACACAAGGGAAGAAATTGAGGAATTGAGGAATTAAGGAATTCTGCCATTCTGAGAAAATCTCTTCTTTGTCACTTATTTATTTAATTCCTAAATCCCTGAATCCCAAAATTCCTAAATTTATTGTATTCTGATGTTCGGTTTTAAAGGCTTGAGATGCTGAAGGATAATAAATGAGTGAGAAAGTTAAAACGAGAAATCAGTCTAATGTGCTACTGGATGACATGGACCGGATGATTCTCAATGAAATCCAATCTCATTTCCCCATTGAGACCAGGCCCTATCAGGTGTTGGCGGAAAAACTGGGGTGTGCTGAACAAGAAATTTTGCAGCGGGTTCAGAACCTCAAGGACACAGAGGTTATCAGGAGAATTGGAGCCAATTGCAATTCGAGAAAGCTGGGTTACACTAGCACGCTTTGTGCGGCGCAGGTCCCCTCTCATCAGATGGAGCGATTCGTGGAGGTGGTCAACAGTTATCCCGGGGTGACCCACAACTACCGCCGCATTCACGACTACAATATTTGGTTCACTCTCATCGCCCCTTCCAAGGAGGAAATTGAGCGCATCCTGCAGGAGATATCTGATTTGACCGGGGTGAAAGAAGTAATGAGTCTTCCAGCAGAGCGTCTTTTCAAAATTCAGGTTGATTTCGAGGTGTAGAGGGAAATAATTGCGGATTTCGGATTGCGCATTGCGGATTTAAAAAAAGCAGGCAGAAAACAAATAGGTACTTCAAGACGACTCGGAGAAGGGGCGAAACGGAGACGCGGCGATAAAGGCGTAGGCCTTGCTGTCAGTTGTCCTTGGTCCTTTGCGAGTAAAGCATACAGCAACGAGTCAGAAGTCAGAATCCAGTCAATAGTAAGCAGTAAGCAGTAAACGGTAAGCAGTAGACGGTCGACTATTCTGTGGGAGCGGCTTTCCAGCCGCGATCTTACGACTTCAACGGTTTGAACGATTTAAACGACTTTAACGACTTTCCCTGAGCCTTGCGCCTTGTGCCTTACGCCTTTCTTCAATCCCTCAATCCCACATCCCACATCCCACATCAGCTATTCGCAATGTCTCCGTCTCTCCGTTTCTCCGCGTCCCCGAGTCTTTTTTCTCCATGCCCCGTGCTCAGTTCTACTGACTACTGAATTCTTTAATTTCCGATTTTATCACTATTCAACCAGGGATGATGGGGTGGAGGGTAACAATGTTTGTGGTTTAGAACTCTGCCCTGTAGACCACCACTTGATCTTGTCTCCCTTTCAGGTTTAGCTCCGGGAGCGGATGGATCCCGGTCAACCCGGGGATTACTTTTTTGGAATCCGTCAGCTCAGAGGCTGTAGCCTCGCTCACGAGAATCTCTCCAGGTCCTGCCAGATCCTGTAACCGTTTGGCCAAATTCACCGCATCTCCTATGTAAGTATAAGCGAGGCGCTCTTCGGTCCCGATGCTGCAGGCCGTGGCCATTCCAGTGCATACACCAATATGGATGCTTATCTCCGGCAACTCAAAACGGCGCAGTTCGCGCCGAATTTTATCCATTTTTCCCTGAATTTGCACAGCTGCACCCAAAGCGTGACGGGCAGTATCCTGAGCGTTCTTGGAATTACTAAAGACCATCATAATGCCGTCGCCCATGAATTTATCCAGGATACCCCCATGCTGATTCATTACAGCTTCGAGGGCAGTGTAGAAAGTGTTGACAATGAAGACCAGACTCTTCTGATCGAGACTCTCAGAGAGTCCAGTAAAATCACTGATATCGGCAAAAAGGACAGACACTTGCTGGGTTTGGCCCGCTCGCGCCGGGAGTTCGCCGCTGGACATAATCCGTTCTACCACATGTTTGGACACAAACCGAGATAGCATGGTGCGCTTGCGTTCTTCGCCCAGCAGATTCTCCTTTAAGTCGCAAACGTATCTTTTGTAGGCCGCAAGCTGATTCCGGCGCTGCTCTGCCCGGGCGAGTGTTTCCTCGAATGTGCTCAGGTCAAATGGTTTTCTGAGAAAGTCACAAACACTCAACTTGAGCGCATCGATGGCATTTCCCAGGGTACCGTAAGCTGAGATGATAATGGGCACCACATCCTCACATCGTTCTCTGACCTCTGCGATGAGACTTATTCCATCCATACCTGGGAGCCTCAAGTCCGAAATCACCAGATCCACCTGGTTGTCTCCCAATGCTTCCAACCCCTTCTCGGCTGAAAGTGCAGCAATAACCTCATGGCCACGATGCTTTAGAAGATTGCTCAAGGTAAAGAGCATGGATTGTTCATCTTCAACCAGTAAAACCCTCATCAAGGCCATCCTCCAGATCCGAAATGTTTCAGGCTATCTTTTGTAGTGAAATAAACCGTTGGCTGATTGCGCTCAGGACTGCATAAAGCACAACCCGTGCCAACTCTGAGGGACCCAGAATAATTCGATTAGATCCTGGATATTACTTGTTTTATTTAACTATGAGTAGGTGAGCTCTTAGGTAGGGTTACTGCTAAAATATGCAGCACCAAATGACCACCAGATTCGCATAAGTCTCGGTGGCGAAACAAAAAAAATAAAGGTGTTGGATAGTGATGTAAAAACATCATTGGCGAAATGGCCAAACGCCCAGTGCGTAACCTTTTACGGAGTATGCAGCAGGTAGAAAACAACTAGGCACCCTGTAGATTTCGGATTTCAGATTTCAGGGATTCAGGGATTAAGGAATTGAGGGTTTCGGATTTAGAAATTGTTAGGCGTGACCTCCGACCTCTAAACCCCGTCTCGCCGGTTCTCCCCGTCCCCGCGTCGTGTCCCGCTGTGTCTAGCGGATTCCGTATTTCTTGAGGCGATAGAGCAGGGTGTTTCTGGTGATTCCCAGGAGTTTGGCCGTTTGCACCTGGTTCTTGTTCGTTTGCTTGTAGGCAGTGCTGATGGTCTGCTTGATCACATCATCAAGGGAGATACCAGAAGAGGGTATCTGAGAGGGTAAAAAGTCCTGGGGATCTTTTTCGCGTTCACGTTTGGTTTGGGTTGAGGAGGGGACTCTGGGCGCGAGGAAATCAAGATGTTCGGGCTTGATCTCGGTGAAATCTTCCAAGAGGGTTACGCGTTCAATAGCGTTCTTCAACTCGCGGATGTTACCCTTCCAGGGATGATTCAGCAGGATTTTTTCAGCCTTCGGCGAGATTTTCTGAAATTTCTTGCCATATTTCTTGTTAAAGATATCAAGGAAATAGTTTACCAGAAGCGGAATGTCCTCCTGGCGCTCGCGCAGAGGGGCGATATCGATGGCAATGGTGGCAAGGCGGAAGTAGAGGTCCTGGCGGAATTTCCCGGTCTCAATGAGTGTTTCCAGTGGTTGGTTGGTGGCGGCGATAACCCTGACGTCTGCTTTCTTCGGTTGTGAGTCACCTACCGGGTAGAATTCCTTCTCCTCCAATACCCTGAGAAGCTTGGCCTGAACATCCAAAGGCAGGTCAGCCACCTCGTCGAGGAGGAGGGTTCCACTGTGAGCTTCCTCGAAAAAGCCCTTTTTTCCTTTTGTATGTGCCCCAGTAAAGGCGCCCCGTTTGTAGCCAAATAGCTCACTCTCCACCACCTCTTTATTAATGGCGGCACAATTGACGGCCACAAATGGACTGGCAGCCCTGGGGCTGTTGAAATGGATGGCCCTGGCGAAAAGTTCCTTGCCCACCCCACTCTCACCTCCGATGTAGACATTGGCATCAGGGCTTCTGGCAATTCTCTTGGCCATGGAAAGAGCCTGCAGAAATTCATCGCTCTTACCGATTAGATTATCGATGTTGTATTCCCTGGCGAGGGCCTGGCGCAACCGGGCGATCTCTTGCTTGTAACTTAACCGTTCCAGGGCCTTAGCAATGGCAATCTGCAGCTCGACCATGTCAATGGGCTTGGTAAGGTAGTCTACCGCTCCTTGATTGATGGCCTGAACCACGGTCTTAATTTCACCGAAGGCGGTGACCATGATCACAGCAATGTAATCATCTATTTCCCTGATCTTCAGTAGTGTATCGAGACCATCCGTTCCCGGCATGGAGATGTCCAACAGGACCACATCAGGCGGGCTCTCCGTTACCATCTTGATGGCCTTGTCGCTATTGGCGGCCTCGCTGACATTATAATCTTTTTTCAAGGCCCCCTTTAAGGAGTTCCTAAAAGAGGCTTCGTCGTCAACGATGAGGATATTATAATGTAGGTCAGTCATAGGTTGCACCACAGCCTTGGAGTTGTTTGCGAAAATTTACTGGAGTTATACACACTTTTGCGATTTAGCGCGAGTCGTTTTTTCATAAAATGTTACCCTAGTCAACCTGGAGCAGTCCTTTTTTACTATTTTTCAACGGTCTTGAAGAGGACACGGAAAAGGGTTCCCTGGTTAACCTTGCTGGATACCTGGATAGCGGCCTGGTTCTTGTCAAGGATCTGGCGGGCGATTGCCAGACCCAATCCGGTTCCCTCCGGCTTGTTTGTAAAAAAAGGATCATAGATTTTGGTGAGGTCCTCTGGGGCTATTCCGGCTCCGGTGTCGTTCACCAGCAATTGCACCCGGCCACTGCTTTGATCCAGTTGGGTGGTGATAGTCAGGTCCCCGCCATCCGGCATGGCCTGCATACCATTGATCACCAGGTTGATGACCACTTGAGAAATCTGCGCTGGGTCAATCAGTACGGGCGGCAGGGAATCGTCCAACTCGAAGTGAACCTTGAGGTTGTCCTGGCGCAATTGCACCCGGGTAAGCTCATGTACGCTTAGCACCACTTCGTTGATATTGGACTCCACCAAGTGGGCCGGCCTGGGTTTGGAAAATTCCAGGATTTCAGAGATGATTCTTTCAATCTTTTTCACTTCTTTTTGGATGTCGCGCATGTAGACCTGGTGCTCTTCGTCAAGAGCCAAATCCCGCAGGAGAATCTGAGTGTTGAGGTTGATGGTGGCCATGGGATTTCTGATCTCGTGCGCGATGCCCGCGGCAAGGGTGCCCAAAGAGGCCATTTTGTCCGCCTGCACCAACTGCCTTTCCATCTTGATCTTGTCGGTGACGTCTATACCGTAGTTGATGATAAGAGAAAGATTTCCGGAGGCATCAAAAATCGGGTAGGTATACTCCTCGAGGGTCCTATTGACAATTGGATTGGTGCTTAGACGGTGAGAAGGTTTTCCAGTACGGATGGTCTCTGAAACCGGACAATTGGGACAGGGCTCGTTGTCCTGGCGAAACGCTTCGTAGCACTTTCGGCCTAGTAATTTGGGAATTTCGTCATCAAAGAGGGAAGCTGTGGCCTTGTTGACCATGATGATGTTGTGGTCGAGATCGGTGATAGTCAAAGGAGACATAATGCCATCGAAGACCGCCATCAGCCTCTTCTTGCTCTCCACAATGGCTTGTTCAAGGTGTTTCTGCCGCAGTTCTTTCTCTCGCCGCAGCGTGATATCGCGTACCACACTCATCAAATATTTTTCGCCCTTGAGTCTCAGAATAGAGGTGTTGACCTCCACCGGTACCTGGCTGCCCTCCTTGCGAATCATGATTTCTTCACGGTGCTGACTGGCCTCGCCCTCTTTTTCTTCCTCTGCGGGCTTACCATCTTCTTGATGGACCAGGTCAGCCATGGTAAGGTTCAACAGTTCATCCCGGTTGTAGCCCAGCATCTCGCCGGCTTTGGTATTGATATCTACAATGTGACCGTCGAAAGTCTCCAAAAAGACAGCATCGTTGGCGCCTTCTACCAGGGTGCGGTAGCGTTCCTCTGAATCTTTTAGTGCCTGTTCTGTCTGTTTACGTTGAGTAACGTCTTCCAAAATTGCCTGGAGTGTCGGACGGCCGTCGAAGAAGATCAGGCCAAGTGTGACCCGAACGTCCATAATGGTGTCGTCACTCGCCAAACCACGAAATTCCAGGGTTCGCTCGAATTGTTCCGGGCGTTGGTTGTCAAGGTTCTGGATCAGGTTTTCGAAAGTCTGGCGGTTCCCGGGGTGGAGCAGTTCAGCAAAATCACGGCCCAAGAGTGAGGACGGCTGGGGATAGCGAAACATGGTGGCCATTACATTGTTGCAATAGCGAATGACTCCCTGACCGTCTATTATGCTGATGGGATACAGGTTGCCCTCCACCAGAGAGCGGAACTTGTCTTCGGAACGAACCAGGGCCTCTTGAAGCTCGCGTTGCTCTTCTTCTATCTCAAGCGCTTTGGCGAGCATGGAGAACACAGCCAGATCGTGGGGAAGGACCTTGTGGGGCTCGGTGAAGGCAACACAGAATGAGCCACAACTGCGTCCGTCTACTAGAAGTGGTTTGCAAATACACGCGTGCAAATTGTGGCGACTTACTAAGTAGTCCAGCTGTAGATCAGAATCTTGACTGAGGTTTTCTAGAACCTCCGGTTGTTCACTGGAACTCTGCATTATTCTGCCGAGCAGAGGACCCACCTGTATACTGCTGCCCTTTTCTTCATCCACTCGCCCATCCACGTGAGCAAGGGTGATCGACGGCTCTATTCCGTCCCTTTCAGCTCTAAAATAGAGCGAGCAAGAAGCGGACAGCAGGTTGCTGGCTTCGAGAATTACCTTGCGGATATTGGCGTTGTGGTCGGTATCGAAGCTAAAGAAAAGCTGGTTCAATGAACTGGTTCGTTTTTCTAACCGCTTCTGATGGGTAATATCGAAAAGGATGCCGCTAACGTGATCGATGTTGCTGTTCTCATCGAAGACCGCTTGGGCTCTAACCTGAAGCCACCTGTTCTTGCCGTCGCGGCTCCGGATGAGGTATTCCCGCACCAAGCTGCCTCCCAGCTCCGAACCGGACTGGAGCAAATCGGTAACAAGGGAACCTCTGTCGTCGCCGCACAGTGAAGACCAGAGGTCCGGATCCGTGCCAAAAGCTTGTGCAGGATAGCCGGTTAATTCTTTGATTTCGTCGTCCACAAATTGCGTACTACCATCGGCAAAGACGGTGAACACCACTCCTGGAATGTTCTCCAGCAGGCCACGAAAGTGTCGCTCAGAACGTTGGATCATCTGTAACTGCTGGCGTTCTCGTAGAGCTCGCTTGAGTTTGGCCGCAAATTCCTCATTGCTGAAGGGTTTTTGGATAAAGTCGATGGCTCCCGCCGCCAGCACGTCGTCATAAGAGTAGTGCATGTTGAAGGCGGTCATCAGTATGACGTCAGTTTTGGGATATTGCTCTTTGATGAATCTGGTGAGTTGGAGGCCATCCATGCCCGGCATAGCTATGTCACTTATTACCAGGGAGAAGGACTCTTTCGCCAAGACATCTTTTGCTTCTGAGGGCTGGGAGGCGGTGGCGGACTCGAGGCCAATGTTTTGGATAATCTCGGCGCAGAGACTGCGCACTTCCTCAACGTCGTCAACCACCAGGATCTTACCCGTCGGCATATCGGACTTTAGCCAGGGTACCGGTGCGGTGTCGTTCATGGGTGCCCCCGATTTATTCGGGAGTTAGGTCCATTCATACCGTTAAAGTGCGAAATACTGTAGCATCTCTATGAAAAGATTTCAATAGGAATTCTGCAGAGATGCGACCCTTTAACTCTCCTGGCCCTCCCCCTTGGTTTTTCCATCATGGGACTCACTCTTTTTGCGGGGGACTGCCCTGACAAGCAACAAGAGGAAGAAGGCAGCTACAAAAGTCTTCAGCGTGAGCGCAAAGAGATTGTCGGCAGACCAGATGAATAGTACAGGAACTATGATCACTCCCAGTAGTATAAGGAGGATGATAACAATGTTTTCTTTGCGACTCTTCATAAAACTCGCATAGCGCGTAAGGTTGGAGGAGCGCTTCGCTTTAGGTTGGAGGCACCATTCATTTGCTTTGTCCGATACTTTGCCTCAAACCTCTGACCTCCGACCTCTGCAAAACGATAACATTATGATCCATCGGAAAGCTTTTTCCGAATTTCTAAAAACCTGGTTTCCTAGAAGCCGACTGTCAAATAGAACAATGGCCCTGGAAGCTTAATGTCGTAATGTTCTGTCTTGTTCCCGGGGTCATAATCCACATCTGCTTTAAGAAATCTGTATCCTAACCCAAGTCCAACGTATTGAAACGGCCAGTATTCAAGAGCTGCATTGGCAAAGTACAATGATCCATCGAAATCACCGTAGCTCATGCTCATCCACCCTGCTCCGTATCTTATTACAAATCGATCCGTGAAATCATAGGCACCATATGCATAAAGATTTGGAACCGGAGCAATAAAATCTTCGTGGCCTTCGCCTAATGATACCTCACTTCCAGCAACTGTAGCCGTTGCAGAAATTTTTAAATCGAGGTCTGCGACATGAATGCCAAGCCCCACGCCAAACCTGGCCCGCTCGGTATGAATAAAGTTGTAGGCCAGATTGAGCACATAAACGTCCAAGTCGAAACTGCTGTCAATTTGAGCACCGACGGGAATGCTCACATCGTCGAAATCGAAACTAAAATCTGCGGTTGTCTTATCATCATCGTGGTACCCAAAGTAATCAAAACGCAGATTCCATCTCTTGCCAAAATTAAAAATCACTCCAGCGATCGGGCTAACCTTATTTTCTTTCAGATCAAGGTCATCCAAGTCAACCTCAATTTCGGGACGCCCTTCCTTGGTTGATCTGAACTCACCTGTTGCTGTGTAGACTTGGACACCACCGTAAAAAGTGAACCGTTTATCCAACACCTTATTGGAAGTTTCTTCAGCCGCCCAGGCGCTGGTAAAACCCAACCATGCAACAACTGCCATACAAATGCACATCAATCTCATCCATCCATCTCCTTCCTAATATTCTTGGGGCCCCTTGGTGTTGGCATAATAAACCAATGTCTCCGGGTCGCTCAGTGCATCCCGTTTGGCAACGGTTTTGGCTTTGCTGGCGAGAAAAGCAAGGGGCCAGGAGTCAGAAGGACGGTTCACATTGCGCATTTAGCATTTATCATCTGACATTCTACTCAAATGTTTTAGCTAGTGTTATCTGTGATTTTTCAATGCTAAATGCGGATTGAGAAATGCGAAATGCCAAACGACGATTGAGTTCTTCTCAACTATTTGCTACTCACTACTTCTGAGTGGTTCCTATCGCTCAGTGCCTAGCGTCTAGTTCCTAGTTCCTAGTTGCGACAAGGGTATAAGTGATTTGCAGTGTAGTCTACCAAGAAGGGAGTTACATTGACAAGCCCACTCTGCTATGTTAGATAAGGTCGCTGTTTTTAGTCCTCCAATCTCCAAATTACAGCGATAATCACATGGGCGACTAGCTCAGTGGATAGAGCGTTGGTCTCCGGAACCAAAGGTCCCGGGTTCGATCCCCGGGTCGCCCTCCACGATAAATCAAGGACTTAGCCGCACAGGCTAGGTCCTTTTTAGTATTTATTGGAAATTTTAATGGAACAGGTAAATAAACCCCGCCCCTAGATATGGAGGTAAATCATGACTAATTCAAGTGGGTCGATGGTCGGACCAAGCAAAGAATAGCATGGGGGCAGGTCATTAGTCATTTCTCATTTCGCATCTCTTCATTTCCCATTAGTCATTTGCCTTCGGCGTCATTGGGTCACTACGCTTCGCTGTCACTTGTCGTAATAGGTTCAGCGCAGAATGGGTCGATGGTCGAACCAAGCCAACGAATTGAAATAACAGTGAAAAGTTTCTGTTTGAGGGATAAAAATAGGGCTAAGAGGCTCAATTTTAGTATCAAAAATGGTGTTCTAAGGGGCAGGTGGTTTTGAGGTGGCAAAGCAATTGTCTCTTACAGCTAGGGTTTTGGGGTCAAAAACGGCACTCTAAGCCCTGAAAACACCTATTTTTGGGACTTTTATTTATATGTTCCAGTTATATAGCGTGGTCCGACCACATTTTTCTCACTGCTCTTAATTGTTGCGGTTGAAGATCTCTTGCCAATTTAGGGATTACTTTTCCCAGCGCGTGTGAAAATGTTTTCCACTTTCTCAATAGGTGGTTTCTTGACAGCAAGCTATGTATAAGAAATATTTGTAAATTACTTACTTCGCATTTCTGGCATAACCTTTGCTCAAACCCTCTGTAACCTCCTTGTTACAGATGTCAACATCTCAACTCTTAGCTGGCCCCCATCGGCAAACTGCGGCAGGACACCTGGGGCAACACAGGCCGATGGGGGCAACAAGATTCAGATGGCAATGCAAATTACAGCCCGGCATCTGGAGCGCTTAGAAGTTCAGTGCCGGCTTAATGGCTACTACACTTTCTCAACCCTTTTCTTG
>WOR8_10008391_pt1 | contig 13206 bp, 11 predicted proteins | sample DeeMarSeWOR38_10_FD_19890 | JGI IMG/M metagenome (IMG submission 19890) | reverse complement strand
CGGATTTCGACGGAACTTTATCGGGCTGCTGGACATCGGTTAAATCCAGGTCGGATAAATCCTTCTCGAGCCCCAGTTCCGCCATCTTCTCTGCCGTCGGGATCCCGTCTTTGCGGTTCCAACCCCTTGCTTCGTAATAGTCGTCGAGCATTCGTTCCACCTTTTCAGCGTCCACTACCATCCCCTTTGCCGGACCTTCCGGCAGTGGATCCTTGTAAAAGCGCTTGGGGAAGATGGAGTCCTTCCTTCGTTCTCCTTCCCTGAGGTTGTAGAGGCGCTGCAGATTCCAGATGCGCTCCCCGGCCTGCATGACTTCCTCCGCGTCCATATTCCAACCGACGCAAGCCTGGAGCAATCGTGCAATGCTGGTCGGACCGAGGGACTGCAGAGACGGTGGGCGGGTACAGATCCCGATGGAGTTGAAGACGGAGATGAGGTCTTCCGACCATTTTTCCATCAGCACGATATCGGTGGTTTTCATCTCCGGATCAATGATCTTTTTCTTGAGCTCCTCGGGCATGTCCATTTTCTGGTAGAATTTTTCAGGAAATCCGAATGGTTCCAGCCGGTAGTTTTCTCCCGGAACCGAAGGGAAACGGAGGTTTTCCACTGGGTTTCGGGTGCGCAGGTGATCGCCTCCCCGCGTGCTGGTTAAAAAGCCGAAGGTCCATACCGACCATCGGCTTCGAGGATCGAAGGTGGGAATTTCCAGGCCTTTTACGGTAATGGCGTAGTCGTCGTTTCCGGTAAGGGCAATGTTTGCCCGTTTTGCCCCTTCTGCAAGGATGTCACCAATCCCCTCGCGGCGCGAAATCATCCGGATGAGCTTGCAGATTTTCTCCACATCCCCCCACTCCAACGGGAATCCGATCTGTTTTTCGTCGATGAGTTTGCGCTGAAAAAGCTCCATCAGCATGGCAATGGTGCCACAGCCGGAAACTACGTCAAGCCCCGCCCGGTGAAATTCGGACATACATTTAATAATTGCATCCAGGTCGTGGACGAAGAGCTTAGCCCCGATTTCAAAGGTCGGGGTAACCTCGATTCCCTTCATCTGCAATCCCGCGTAGGGACCTTCTGGCACCACGGCCCAGTGGGCGCAGCCCACCGGACAAGCTGGACAGGCTATCATCTGGTCGCTGTAGCGTGCGGTGACCTTGTATCCACGGGTTTCGAACCAGTCGTCGATGACCCCCGTCTGAAAGTTTTTAGCCGGCAAAGCGCCGAATTTCCCATAGGGTCCGGTTGCCGCCATGGAGCCATGGGTGCTCACAGCCTGGAAAAAGGGAGAATCCATGATTTCCTTTCTCATTTCCCGGGCCAGCTTTTTGAAATCATCCCCGGCAGCCACCCGAACCCCGCCTTTTCCCCGGACAACCACGGCCTTGAGCATCTTGGATCCCATGACCGCGCCCATGCCCGTGCGGGCCCATGCGTCGTATTTTCCGTTTTGAATGGTGGAATAACGGATTTGGTTCTCTCCGCTCGGGCCGATGGCGGCCACATGGATGTCTTCGGATTTCCACTCCTGCATCAGCAGGTCGATGGTATCCCAGACATCTTTTCCCCATAGACGGGAGGCATCCCGAAGCTCGACCGCTTGGTCGGTAATGGCAAGATATACGGGCTTGTCGGCCTTGCCCCGGATCAGGATGTGATCGTATCCGGCATACTTCATTTCGCTTCCGAATAGGTACCCGCTGCTGGTGGCTCCAAAAAGACCGGTGATCGGCGATTTGGCCGCCACATCGGACTTGGATGCCGTGGGCATAAAGGTTCCTACCAGCGGTCCCGCACCGAATAAAAGCACGTTTTCCGGTCCCAGGGGGTCCACTGCAGCCGGTGTGTGGTCGAAGAGCAGGCGGGTATTGATCCCGACCCCTCCCAGATACTTTCTCGCTATCTCTTCCCGAAGCCTGATTTTATCGATCTTTCCCGATGTCAGATCGACCGCCAGAATAACTCCGGTATAACCGAACATGACCATAGATGTCGCCTCCGTTTTATTCGATCTTTTCCATTAATCGCATCAGTTTTTTGACGGCCTCTCGCCTTTTTTTCAGAGCCGCTTCATCGGATTCACAAAGGCTCAGAGCTTCGCGTGGACATTCCTCCACACACTGAGGGGATCCATCGCACAGATTGCATTTGAACATACGGTGCTTTGAAGGATGGACTGCAGGGATGCCGAAGGGACAGGCATAAAAGCAGGAGTGACATCCGATGCACAGGGCATCGTCCACGATCTTTGCCCCGGTCTGCGCATCGACGATGATGGCGCGTTGAGGGCATGCCTCCGCGCACAGGGGCTCGGAACACTGCTGGCAGGTAAAGGGGACGAACCTTCCCGCTTCCTCCATCCAGAGGGGAGTGATTCGAGACAGCACAGGGATGAACGCCTCTTCGTGTTCAAAGGAGCAGGCCAGCGCACAGGTTCTGCATCCGATGCATTTTTCAGGGTCCGCCAGAATAAAGTATTGCATATAGTATCTCCAAAAGGCTTTTTTATCCGATTTTTTACTCGGTGGTTGTCGTGTTTGTCAACACGAAATCATAAACCGTAAGGGACGGTCATGAAAAAATGCATTTCTCATTTTTTCATGTCCGTCTATAGCCACTATAGCATATATACAGAATCGCGATAGTATAAACCGGGCACACAGCAAAATGGAATTCAGCGCAGGCTTACCAAACAGCATAACCGAACCATGTTGAAAAACCAATATGCAAATTTTCACCACCTTATACACCGGCAGACGATATGATGCCATGCATCTGGGGCATATAGATGGGATTCACGTGACGTGCTCAACCTCCCGTATACTTACAATCAAATAGTAATACATATTTTCATGACCAATTTCTAAAAAAAATTAGTCAACTCAGTCAACTACGTTCCCTTGGTGTTACGGAAGCACCTCAAATTTTGCACGCTACGTGCAGGTGCGCCTTTTTATTAGTCCGCTGAATCTTCCATGGTCAGCGTATGATTGATATCGATACAACCGATCACGCTTTGCGCCCCCGGGCACAAGCTGATATAGTTGTTCAACGCTTCCTCGGCTTCCTGCCGTTTATCCTTTGGAAGCCTTAGCCAATAGTCAACATCAGCGGTCTCGAAGGGTTCGAATCTTTTTTCCGGCCAGCACCGCGGCCAGTGTGCCCATCATTCAGCCGCCAACCGCACCGACGATATGATCCAAGGTAGCTGCGTGCTCCTCCTCGGGTTCAACTTTATAGAAGTCTTTGATACCCCCGTGGACACCATAAAAAACGGGCTCACTGAAACCCTCTATTTCAGCTTTACGTGTTGGTCCCTTCTCTCTGGTAATGGTGATGTTTGATCTGTGAACTACTTTTGACATGGTTTCCTCCTTGGCAGCTAAATTAAACAAATTGAAAAATGATACGGCAGGACCTGCAACTGATCCTGCCGGTATCCACGATTATTTTGACATATATTTTGCCATGAACTCCATTGCTTCCGGCTCATCATACCAGCGTTCTATCTCATAAGTGAATCCTGGTAAAGAATAAAAAGCAGCCACCTGTAAGTATAGATATTCAAGAGCTTCTTCGTGCTTAGAGCTATCAAACTCGTAAATGTCAAAACATTTACTGCCCACTCCTAGCTTGCCCTTCACCAGCATTTTTCTGCTTATAAATTCAGGTGCCGGCGGCAGTTCCATAGCAATTTGTGCGGCTTCCTTGGTTTTACCCAAAGGCTATGAAGATAAGATAACAACTAATTGAGCGTAAACAAAATAGGATAGTTTTTTATTTTCTTGATTTAACTAGCATTGGGGATTTTCAAACTGGCATTCTGGATGTGTGGAGCGGCAGCGTAACACGCGTATTTCTCAATGCTGATGTTAGGCGGTGATTCTTGTCGCGATGAACTTCCTATACAAAACCGTATCGCTTCCGCAGGGTTATGGACAGTTCGCATAATAAATCCAGTATTCGCTCAGCTAATGGTACGGTAAGCACACCTCCGGCGCCACAGCTTGGCGTGATGAGGGCTCGCTGCAGAAGTTGGTCCCGGTCAAAGCCCTTGATTGCTAAAGATTCTACACCTTTTTCAAAACGATTTATCAGCGAAGAGATCGTTTCAGATGCGGCGGCTTCTCTGTCAAGCGTTGGCACGATACCCCAGCCCAAACAGCCACCGCGATCAAAGAATTTTCTGAGTTCGGTGGGATAAAGGGTGATTCCTTGCAGGTGATCGTAGGCATCGAAGTCAAGGATATCAAGATCAGTCTCCATCAGCAAGGACCAGTCGGTATTCTCCTCGCAGTGGATACCGGCTATTCCACCGCGGCTGTGGACAGCGGCTACCACCTCATTTATATCTTTTATTACATCTTCTCGACTTATTGTGATAAAGGTCTGTTTCCCAAATCCAAGTAACGACGGTTCATCGAGGAAAATCATAACCGGAAGACCGAATTCGCTCAAGCGAGTAACCTGCCAAAGTGCTTTTAAAACTATCGTTTTAACGACCACATCACGGAGTTGATCGTCGTAGTAGGAGCACCGGCCATTCTGGTCCAACATGTTAGTGCCGAGGGTGATAGGTCCAGTAACCTGTCCCTTCAGCATAATCGTTCTGCCCATGGCAATTTGTTTAGGTAGACGAGCAACAAATTCGGAAAAACCAGCTGCGTAGTGTAATGATAGGCGAAAATATTCAAGCGCATCCGAATTTTCATCCTCGATCACGGCTAAATAGCGCTCGTAGAAATAGGTCAATTGCTCCGAGAAGTCGTTGATCGAAGTAGAAAAGTACGTGCGATCTCCATCTTGAACAAGTGCCGGCATTCCTTCAGTAAACTGCATCATCATATTTTCATACCGATTACGTTTAGGAAACTGAGCCCAGGATACAATCTCAGGTGTGTACTTAAATATCAACGCAGTGCCACGCGACACATCGATATGGGGTAAGCTTCCAATCGTGGTAGCAAGGCAAAAAGGTTCGAAAACCGGCCGTGACACATTTGTATTTTGCATTTTCACCTTTATCCCAGCATTTTAAATATTATCAGAGCCGGGGATAGTTGGTCTTTCGCTGCCATATAAAAATTACGGAACTATAACCAATCAAAAGGCTTCATCCACCTGTGATACATATGAAACCCTGGGCAGATTGGGTTGAGGCCGGAGCCGATAATGTTGTCCGCCTTCGAATAACCAAACCTACCCAAATTGCTGCTGATCAGCGATTGTCAGCGTACCTGAACACAACGGTTAAACGCGATCATCCATATCATCCATATCATCCCTCTCTCCGAGCCGGAAGCCGGGGTGGACCAAAGCCGGGCCCTATGGACCCGGATATTGACTCATGACTATTTCGCTTATGGCGTCGGGCTTTTCAGAATTATGTGCAACGGTATTGAACGCAATAAGGATATTGGTTTTTTCACCTATATTTTTAATCGCATGCGCCACTTTTGGAGGAATTACGAACTGATAAACTTGCTTTGGTGGAACTTCAAAGTCATATATGTCGTCTCCTTCCTTAAATCTCAAAAGTGCCGGTCCCACCACCACAATAGTTTCAGTCCCGTGCAAATGGTAATGGTTGCCTCGAATAACATCAGGTTCGCTGATGACCACATGACTATTCTTTTGAGCATATAGGGATTCTTTTTCAATCGGTTCAAAAACAATCCCGCGCATGTCTGAGTGTGTATTTAATCGATCAATTTTAATCTTCATTATCTGGTTATGCCTTTGATTTGCCTTTCCCCTTGGAGTAGAACTGAGACAATCGCTCCTTAGCCTCACTGAAGTCGCCTAAGCTGGAGTAACCATTGAGCGTCTCTATACGAAGCGCGTCATCCAGAGTGCGACCAACTACATCGAGGATCTTCTCCTTGGCAGATCTAATCGCCTGCTGGCTGTTGCCCATGATCATTGATGCATATGGTATTACACAAAGGGGGACGGTCATGAAAAAATGCATATATATGCATTTTTTCATGACCGTCCCGTAACTTTGTTTTGAAGGAAAATACCAGAATGTAAGTTACTCCTTCTCTTCAACTTCCGCTTCGGTGAAAGGAGTTTCGATGGGCTGGGTATCAACAATACGTCGAGGGATTGTGCGATTTACCTGTAGCTCAAATATATCAGGCCTGGAATAGTGCCCCCCAACATCACATGCGACCTTAGCCGCGAAAACGTTTTCCAATGTACCCTCTGCATATAAAATAGTCTCTCCTTCAGCCGGTCCTGCAATTACCTCGCCACGCGGGTCTATGATGCAACTATCTCCGGTGGCCGGGAATGCCCAATCCCTGTATTCTTCCGGAGCATCCTCAGGTGAGCACAGACCACCTGCAAGGATGACATATGCACCGGCTTGAGAAGCAAAGGCTCTTGAAAGCAGAAGCTGGCGTTCATAAAATGGTATGGGCGCCGGTGGAACTGGACCCTCTGACCCGGGCCAGGCAGCGACATGAATTTGCGTTCCTTCAGACATTAAGACGTAGCCCGGGAGTACCATGTTATGCTCCCAACAGTTAAGGCCACTTATTCTGGCGTATCCCCGGTCATATGTCCTCAAGCCTGAACCATCGCCTTCTCCCCAAATCGCGCGTTCCTTGTAAGATGGCTTGAGCTTTCGATGTCGCCCAAGGATTTCTCCGGTATTGGAGATAAAGAGGAGCGTGCAGTAAACTGTACCTTGGGTTCTGCTATCACGCTCAACGATACCTATGACAACGTCCACATTTCCACGCTTAGCCGATTTACACAATTGGTCAGTGGTAGCGCTCGGAATCTCGACGGCATTAGCAAGATATTCCGCTGCGGCATGCCACGGACGGCGACCGACGCTTGCGACTTGAATAAAGGAGGGGTATCCAGGTAACCACGTTTCCCCGAAAGCTGCTAATGTTGCGCCATTCGACCCTGCTTTTTCTATCAGACGACAAGCCTTCTTCGTTGATGCCTCGCGGTTAAAATAAACAGGAGCCGCTTGGATTGCAGCCAACTTGAATTCAGAATACTGTGTCATGGTTACCTCCACATTCTTTGAATATTTCTAAGGCGTCACTCAGATTTTCTATGGCTTTTGAAAGAGCGCTTGTTCATCTGACCTGAAAAAACGTCTCTTCAAACTCAGGTTTGCCTTCATAACGGCTCATGAAAAATCCCGGAAGCTTGTCCATGTTTTCGAAAAATGCAGGATCAGCATCTATGCCGGCCTGGTGAAGAGCCTTAACTATGGATTTAGGTTTGGGAGGGCAGCCCTTGATCGCAATCATTTCCTGAATGTCTGGATTGTTTTTATGAGCCTGATAAATGCATTTGCCAAGTAAAATCGTTTTTTTCATTCCTGGAGTGGGTTGCATGACCTTGCCCGTCAGAACTTCGACTTTGTCCCATGGTTCACCCTTCCACGCGTTGCGAATCGCCCCAATCGTCAGACCATTGGCGGCGGTGCAATACGTGCACAGAGAAAGATCATACTTTCGGTAATACACACCCTCTATTCCCTGCTTGGCCAGGGGCACAGGCAGGATTCCTTCTTTGGTTTCACTGTATTGAAAGTCAAATTCGTGAAATTTGGCGACGTTCTCGATAGCCTCACCGACAACCTCAATGTCGGAGAGATCCACAGGACGTTTGCGGTTTTTAGCCGCATGAATCAGATGGGGCACCTGCCCGGGTTCGTGGCCTAAAATTTTGGCACCAACCATGTCCGCCGAAAGCACATCAGCCGAAGCCACAAGCAGATTGCTTCTGTGCAGGCGTCCATCAAATCCGGGACCGCGCTCACTGGTATAAATACCATCCAAAAGTGTAAACATAGGGGGCATCTTGTCTGCCAGTTTGGCGATCCAGAAATTCAGGTCTTTTCCCGGATTCATATTGTGACACCTTTTGCGCGACGGTATATCGATCATACCTTTCAGGTTTTTGATCCCCAGACTGACTACACAATTACTGTGGGTTTTCATGACTGGAAGATCCACCACAAAATCGCTATTGAGAATGTCTGCATTGAAGCTGAGCCTTACTCCGTCGCCGAAATCCAACTTCTCAAAAGGTCTCTCGAAAACATTCAGATATTTGATACCGTATTTTTGCTTTAAAATTCCGTATCCGAGGGTTTCGAAAGCATGGGCCGGTGTTTCAGTATCTTTAGGCTCTATTACCATGCCCTCTCCAACCGTAATATCATCGATCCCTCGTTCTTTTAAGAGAATGATCATATCTTCCACAACTCGGGAAGTGGTTATCACGCCGTACTTTGGAAAGGTGACTGCCTGGGTCCAGAACAAAATATTGGGTTTGATAAAAACTTTAGCCTTGGATGGCAAGTGATCCAGACCTTGGGATAACTCAACGGCTTTACGGACGGATTCCAACGGTTTTTCATATTTGACGATAGAAACGGTCCTTTTATTCATAAGCTATAACCTCCGTTTATTTAGCGCTTCACGCTTTTTAATTGTCGTACTTTCATAAATATGTATCAAGTTCCTTTTCATACTTTTCCACCCACCCATCAGCACCGCATTCTTTGAAGATAGCTATCGCAGTGTTCAGTTTTTCTTTGGCCTGTGATACATCGCCCTTTCGTTTAAACAGTTCGGCATACAGGGCATAATCTTTGGCTAAATTCCACCGCATGCCATATTTTTGACCCGTTTCGATGGCTCTTTTTATCCAATCTTCGGCTTCGGATATGTGTTGATCATCTAAATTTAATAGTATCTCTCCAATAGTACTCAACATCGGCCCTTCCCACAATCTGAGTTTTTTATCATCATAGCTTTTAATTATCTCCTTGAGATTTATATCTTTATCATTGTTCATTACCTTTGCCAACGCTAAAACCATTTTGCAGAAATTGACCGATGACGGAATTATATTGCCATGAAGATATACTGAAATTGCTATTTCAAAATGCTTCCGAGAATTTTTATATTCTTTCATATCAAGCAAGATAGTTCCCATACCCCTATGTGCTAGTCCATTCCACAATAATTGACTGACCCTTTCAGAGAAATCGACACCTTTCATCAGAAGTTCTTTTGCTCTTTGTAAATATCCTTTATGATAACAAGACCAACCGTGGGCAGAATATGCAAATGCTTTAGAATAGATATCACCACTTTCATCAGCGATACGCATAGCTTCATTGCTGGTCTCATAAGCAAGAGCAATATTTCCCTCAGATGAAAATAAGTGAAATGCCATAATAGCCTTTGTTATGGATATTCCCCAAGGAACATTTGCAGCAACACTGATCTGTAATGCTATGTTAAAATGGTGGAATGCCTGAGCAAATTCAACGTTATCACATCGAAAATTTGCCATGTAAGAATTTGCGAGTAATAATGTGGGAAGATCTTTTAACTCATCCCCAATTTTTAATGCTTGCTCCAAATTTACCAATGCTTTAGAAATATCCTCTTCAACCCAATGGTTATAGGCTCCTACTATGCAGTATATCCGAGAAATCCTCTTTTTGTAATTCAGCTTTACTGCGAGATCAACTATCGGATCGACAGTTGCTTTTGCTTTAACAAACTGTCCTAACTGAGCATAATAATGGCCAGTCTTTGTTCTCGCGTCTATTAGGCTTGTAACAACCGTGTCTGTCTGCGGTAATTTCTCAAGACAGGCAATCTGCTTTTTCCCATAACCAATAGCGTCGTGAAAAGAACCAGCTTTTACGGCCTTTTTGCCCGCCAATCGGCAATATTCAGCGCCTTTCTCATTATTCTCACTGCCGATAAAATGCTCGGCTAAAATCCCATAGTACTCCTGAAGATTATCTTTATACAATTCTTCAATGGTTTTTCCTATTTTCTCATGAAGTCTTTTTTTCTTTCGGGTTAATATGGAGTCGTAGACCACTTCCTGCGTTAAAGCATGTTTGAAGATATAGGTAGTTTCTGGGAAGATACCTCTTTCAAAAAGAAGTTCTGAATCCTTTAATGCCGACAGCCGGGAAAGTAATTCCTGTTCTGATAGACCAGACACCTTTTCAATCAACTCAAACCTGAACTCTCTTTCAATAACGGATCCGATTTGAAACAAATCTTTGACACCCTCAGGCATAGTGTCTACCCGGGCCATGATCACATCTTGAATTGTGGAAGGAATGGCCAACTCCTCCAGTTCTTTTGTTAAACAACACTTTCTATCCCTTTTTTCAATTAACCTGAGATCCTTAAGCGACTTAATAAACTCCTCAATGAAAAAAGGAACTCCCTCAGTCTTTTCCAATATCAAGTCTTCAAGATCGCTTTCTATGTTCTCGGTACTCAGAAGGTGTGTCATTATCGCAAGGCTTTCTCTGTTGGAAAGCCGGTTCAGATTTAACTGGCTGTGATATGATTTTGTACCCCAGGTGTGCACGAACTCAGGCCGGTAGGTGAATATCAAAAATATCCTTTCTCCTGATATACTATCAAGCAAGGCTTTCAAAGTATCCTCAGAACTCTTATCAATCCAGTGAAGGTCTTCAACAGCCAATATCAAAGGTCGGATTTGTGAAGCCTTGAAGTTAATTCGTTTTAATGCCTCAATAATCCGGTCTTTTCTCGCTTCGGGACTCAAAGCGATCGGATCGACACCGCTATCCCGAACTGATAAAAGTTCCAAAAGGTACGGCAAGGTCGACACCTTCTCAGCATCCAAAATCTTCAGGCCTCGTTCAAGCTTTTCCCTGATTTCAAAATCTCTGTCGCCCTCCTTGATATCAAAGTTGGATTTCACAATGTCTATGACCGGATGATAGGTCACATCCCGGCTGTATGAAAGACATTTACCTTCCTGAAAAGTGACATCTTCGGCGGACACAGCCTTTCTGAACTCGTACAAAAGTCTTGATTTGCCCACCCCTGCTTCAGAAACGATTGAAAAAGCCTGGCCATGACCAGCTTTGGATCGCTCAAAACCATCCAGCAACAACTCAAGCTCCCTCTCCCTTCCCACAAAAGGGGTTAAACCTTTTTCGGCACTGACATCAAACCTGGTCCGTCTGGTACTGGGTGCAATTACACGGTAGGCATTGATCGGTTCTTCCTTGCCTTTAACTTTCCTTTGGCCCAAAGCCTCAAACCGAAAAAGCCCTTCGGTGAGTTTAAAGGTATCCTCTGAAACATAGGTGCTGCCCGGTACTGCCAATCCTTCTATGCGGGATGCAAGATTGACCGTATCGCCCACTGCCTTGAACTCCACCCGCAGGTCATTGCCCAAGGTGCCCACTACCACCGGGCCGGTGTGGATGCCGATGCGCATTTTAATGGGAGGGATATTTTGTTTTTCCCGCTTCACCTTATCACTGAATCTGGTTATCTCCCTGTGGATGGCATAGGCCGATCGGATAGCCCTCTGGGGGGCATCTTCCAGCGCAATAGGTGCACCGAAGAGAGCCATAATCCCGTCACCGGTGAATTCATTGACCGTGCCTTCATAGTCATGCACCTTGTGAATCAGAATTTCGTATACCTGATCCATGACATTGTAGGCTTCCTCCGGGCCGAGTCTTTCTGAAAGTGAGGTAAATCCTTCCATGTCACTGAACATCACCGTAACCTGCTTGCGCTCGCCCTCTATTCGATCCCTTTGAGATAGAATCTTTTCTGTGAGTCCTTTAGGAAGATATTTTTGAATTTTGGTTAGCTTTTCATCAAAGGATAGATCTTTAGGCGCAGCTTCTGAGGGCAGGCTTAGTTTCTGGCCACATTCACTACAGAACTTAAAACTTGGAGAATTAACAGAACTGCAGTTGGGACAGATTATTTCTATCTTATTGCCGCATTCGACACAGAACTTGGCACCTTCTGGGTTCTCAAACTGGCATTTCGGGCATTTCATTTTTTGCCCTCCATCAATTTAAGAAGCAGTTTGAATTGTAAGGAAGAAACTTAGTATGTAAAAAAAGACTTATGTTAAATATGGTTTAATGTCAAATATATAGATGTCCAATGAATTAAGGGGAACAAACGGCTTTGACATTTTTTAGTGATTCTTCTGCAAAGGACAGGATGTGAGGTGCGAGTTGCGGGTAGAGAGCTACGTGGCAGGAGTTTCGGGTTTCAGGATAACGGTTGCGGGAATCAATGCTCCGGCTGCAGGCGCATGGAGTTTAGCATCTTCACATTGGATGGCATTTGTTTTGATTGAATTGACTACATCAGCCGCCAGATTAAAACATTATTAAGCGTTCACAGGTTCATCGTTACACTTGTTTATAGGCAGTTACAAATTTATACGCACAACTTATTGCGGCCGGGTCCCAACGTATTTGACTGTCTATGTTTTCATTGGGTTTGCCTCAGGGCTTGTTAATCAATGATTTCGATGGGATATGAACTCTAACCTTTGAACCTCGGAACCCTGAACCCCTGAACGGATACAAACATTACACTGCAAATTCTGCAAAGCGCTGGAACAAGAGAAAGGGAGATACAATGGAAAAGGTGCTGGTCGTTGGAGCAGGCTTCATGGGTTTCGGAATCGCCCAAGTGTGTGCACAGTCAGGGTATGCGGTCTTTTTGATGGATACGGATCCGGACGGATTGGATAAAGCCATTGAGGGAATAAAGTGGTCGCTTGAGAAATTTGCTTCAAAAGGAATTCTGAAGGAATCACCGCGGACCGTACTTGAAAGAATTTCGGCCGAGACAGATATGAAGAAAGCGTCGCAGGCTGATTGGTGCATTGAATCCGTGTTTGAAGATAAAGGAATAAAATTGAAGCTTTTCGAAGATTTGGACTTTCGCAAGAATATCGGGGGACGGTCATGAAAATAGCAAGAATATCGGGGGACGGTCATGAAAATATGCATTTCTCATTTTACTTAGAAAATACACACCAGACGTCGCAAATAATTATCGCGAACGGTATCTGCGTTGAACGTCCTTTTTTTAACGCGCTATTTATCCACAAATGCTATGATGCAACGAACCTGGAGCGTCTATACTATCTCTGCGTGGCATGCTCAACTTGCGACGTTTTGGCAATCCAATAGAAATGCATATTTGCATGACCGTCAGTCATGCAACTCATAGTTCACCGCCGGAGTTTCAAGCTCTCGAATAGCTGAAATATGATTATCACCCAAAAGATATTTTGCCAGGCGTTTTCCTAGTCCAATGATGGTAGCCGTAGGTGGCAATCCCCAGGCCTCCGGAATGCACGAGCAATCACATACAAATAAATTATCGTACT
>WOR8_10006129_pt1 | contig 13207 bp, 11 predicted proteins | sample DeeMarSeWOR38_10_FD_19890 | JGI IMG/M metagenome (IMG submission 19890) | reverse complement strand
CCCTGCCCCCTAAAATCGCTGCCACGAATGCTTTCCAGCCGATTAAAATTCCCATGTACGGATCCAGCACCGGATAGGCAACACCGAAGAGAATCCCGGCGGCAGCCGCCAGAGCCGATCCCAGCGCAAAGGTCATGGCCGCCATGGTATTTAACGGTACACCCATCAACGGCACCACCACATAATCAAATGCCATGGCCCGCATCGCCATTCCGTAACGGGTGCGGCGGATAAACTGGTGCAATGCGGTGGCCAGCAGTAAAGAGACCACCACAATCATAATCTTTTTATTGGTGACGAAAACACCACCCATATTATAAGTAACGGTGTTAATCATGGACGGGAAACTGACGCGCTGCGCACCAAACAGTGCCAGGTTGCCGGTCTCCAGAATGATGCCGATCATCAACCCGGTGATGGCCGCCGACGCCCGCGGTGCATCTCGCAAGGGGCGGTAGCCGACGCGTTCGACGATCATGCCCACAAAGGAGGTTAAAAACATGGAAAAAATGATGGTTAAAACCAGGATCAACCAGCTGGGCAGCGCAAAGGCGCCCATGGCGGTGAGTGCAATCAATGCCGACGCCACGCCAAATCCGATATAAGCGCCCACCATAAAAATATCGCCGTGGGCGAAATTAAACAGCATCAGGATGCTGTAAACCATCGAATACCCCAGGGCGATAAGTGCGTAAAAGCTACCCCACTGCAATGCGTTGATCAGGTTTTGAAAAAATACCATCGAACGGCTCCTTATTTTTTAAAGGCGGGCTCAGGGCAAAACGCCCTGGCCCGTCCTTTTGCTCTGCTAATTCGTTCAAGTGCTCAAAGCCCGGTTTACAGAGGGCAGAGATCAGAGGCCGGAAGTCAGGTTACAGGAGTCCGAGGACAGATCAAAGCAATCAGATGCAACCAGATGAAGTCAGATAATCATTGACTTCAGTTTTTCTGTTTTCTCTGTTATCTGTTTTCTGAAAACTGACCTCTGAAACCTGAACCCTGAACGGCTAACGCCCGACTTACGGACACACCGACTTGTAAAATTCGAATTCGCCGGCATCGCTGATGCGGACAACCACGGCACATTTAACCGGATCGCCCTCTTCGGTGAAGGTCATCTGGCCGGTAATACCATTAAAATCTTTGAGTTTGGCCAGTTGATCACGAACCGCAGTGCGGTCCTTTTTGATATCGCCGGTCAAACCGCCGGTATTTTGAATGGCCTGCTGCAGAAGACGGATGCTGTCCCAGGTCAAAGCGCCGACATCATCGGGCACGTACCCGTGTTCTTTATTGTACCGATCAATAAATTCTTTGGTGGCTCCTGTGGCTCCGGCTGAGGCATAGTGGGTGCTGAAAAACAGCCCGTAGCAGTCTTTGCCGCAAAGCTTCACAGTTTCAGCCGAGCCCCAGCTGTCGCTGCCGACAATCGGTTTATCCCAGCCCAGCTGATGGGCCTGCTGCACAATCAGCGCAACCTCGTTATAATACTGGGGCGTAAACAGCACTTCAGCGCCCGAATTGATGATCTGGGTCAGCTGCGAGCTAAAGTCGGTATCCTTGGTGGTAAAGCTCTCAAATGCCACCACCGAGCCGGGACCGTTATTTTTCTCCCAGGCCTCTTTGAAAAACTCGGCCAGTCCCTTGGGATAGTCGCTGGCGACATCGTAGAGCACCGCCGCTTTTTTAAACCCAAATTCGTCTCTAATGAAATTCGCCGCCACCGGTCCCTGGAACGGGTCGAGAAAACAGCCGCGGAATACATAAGGACGATCTTTGGTCGTATCGGGGTTCGTCGACCAGGGGCTGATCATGGGGGTGCTCATCTCATTGGCCTTGCCGCCTGCCGGTACCGCCTGTTTGGACGACTGCGGTCCGACAATCGCCAGCACTTCATCCTCGGTAATCAGCTTGGTGGCCACTTTGACCGCCGATTCCGCTTTGGACTCATTATCCTCGATGACCAGTTCGACCTTATATTTTTTATCGCCGACCTGAAGACCCCCGGCTGCGTTGATGTCTTCAAGCCACATCTCGGCAGCAAACTTGGTGCCCTCACCCACCTTGGGAATATCACCGGTAATGGGCGCATTGATGCCGATCTTGATGGTCTCCGGCCCTGATGGGCCGCAGGCATAAAACGCCACAACCACCGCTATGCTAAAAATAATACCCGTTAAAAGTAATCCTCTTTTCATCGTAACCTCCTTTTCACTGCAGTTAATGAGCGTTTTTCGGATAATCAAAATGGGCTTTGAAAGGGTAATAAAAATGATTGGGTCCTTACCACATGAATTTATTTTTTTCAACTTTATTCCAATAAAAATTAGATATGTATTTTGTTTAATTAAATGTAAAAATTTTGAAGATATTGTAAAAAAAATAAAAAATAATTGACAATATCATCAAATTTGATTTAAATATTTTAGATTTTGGCGTCAAATTCCAACTCAATTCCAAGATGTCATGGATCATGAACATCGATAAAACCAACCTTAAGATTATCAAACATCTCCGCAACGGTAGAAAATCCTATAAAAAAATTGCACAGGATCTTTGCGTCTCTGAAAACACGGTCCGGACACGGGTTCAAAAATTAATCGATGAAGGTGTTTTGGTAATTAGCGGTCTGGTGAACCCGGAAATCATTGACGGGCATCGTGTGGTGATGGTGGGCGTTAAGCTTCAGAGTATGGATCTGGTCAACAAAGGCCGTGAATTCAGCAATCTGAAAGGCGTCGTTTCGGTCAGTGTTGTTACCGGTCGATTTGACCTTATTCTTGTCGTATTATTAAAGCCGGGATTCGGTCTGCTCGAATTTTACACCGATGAAGTCTCCAAGATAAAAGACGTTCAATCCGTGGAAACGTTTGTCGTTTACAAAAGCTATAATTTGAAAGTACCCTATGTGCTTGATTAAAAAACAGGTTTAATCAAAGCTCATAGCTGATAGCTCACAGGTAAAGGGCTGGCAGGCTATAAGGCCGGGAAGCTAGAAGGCTTGGAAGCCAAAAATAATTCATGACTTCAAGCTTCCCAGCATCCAAGCCCCCAAGCATTCTGGCCACAGTGTTTTTATATGGATTTGAAGGCAAAATCCAAAAGATCGTATTCGCCCAACTATTTTTAAGGATCAGTTAAGGAGGACAGCCATGAAAGAGCTCAGTGAATTGAAATTTCCAGATGATGTTCGTTATGCCGAATCCCATGAATGGGCCCGGGTCGAAGCTGACACCGTCAAAGTGGGTATCACGGATTATGCCCAGGACCAGCTGGGCGACATTGTTTTTGTAGAATTGCCGGAGGTCGGCGACACCCTGGGCAAAGGTGAAGAATTCGGTACGGTGGAATCGGTCAAAGCGGTATCCGAACTCTATATGCCCGTCGCCGGTGAGATCGTTGCCGTCAACGCGTCGCTGGAAGACGCACCCGAAAAAGTAAACAACACGCCATACGGCGACGGCTGGATGATCGAAATCAAAGCCGACAACCCTTCGGAAATGGATGACCTTCTGGACAATGATGCTTATCTTGGAACCCTGAAAGGATAACGGTGACCCTTATGCGTTATTTGCCGCATACTCCCGAAGATATTGCCGCCATGCTAAAAACGGTGGGGATTGATAGCCTCGAAGGGCTCTTTGCCCATATTCCTGAAGATTGCCGCCGCAAGGAAGCGCTCAACATTCCGGATCATTTAACCGAGTGGGAGCTAAACGACCACATGGATACACTGGCCGGCAGCATGGCCGTCTCCCCGGACTACAAGGTGTTTATGGGGGCCGGCAGTTATGAGCACCATGTTCCTGCCGCGGTTTCCTTTTTGCTGGGGCGTTCGGAATTTGTTACCGCCTATACGCCTTATCAACCCGAGGTCAGCCAGGGGACCCTGCAGGCCATCTATGAGTATCAAACCCTGACCTCCCGTTTACTGGGCATGGAAGTAGCCAATGCATCTCAATATGACGGCGCATCATCTCTGGCAGAGGCGATGTTAATGGCCATCCGAATTTCCCGGAAAAAGGCCGTGGCCGTTTCCCGCGCCCTACATCCCCTCTATCGGCGGGTACTCGAGACCTATTTTGAGCCTACCGATCTCGAGATCAGAGAGCTGCCTTACCTCGGTGACGGCACCACCGATCTGAGCCCGCTTCAAGATATGGAAGACCTGGGCGGGGTGGCGGTGCAATCGCCGAATTTTTTGGGTTGCATGGAAGATGTGGAGCGCATCAAACAGGTGCTTCAAAACAAAAAGGCCCTGTTGGTGGTATGCTTCAGCGAACCGCTGGCATACGGCCTTTACAAAAACCCCGGTGAGTGCGGGGCCGATATTGCCTGCGGCGAAGGGCAGAGTCTGGGAATTCCGCGTACGTTTGGCGGGCCGGCGCTGGGGATGTTTGCTTCAAAAATGAAATATGTCCGCAACATGCCGGGGAGACTGGTGGGCCAGACGGTGGATCTGGAGGGCAACAGAGGCCACGTACTCACATTGTCCACGCGCGAACAGCACATTCGCCGCGAAAAAGCCACCTCCAATATCTGCACCAATCACAGTCTGTGCGCGCTGGCCGCCGTCATGTACATGGCAACGCTGGGGGGTACCGGCTTCAAAGAACTCGCCCGACTCAACTACGACAAGTCCGAGTATTTAAAAAGCGCCTTAAGCGATGCGGGATTTAAATTGCCGTTTTCCCGGCCGACCTTTAATGAATTTGTGGTGGAATTTCCGGCCGGCTTCAAAAAAACCTATCAACGCCTGTTGAAGAAAAAAATGATTGCCGGCTTGCCGCTGGGCGACTTTTACCCGGAGCTCAATAATCATTACCTGATGTGTGTAACGGAGACAATCACCAAGGCGGACATGGATGCCCTGGTCCAGGAGATAAAAAAATGAAAGAAACCGCAGGCACCACCGGATTAATATTTAACGAGCCGCTGTTGTGGGAGAAGGGAAAGACCGGTCGCACTGCCTTTTCACTGCCCCGCCGTGATGTTGAAGAACAGGACGTTGACGAAAAATTACGCGGGAATGGCCCGCATTTTCCCGATCTGAGTGAAGTCGATATTGTACGCCACTATATCCGGCTTTCGCAGTGGAATTTTTCGGTCGATTCCGGAATGTATCCGCTGGGCTCGTGCACCATGAAATATAACCCCAAGACCAATGAACGGCAATCCGCCCTGCCGGGGTTTGCCCGGGCGCATCCGCTGCTTCCGGAGCCGCTTTCACAGGGAGTGCTCCGCCTCATGTTTGAACTGGAGCATTATCTAACCGAAATAACGGGCATGGATGCCACAACGCTCCAACCGGCTGCCGGTGCCCATGGCGAGCTGACCGGCATGCTTCTATTTTACGCCTATCTTAAAAGCAAGGGCACACCGCGCTCCAAAATTCTTGTCCCCGACACCGCCCACGGCACCAATCCGGCCAGCGCCTCGCTATGCGGGTACCGTTCAATTGCGGTGAAATCAAACGAAAAAGGTGTCCTTTCACAGCAGGCGGTCGATGAACTCATGGATGAGGATACCGCCGGGATCATGGTCACCAACCCCAATACCCTGGGCCTTTTTGAAGAAAACATTAAAGCGGTAGCCGACGTTGTTCATGCCAAAGGCGGCCTGGTTTACTGCGACGGCGCCAATATGAATGCCGTTATGGGTATCGTGAACATGGGAGAGCTGGGCGTCGATGTATTGCACTTAAATCTTCATAAGACCTTTTCAAGCCCGCATGGCGGCGGGGGCCCCGGTTCAGGTCCGGTATGCGTTCGCAAGGATTTAGAACCGTTTTTGCCGGTGCCCCGGGTGATTCAGAAAAAGGGGAAATATGCGCTGTCCGAGGATTTTCCCGATTCAATGGGGAAGGTCCACGCTTTTTACGGCAATATCGGTGTGATGATCCGCGCTTACAGTTATATCCTCAGCATGGGCCCCGATGGCCTGAAAAAGGCCAGTCAGCTGGCGGTATTAAATGCCGCCTACATTAAAGATAATCTGAAAGGCACTTTTCACCTGCCTTTTGATCGGCCCTGCATGCACGAATGCGTTTTTTCAGATAAGCGCCAGCTGCCGTATAAGGTGACGACCCTGGACATGGTCAAGCGGCTGATGGATTACGGGTTTCACCCGCCGACGATCTATTTTCCGCTGGTGGTTCCCGGTGCCATCATGATCGAGCCCACCGAGACCGAATCCAAGGAAGATATTGACCTGTTTATCGAATCAATGAAAGCCATTGCCAAAGAGGCCGAAGAAAACCCCGGGTTACTGCATGCGGCCCCTCAGAAAACCAAACGCAGAAGACTGGATGAGACCGCCGCTGCACGCAAGCCATGCTTGAGGGGATAAAACATGTTGGTTGTCCGTGGTCCGTTGTCCGTGGCCAGCTAAATATTATATGGAACAATGATAACAAACAAAAATATCAGTAATTCCGCAAATGACGATCAGTCGCTGTCTACAGCTCGAAGTTCGGCAACGGACAACAAACGACAAACAACCGACCCGAAGAGCTGGCTGAGTATTGATTTTGAGCGCATCGACTACCAGGAGGCCTGGGAACTGCAGGCCCGCTTGGTTATCGCTCGCAAAGAGCGTATTTTGCCAAGCGACATCGTCCTGTTTTTGGAGCATCCCGCTGTTTTTACCCTTGGTCGCAGAGGCGGGCGGGAATGTCTGCTTGTATCCGAAGCATTCCTGGACAACGCCGGCGTTCAGGTCATCCAGGTCGAGCGCGGGGGAAACATTACCTTTCACGGGCCGGGACAGCTGGTCGTATATCCGGTCGTGGACTTGCAAACCGCCGGAATAAAAGTTGTCGATTTCGTTGGCGGCCTCGAAGAAGTGATGTTGCGCACCGCCGCCCATTGGGGTATTGCGGCCGAGCGCAATTCGGCAAACCGCGGCATCTGGGTGGGGCCCTGTAAAATGGGCAGCATCGGGATTGCCATTCGCAGGGGCATCAGCTTTCACGGTCTGGCATTAAACGTACACACCGATTTAGAGCCGTTTTCCTGGATTCAGCCCTGCGGTTTAAAAGACGTGGGTATCACCACCATGCAGCGGGAAACAGCGCAAAAGCTTTCGATGCAAGCGGTGCGCACGAATTTAAAAAAACAATTTGAAACGGTTTTTGGTATAAAGTTCGTTCAGCGAGAATGGGAAGAATTAAGTTCGCTTTTCAATAATACCAATGCGAGTCTGCAAGCAAGCCATACTAAGTTAAATCGTTGATTAGTTGAATGGTCAATTAGTCAAAGGATTTAATTCATCTTTAACGATTTAACGAATCAACCATTTAACCATTTAACTTTTTAATTGAACTTTGAACCGAGATTTTAAATATGCCTCAGCACCCCCAACAGAAACCCCACTGGCTCAAAAAGAGACTGCCGACCGGCCGGGACTACGAAAAAATAAAGCGGTTAATTGATCGCGATCAACTGCACACCGTCTGCCAGGAAGCCAGATGTCCCAATATTTGGGAATGTTTTTCGCAACAAACCGCCACTTTTTTGATTTTGGGTTCCCGGTGCACCCGCGACTGCCGGTTCTGCTCGGTCGCCCAGGGGCCGGAAGGACCGCCCGACCCTGATGAACCGGCCCGGGTGGCCGCCGCCGCCCGTCAATTGCGACTCAACTATGTAGTGATCACTTCTGTTACCCGGGACGATTTACCCGAGGGCGGAGCCGCTTTTTTTGCCGAGACCATCGAGGCTGTCCACAGCCAGATTCCATCCGCAAGGGTGGAAGTCCTGATACCCGATTTTCAGGGTGACGCCGGAGCGCTTCGGACGGTTCTAAATGCCCATCCGGATGTGCTCAATCATAATATTGAAACCGTGCCCCGCCTGTATGCAATCGTTCGTCCCCAGGCGAACTACCGGCGTTCCCTTCAATTGTTGTCCCGGGTCCGAAAATATGCGCCGGGGCTGCCGATTAAGTCCGGTTTAATGCTGGGTCTGGGGGAATCACCACAAGAAACCCGCTCAACATTGCAGGATCTGATCGATGCGGGGTGCCGTATCCTGACACTGGGACAGTATTTACAACCGTCAAAAGCGCATCTGCCGGTGGAACGCTTTGTCTCCCCGGATGAATTTGAAGATTGGAAAGGCACCGCCCTTGAGATGGGCTTTTCCGAGGTGGCCAGCGGACCGTTTGTGCGCAGCTCCTATCACGCCCATGAGCTCTATCAGGCTGCCGGATCGATTAAACCACCCTAAAATGAAAGAGGTCAAGATTTGAATGCTCCGCTGGTTAGCGCCGAAATCGATTTAAACGCCATTGCACACAATATAAGAGAGCTGCGCCGGATTACCCATCCCGATGCCCGGCTTATGGGAGTTGTCAAGGCCAATGGTTACGGTCATGGTGCCGTTGAAGTGGCCCGATGTGCGCTTCAAAATGGTGCCGAGGTGATCGGGGTTGCCAGAATAGAAGAAGGGATTCAAATTCGAAAAACCGGCATCGATGCGCCGATTTTAATTTTCGGCTATACCCTTCCAGAACTGGCAGCCGACCTTTTTGAATATGATCTGGCCCAAACCGTTTATACACGCGAATCCGCTCAGGTATTGTCCCGGACGGGCACCTCTTTAAAGAAGAAAATAAAGATTCATCTAAAAGTCGACACCGGCATGGGCAGGCTCGGTCTGCTGCCGCAAAATTTCCAAAGCGACGACGCCGTCGCCATAGACGCGGATGCGATTGAAGAAACCCTGGCCATTGCCGGTCTGGGCGGGCTTGAACTTGAAGGCATATTCACGCATTTTGCGTCTGCCGATAGCGCGGATAAGACCGGTGCTGAAAAACAGCTCGAACTTTTTATGAACTTTTTGAACCGGCTGCGCAAAGCCGGGTTAGAGCCGCCTGTCAGGCATGCCGCCAACAGCGCCGCCTTGATTGATATGCCGCAGTCTCATCTCGACATGGTAAGGCCGGGTATTGCCAGCTATGGACTGTATCCCTCCGATGAGGTCAACAAAACGCACGTGCACCTTAAACCCGCCATGGCTTTAAAGGCACGCATAATTCATCTCAAAAAAGTTCCCGCCGGCTTCAAGGTCAGCTACAGCAATACCTACCAGACTCCCAAGGCGACCACAATTGCGACAATCCCCATCGGTTATGCCGACGGATTGAACCGCCTGTTGTCTTCCAGCGGCCACATGCTGGTTCACGGGCGCCGGGCGCCTATTATCGGCCGTGTCTGCATGGATCTGACGATGCTCGACGTAGGCCACATCGATAACGTCCAGATGGGGGACGAGGTGGTTATCTTCGGGCAACAGGGCGGTGAGGTTATAACCGTCGATGAAATTGCTTCCTCGCTTAACACCATCAGCTATGAAGTCGTATCGACCATAACCGCCAGGGTCCCGAGAATCTATTTGAGATAAGCCGGTGCCTAAAATTAAGACTTGCGCTTCTTTGACAAACTCCATATAACCACGCAAACACAAAACACGCTTGGAGGCTGGAAGGCCGAAAAGCTCACAGCGCATAGGTTATTATGAGCTACCTGTTTAAGTATCTTTATAATCTGCAAAATCACCAGATAAGAATTTAACCTAAAGAAATAATCTGCGTTAATCTGCGTAATCTGCGGATATTATAGAATCTGTGGATCAACTTGCTATGAGCTATCAGCTATGAACTGCAGGGCTTAAAGCCCTGCTAATCGCTTTTAAGACATTCCAAAAGCAAACCAAAATGCGAGAAATTATCCTGATAAATGTGACCGGCAAAGATAAGCCCGGTCTAACCGCCAGTTTGACGCGCATTCTGGCCCGTTACCAGGTGACGATTCTGGACATCGGGCAGGCGGTTATCCACGATTATCTGTCTCTGGGTATTCTGATTGAAATCCCGACCGAGTTTAAATCTTCATCGATACTCAAGGATCTCCTTTTCGAAGCCCATAAATTGGGCATTCAAATCCGGTTTTCTCCCATTCATGAGGATCAATACGAGGACTGGTCTGCCCATAGGGGAAAAGAACGCCGAATTATCACCCTTCTCGGCAGACGCTTGTCCGCCGAACAGCTCTCACGCGTGGCATCCGCAATCGCCGATAACAATCTGAATATCGACGTCATCACCCGGCTTTCAGGGCGTGTGTCTTTAAATGATTCCGGCACAAATCAGAAAGCCTGCGTGCAGGTTAAGGTTAGCGGCAAAATTGATCACCCCAGCATGTTAAGAGAAGAACTTTTTAAAATCCACGATGAAACGGGTATTGATATCTCGGTTTATATCGATGACATTTATCGTCATGCGCGCAAGCTGGTCGTGTTCGATATGGATTCAACACTGATTCAGGGTGAGGCGATTGATGCGGTTGCCAATCTTGCCGGTGTCGGCGACAAAGTGTCTCAAATTACCAGCGCCGGCATGCAGGGCAAAATAAATTTTAAAGAAAGTCTTACTCAAAGAGTGGCACTTTTAAAAGGCATGGATGCAAATATACTATCAACGGTCGCTCAAAATCTGGTGCTGACCGAAGGTGCCGAGCGCGTCATTGGCAAGCTAAAACAAATGGGCTACAAAATCGGTATCATCTCCGGCGGGTTCGATTATTTCGGAAAGTATCTCCAGGAAAAACTCGGCCTGGATTATATTTTCGCCAATTGCCTTGAAATTGAAAGCGGCAAAATCACCGGCAACCTTAAGGGGGATCTCATCGATGGCCACAAAAAAGCCGAGATTCTGCGAACCATTGCCCGGGTCGAAAACATCCACCTCCAGCAAACCATTGCGGTTGGTGACGGCGCCAATGATGTGCCCATGATCAGCATCGCCGGCCTGGGTGTGGCATTTCATGCCAAACCCATTGTCAGAGAAAATGCGCAACAGAGCATATCCAGCGTCGGACTGGACGGCCTTTTGTACCTGATGGGAATCAGCGAAAGAGAAATTCGGCAGCGCTAATGGGATCCGTATAAATTGAGACTTTCCTACCTCAAATATTATAAATTTCATTTCTTAATCCAAAAATCTACAATTTTTATATATCGAAACAAAATCCAAAACATGAAATTAAAAAATTGGATTAAGGGAGATAGCCGGAATCCATCATTGAGATATTTTTCACATTTCGTTACGGAACCCAAAAAATCTGGACAATTACCTTCAATTCAAATCATCGGCTAACTTTTGGATACCATTTAAGTCAAAGTCTTAGACCATTTGAAAAATCTGTTTGCTAAGCGGCACACACGATTCTGGTTGCGTCATAATTTTCGCTGCGATGGCATTTAGCTTATAGCAACATCCTCCATTTCTGCCGTATTGCGGGTGCGCTAGACAATATCCTGATCCAATCCAGCCGGGATTGCTGTGAGATCTTCATTAGATATTTTACAGGCTGTTTCTTCGGCGGCATTCAAACACTTCACTTTTCAATGTCATTTAAAGACCAGTCGTAGTTCAGGTATTTAATCTGAATCACATCTTTTTTCTCAGCCAATTTTTTTTTCAAATCTTCCCGGGCATATTTCATATAAAAACCCAAAACATCATTATTGAAGTCTTCTGCAAACCACTTAAAAATCCGACTGACATAAAATGCGTCACCTTCAAGCCGATAACTGTTTGGATCATTGATAAACGATCGGGTTGCTTCATCCAGCTGTTGGTCCAATAAGCTGCCAATATATGATTCCGATCTCAGCGGCGGACAGCTGACCGCCGAGCAGTTGATGGCAAAATGCACCCGGGGGTCTTTGAATCGAGGCCTCAGAATATGATGTTCAATATCATCAAGGCTAAGCAGCTCGCCGTTCATGCGCACAAATTTCTTTTTCCAGGGACTCTTCCAAAAAGTGCCGAGATCTTTTATCGATTTAATGCCTGGATAAGCGCTTAGAATTAACTTGATGGTCCATGCGTTATAGGCATTGATATAGCAAGCAAACTGCTCTTCGCGCGACAGCGTTTTTAAATCCGTAAGTTCAAGCACTTTCAGATATTGGTCCAGATTTTCTTCCTCTGATTTGAATCCGGCGTAATCCACCCCGCCAGGCTTTACATATTTCTTCAGCAGCTCGGCCCAGATCGCCTGGCCGTCTGTTACTGCGGCTGCCTGCTCAATCCAGCCATAAAAGCTAAAAACAAGTGAAATCAATAAAAGAATTAAAAAATGGCGTTTATTCATAGTTAGGCCGCTTTTGGTACATTTGAAACTTGTTTGAATTCGATTCCTTTATTCGTTTTCCAAATCTACAGATTACTTTACTTCGAACTCCAAGGAATTTTTCGGCCAATTGCGGTTAACTTCAATTGGAATCGCTTTCCACAAATATTCTGTCCATGAAAAACGGATCGTCGAAATGGCGCCGGCCCACGAAGGCCACTGCATGACGACCCCACTGGCGCATGCCTCCCGGAGAAAGAACTCCCGTGGGCCAGAGGATAAACCGCTCCAGCCTTTCACTGCCGGGGGCCAGGCTGTATTGATCGAACATGCTCCTGCGATTCACACTAGAGTAGGGAAGGCTGCGGAGCTGTCCGTAGTCTTCAAGGGCATAAACTGAGGCTTCGGGCTGCAATTTGCGTGGCAGGGGATAAAGGTGCTGAACGTAATGAGTTCGGCTTTCCATGGCAACCGTAATGAAATCTGTGGAAGAGTCCAGATCAGGGGCCTGGAGAACAAGAGGCGGTTCGGCGTAATCGATCTTTGAGCGGACAGCTGCTTTGTGGGGTAAGCTTTGTAATAACATCCGCAGTTGTGAACGGTCTCATAAAGAAGGGGGACTCCGCTGCTGTCCAGCGTCACGCGATAATTCAACCCGTCCAGCAACCCTCCATAAATGTCCCAATCACTCTGCTTGGGTCGCGAGGGAAACCAGATAATGTAATTTAGTTGGGTAAGGATTTGTTTTCCGAAGCGGGTAAAGGAAAGCAGGGTATAGGCCATCGGCTTTTGGTTATCGACATCGAGAACCCCTTTGTCGGTCCAAATCGGTGTTCCGATGCGGTCATCGTCGCTCTGGATCTGAATTTCCCAGACCGGCGCATACATCCGGAAAAGAGCTTCTCTCTGTTCAGGCAAGTAGTGGGGGATGCCGAGGGCATCCCGTTTCGCCGCCGCAAAAATTTGACGCACCGACTTCCAATCGCTTGTTTGTTCAGGAACATAACGGATCGTTTGCCAGTTGACCGGAGGTTCATTTGAAAAGCTTTTATGGGCCGACTCGTGCCACTT
>WOR8_10004700_pt1 | contig 13210 bp, 13 predicted proteins | sample DeeMarSeWOR38_10_FD_19890 | JGI IMG/M metagenome (IMG submission 19890) | reverse complement strand
GAGCAAGGTAGGTTCTATAACCGTGGACAGCGGGAAGTGAATCGAAAGACGAGAGGGTGGCGGATGGGTTCGTATTAGCGATGAACCGGAGTAACGTCTGGGGAGCGAAGGGACCCTGCTGGTAACAATCTTCCGACAACACTGGGAGGCAGGGACGAGATGATAAAAGCGTCCATCGGTCTGCAGGACCTGAGGAGGAAGATATACCTGAAGGCGAAGTCTGATAAGACATGGCGGTTTTGGGGGCTTTATGTTCATGTCTGTAAAATGGAAACGCTTCAATGGGCCTATCGCGATGCCAAGGAAAATGACGGGGCACCGGGAATAGATGGTGTGACGTTTGATGACATTGAGAAGGCAGGCGTGGAAGCTTTTCTTGAACAGATACAAAATGAACTGGTCTCCGAAACATACCGACCCATGCGGAATCGGGTCAAGGAGATTCCCAAGGGTAAGGACAAAGTTAGAGTTTTGGGAATACCCACGATTCGAGATCGCGTGGTTCAAGGCGCACTCAAACTTATTTTAGAGCCGATATTTGAAGCCGATTTTCAGGAAGGCTCTTATGGGTATCGCCCTAAGCGAACCGCTCATGCGGCAGTTGATCGGGTGGCTGAAGCAGTCGTAAAGAATAAAACCCGAGTCATCGATTTAGACCTTAAGGCCTATTTTGACAACGTTCGGCATGACATCCTTTTGGAGAAAGTGGCCGAACGGGTCAACGATGACAAGGTAATGCGATTGCTGAAGCTGATTTTGAAGGCCAGCGGAAAGCGGGGTGTTCCACAGGGTGGTGTGATCTCGCCCTTGCTCAGCAATATCTATCTCAACGAGGTGGATAAGATGTTGGAGCGAGCCAAAAAGGTCACCCGTTGTGGCAGCTTTACCTATATTGAATATGCCCGCTTTGCGGATGACCTGGTGATCCTGGTAGACGGCTTCAGAAAGTGGGAGTGGCTTTTAAAAGCTGCCTATAGACGGCTTGTTGATGAGTTTGAGAAGCTCGATGTTCAGATGAATCAAGAAAAGACTCGAATAGTGGATCTCGCCCGAGATGAGACCTTCAGCTTTCTGAGGTTTGACTACAGGCGGATTAAGACACGCCGTGGTGTGTGGGGCGTAAGGGTCACACCACGGATGAAGGCACGAACCGCCTTGTTGCGAGAACTCAAGGAAGTGTTCCGGTGTCATCAATCACAACCAGTTGACCGGGTTATATATCTAATCAACCCGATTCTGAGGGGCTGGGTCAACTACTTTCGGGTCGGCAACTCCAGCGAGTGCTTTGGGTATATCAAGGACTGGGTGGAGAAAAAGATCAGACGACATCTGATGCGTGCCAGGAAACGCCGTGGCTTCGGCTGGAAAAGGTGGAGTAGGGCCTGGTTTTATGAAACTCTGGGATTGTTTAACGATTACGGAGTTCGTCATTATAGGGCTTGAAAGCGCTGCCAGTCTGATAGGTCTCATAACCCTTCAGGTGAAGTTAACAGTGTAAGCCTAGTGTGGGAAACCCACATGCTGGGTTTGACGAGGCGGGGGCTGGAAACGTGACTATGGGAGCCGGACTGAGGCCCAGGACGAAAGTCTTGGATGAGCCACCGGACCCTAAGGTGCGCGCGCCAGTTCTCGACCCTACCTGTGGGGGGAGCGCTGGGTAACCGGTGATTCTACCCGGAAATCTTTACTTTTGCAGTGGTTGAGTGTGTATGAAGAGAAAACCATTGGGCAAAGCGACCATTGATCCCAGAAGAAAGCCTATGACTACAGATACAATAGCTGTAATTGCCCCCATTATTGTCCTCCTCCCTAGTGCACCCACTCATCTTTCACAGACTCCTTGGCCTTCTTTTTGGCAAACTCTAACGCAACGATCATGTTATCGACAGCATTAGCAACCGCTTCGTCCTCAAGGATCCCCTGCGCCAATCCACCAATGAGTTTTTCACCAACATGCATAACCCTGAAATACAACACGTTTTTATTGGTAATCCCGAGGAAAATAAAATCCTCCAAATTTGCCTTGACCACGAAGTCTTTCAACAGTGCATCGATTTGCATCTAGATCACCTCACTTTCTCGCTGGTTGCCTCCTGGTCGTCAGGCTTGCCATTGAAATCACCTTCTTTCTATCTGGATATTAATGAATGTCCCGTTAGATCCGTCAAACTCTTAGCATGAAGATAATTTTCCTTGCATCCACGGCAATAAACCTTGTCCTCTAGAAGAAATATATCATCAGCGGACGAGCGGCCCAGATCGCAGCCACAATCTGCGCAAATAAGTGGAACTCGTTTCAAAGATGTTTCTTGCGTCTTCTTAGTTTTGGTTTGTTCTCCCATCGCACACTTTCTCTACAATCGCAGGTAATGTTAAAGCAAAGTCACTTTCGTATCTTCCTTGGCCATCTAAATCACCTCCCCTTCTTCCTCTATTCTGCCTATGCTCGCCATCACTGCTCAATAATCTCAAGAACCACATGCTTGCCGAGTTTCCTGGAGGCACTGTTCAAGATGAGCCTCATGGCCTGGACATTGCGGCCTTTCTTACCGATTATCTTTCCCATGTCCTCCTTAGCCTTTTTCAATTCAATCACTGAAGTAGCTCTTCCAGCGATCTCTGTTACTTCCACCTGAGCTGGATTGTCCACCAGTGCCTTCGCCATGATTCCAACCAATTCTTTCATCGCTGTAACCTCTGTTCTAATAGTGCTAGAAGGGAACTTCAGAGCTAACAGGACTAGTTTCTACTCGTACTTGTATACGTTCAAGCCCATTCTAATGTGGCTAAATTCCTCGCCAGGCACGGTCACATTGCCAAGGGTGCTGGCAACTACAATGGTCTTACCTGATTTGCTAGGACCGTGATCTTGGGTTAGGTCTGCGGTGATGATGAAGTTGTTGCCCTTGACTTCCATCTGTACGTTTTTCATAGTCCAGCTCCCCCCTCTTTGTTCATAGCCGTTTGTCTCAATGGTATTATTGTCAATGTTTCATACTACCACAGCCTCTTGGTAATTCTTATTCAGTAACTTTAGCGATGCTCCCCTCCTTGACCCCTCTTTTCTCATTATGGTAGATAACCTAGTGGGCGAGGTCCTCGATGATACTCCTCATCTGCCTCGCCCTGGTGCCCCTTTAAGGGTGGCCCCCATTGGCCTTGGTTGCTGGACTGGTCAGTCGGGGGCTTTTTTCTTGCACCTCACTCTATTGTCCGGTAACCTGAAAGTAGACAATCCCCTCCAAATAATGGAATTCTCCAAACGGAGGTGCCGTCATGGAAGGTCTAATTGCTCTTATCATTGTATGTCTCATCGGATTAGTCGCACTTTTCGGTTTAAAAAGCACCTTTTATTGGATAAGAAAATTAATATTTAAAGGAGGAAATAGACAAGATAATTAGATAAAGAGCAAGTAGGTAACTCTTTAGAAGGTTCAATGAGCACTGTCTAGATGCCTTTGAGGTGTTAAAATAGACAATGGTGGTTTTCCCGATTGACAGGGACTGCCTCATTTGTAGTAAGTTTGGCATCGGGTGAGGTCCTTGATGCTGTCCTGGCATCAGCCTCTCCCTTGGTGCCCCTATTAGGGTAGCCCCCGCTAGTAAGCTAGGGATTAGTGGGGCTTTCCTTTTCTTTACATTGCCAGGAAACCATATCGTGTGCCAGAGTAAATCCCAGCCGAGTGTAAACTAAGGGATGTAATATTTAGCCCGACTCAACTGCTGAGAAATTGCACACTGCTCGACCTTAGTCTAAATCTATCTCTCCAACCGGCCCATTAAATTCTCAGCCAATGTCGGTAAAGTTACAAGATAATTATCATATTGAAATATTTGGGAGAATAATGATCTTCGCTTGCTATCTCAAATTCCTCATCGAACATATACTCTCCGAGATTCAGGGAACGCTCATGCTGTGGCTCCCCTTCAGAAATTCTGTGTTTTGCCACTAAATACTTCGAGATAGCAGTCAACATCCTACATAAAGTTCAAGCGAGGCTCCAATATCTTCAATCTCAAACATACCCCTTGTGGTTTTTCCTCCCCTAATTTCCTGTACACTCAACTCTTTCATGCGTTTTAGCCAAGAATTAACTGGCCTTTTGGCCAGATTTGGTGATTTGACAAGTATTCCAAAATTAGAAAATACTCATAAAAATCTGAAATTATTGTTTTATTTGTTCAGGGCTATCTGTGGCATCATAGTTGCGGAGAGCACACGATAACAGTCAGTATCGTCAATGAGTCAGAGCCTGAAAAAGGCAAACCACTCGAAAGGGTGGGACGCAAAGCCATTGGCCTAAGTTCTGATGAATATGGTAGCAGGGTTGCCGGGCGGATACAACACCTCTAGTAGGCCTTATCTCGCCTAGGAAAAGGAGGTGTTGGGATGTCACGGTCCTTTTTTTTCACCTCGATGCCTCAAGAAACACTTACATATTCTCGCTGTTGATGATGAATGGTAGTTTTGGCGATTCATAAATTCTGCGATTCACTGCTGGGAGATGCCCCGTGAGAAAAAACAGACGAAAATATTCCAGAATTGAAGCAGCATGGCCTATTAATATTTTTTTTTCTGATGGGGTAATAGAAGGAGAAGTCAAGAATATCAGCCTGGGCGGAGCACTTATCCGATGCTTGGAACCACCAGAGGAAGATAAAGCCTTTGACTTACTCATCGAGATACCTGAGTACGTCTTGCCCGTACAGGCCACCGTAGAGAAAGTTAGGTTAAATAACCACGTAAGTGACAACTCTGACCTTTCATATGAGATGGCCATTCGTTTCACAGATATTTCCGAACAAGACTTGAGCATCCTTTGCAAGGCGATGGAGTGCAAAATCCGAACAGGGAATCGCCACCTAAAGGCCGAAAAGACTCAGTCAAGTGGAATCGAAAAAGCACTTGTCGAGTCGATGGAAAAACTGAGCATAGACCTAAAACGTTCCTTTAAGTGTCTTTTAGAAGAAGCCATGGATGATCTGGTGAAGAAATACGAGAAAAACCAACTGATCTCTGAAAAGGAAGCCGTTGCTTAATTTCAAGGAGGATCTTATGAATGCGGGGGGCAGCAGAGTATCCAAAGTACATGAGAAATCAAGAAATTCTAGCGATTCTGATTTGCTCCGGTGGTATGTTGTTCAAGCGAAGCACCGTGAAGAGCAACGAGCTGAGCATTTTTTGAAAGAGAAAGGCTTTCACACCTATCTACCGCTCATGGAAGTTGCAAAGATCCGCGGCTCTAAGCACTCAATAACAGAAAAACCACTCTTTCCGGGCTACCTATTTTGCCTTTTTGATTGTGACAGTGAAAGCCTTGCCCATGTAAGATGGACTAGGGGTGTTGCGAAAATTCTCCCTGAGAGCGCGAGCCCTTTCCCGATCAATGATGAGGTAATAGCTGAAATCCGCAGCTTGGAACAGAAAGATGGCATCATCCGCAGAAAGTCTTTAAGGACGGGTGACCGAATTCGGGTTACGCGAGGTCCAATGAAGGATATTGCAGGCATTTTTGACCACTGGGCATCGGACCAGGGCCGCGTCCGAGTGCTTTTGCAGTGTATCAACTATCAAGCATCTGTCGAGTTGCACTATAGTCATATAGAGAAAATCGCCTGGACCGTTTCGTAGCGGATAGCCACAAAGTGTCGTTGCTCCGCATTGTGCTGGCCTTTTGGGAAAGAGAAGGCGAGAAGGGAGGCTAATTCATCATGCACGTAGGTAATCAGATCCTTGTTGGTGACAGTGAGAGCATTCAAAAAATCAGGGAACTAATCCGCCAAGTGGTGCACAGCGACCTGAATGTTCTCATTTGCGGAGAGACCGGGGTTGGCAAGGAAGTGGTTGCCAGGGCTCTACACTTGATGTCAGAGCGCAGGAATAAGTCACTGGTTAAGGTGAACTGCTCAGCGATTCCCTCCCAACTTCTAGAAAGCGAGCTATTCGGTTATGAGAGGGGAGCCTTTACTGGTGCCGATAGAACCAAAGCCGGCAAATTTGAGCTGGCGCATAATGGTACTATCTTTTTAGACGAAATAGGTGATATGCCCCTTGCTCTTCAGGCAAAGATGCTTCAGGCCCTGCAGGACTATCAGTTCTCGCCTCTTGGCAGCAACAGAGACATCAAGGTGGACTGCTGGGTGCTGGCCGCTACCAATCAAGACCTTGAACAGCTCATTGAAGAAAGCCTTTTTCGAAAAGATCTCTATTATCGTCTAAATATCATAAAAATATACATACCCCCTCTAAGGGAAAGACGAGAAGATATTGAGCCACTGGTACATTTCTTCGCTCGACAGTATTCAAAGGATTCTAAGAGTTCTCTCAGTAGGGTAAGCCAAAACGGGATGATGAGTTTCCTCCATTCCTATTCTTGGCCTGGCAACGTAAGAGAGCTTAAGAACACCGTCAAACGACTAATGATTTTGGGTGATTGGGAGGCTGTAAAAGGAGAGCTGAAAACCAGAGAGACCACACACGACAATGATTACATGAACGATAGTACGCAACATGTGCTAACCCCTGCAGAAAGAGAACCTTCTGAAGAGAACACATCAAAGAAGGATTTTCCTTCTTTGAAAAAGGTGCAAAAGAAAGCCATTCGGGAGGCAGAGTCGAAAGCGATTCTCGAAGTTCTTCTAGAGACAAGATGGAATCGAAAGCGTGCAGCTGAGATTCTTGAAATTAGCTACAAGGCGTTACTATACAAAATTAAGGAATATAACCTAATCGCAGCGAGAGGATTGGAAATGGCGTATAATTATAAAAGAGCATCGTCTTAGGGAAATCTTTTATCCTCCTGAAGACTATCAGAAGTTTCTTAACTATCTGCTTTGTGCTAGGAGCTGTGGATGGCGAACAAGGATGAAGACATACCTTACTTTATCAGGATTAGAGGGTGTAACAACTGCAAGGCCCACCATAGGTATATCACTAATACGGGAACATATAATGAACAGGGGCATCTAATCCGCGCGAAGTGTGTTCATATGGAATGCGTCCAACATGGCTACAGCGTAGAAGAGCCCTTTTTTGATCCATCAGTGTATGTTCGTATGGCTGCTCACCTCAATTCGGAAGAAGTATTAAACGAGGCCAAAAAGATCATCTTCAAGTTCCATGATTATTACGACTCGGAATCTAACTTGTTACCTTGGGTCGTCGAGATCATCTCCAAAGAAAGGGTAAAAAAACGTACTGACACATAATTCGCTCCTCCGGTTTTACGCCGGAGAAAGAAGGAGACTCAAATGGAAATAGGGGACGCTGGTGAAATATGGACATTCATTAAATTTCATGCGCCGCATTCATTACAGCCCAAGGACAAATATCCAAATTTCACGAGCGTCCCCCCTGTGCCCCCCAAATTAGAAATTCGGATTCAGCAAGTCGAGCTGTAGCTCACATTGCTAGCGCCGGTTCCTCCACGAAGAGCCAATTGTCTATTCCAACTCATGCCTGATCCGGGCAATGGCGTCTGGAGTCGGTTTGGGAAGTCCAGCGATTTTCCACGCCTTGAGGGGATCAATGAACTGCTCGTACAAACATTCGTTGTCCTGATGCACGTTTTTGCATACCTGACGGACTATGGGAAAGGATTCGAACCTCATGTAATAGTCCCGCATAAATCTTAGAATCTCCAATCTATCCTCTGTAAGATCACACTCATCCACATCCTCAACAGTCTGGGTTAAGGCGCAGGCAACCTTCTCATCCCACTCAGCCACATTGAGAAGATATCCCTCGTCATCAACATTAATAATTATATCGTCGTATTCAATTGTACTCATTGTCCACCTCCCGTAGTTTCAGCAAAAAAAGGATAGTTCAAATAGCCCCGAGGGCATTTTTCAAATCGCGGTTCCCTTTATGTAACAAAGTAATCCTACTGTTCCTGTCGGCCATTAGGGTATTTACTTACTAAAGTAAGAAGATAACTATAAAAGTCAAGACCACTCGATCCCCAAAATAGTGCATGAATAAAACCATCTGGAGAGTTCCAAGTGGTTTTGATTGCTTATCAAATTGGCAGATTTTAGTGTTTTTTCAAACTTTCTTGCAGCTGGTACAGCAGAACCTTTAAAAAATTTTAGGGATATGCACTTAATTCCGCAAATTGGATAGACTCAAAAGCCAATACCGGAAAGCAAATCTTATTGAAATTGCTCATATTTTTACCTTCTCTGCCAATGGTAAGTACGTGGCCTTCGAGTCTGATGCCACCAATCTTGTGGGGGTGGGTAATGATAACAACAATTTTTTTGACATCTTTATCTACGAGCGTGAGTCCCTGCCGCCAACGGTCGACTTAACCAGTCCAGTGGATAACGCCACTAATGCCTCTGTAGACGCTGGCATCACAGCCACATTTTCTGAACCGATGCAAGCCTCGACCATCAACACCACTGCATTCACGATGGACAACGGTGTTACCGGTACGGTCAGCTACGGTGGAAACAGCAGTACGGCGACGTTCACTCCCTCAAGCAATCTCGATAAAGACACCACTTATACCGCCACTATCACCACCGGTGCTGAGGACAGGGCTGGAAACAGCTTGCAGACCAACCATTCATGGTCATTCACAACGCAGTCTGAGGGGAATAGTAGCGGGGATGCTCGGTGCTTCATCGGTACTGCAGCTTACGGGTTTGGTTGGTAGGAGAGAAATGACGTGGGGACGGGGAGAAACGGCGAGACGGAGATTAGAAGGGCAGCTGGCAGAAGGACAATGCACATTGCGCATTTATCAATTATCATCTGGCATTTACTAAAATGTTTCAATTAGTGTTGTCTTTGATTTTTCAATGATAAATGGGAATTTAGAAATGCGAAATGACGATTGAGTTCCTTCTGACTACTGGCTACTGTATCCTCTGTTTCTTTTTCCTGACACCTGACACCTGAAACCTTTAATTCCTCAATCCCTTAATCCCTCAATCCAAAAGCTTCAATCTAAAATCTCAAATCATGATCACTTAACCAGTTGAGATGCCCGGCTTTTTCAGCCAGTATGGATTTATTAAATCCTCGTAGATGCTCATGGCAGCCTCGGCACCCTGACCAACCGCGGTCACGATCTGCTTGTAGCCTCCTTCCACGTCCCCGGCGGAATAAATACCAGGTATGTTTGTCCGGTGATGTCCGTCACGCTTTATGAACCCATCCTCCGTCAGTTCCACACCGAGTTCCTTGGCCAGTTTCACCGCGGGAAGGTAGCCGACAGCGATAAACACACCATCTAAGGGCAGGTCTTTGGTTTCCTGGGTGACGTTGTTGTAGAGGCGAACCTCGCTAACCTTTTCCTCCCCTCTGATCTCTTTTATCTCGGTATTCCAGAGGACAGGAATATTGGCGGCAAATAAATACTTACTCAGGTGCTCCTGAGCCCGCAAAGTGTCCCGCCGGTGAACCAAGGTGACATCCGCCCCGATGTTATGGAGATATAGGGCTTCGGTAACAGCACTGTTGCCGCCACCAACCATGATGACTTTTTTCCCTTTAAATAAGGGACCGTCACAGGTGCTACAGTAGGTGACGCCCCGACCGGAGAACCTTGACTCACCTGGAACTCCGAGCAGCTTGTGCATTGCACCGGTGGCCAGCAAAACGGCCTTGGTCTTAAAGCGCCTCCTGCTTGTCAGTACAGTAATCCCCTCTCCCGTCTCAATGGCCACCACTTCTTCCCCCTGGTAGATCTGAACATATTCCAGGGCATGGCTAACAAGCAGATCAACCAAGGCTTTACCACCCACTTGAGTGAAACCGGGATAGTTTTCCACCAGGGGGGTGACTGCCACCTGGCCGCCCAGAGTGTCTCTTTCCACCACTGCGGTTTCGAGGCCGCTACGAACCGCATATATACCCGCGGTTAGTCCGGCCGGTCCTCCTCCCACGATGACCAAATCGTTCTCAACGAACTCAGCATCGATATCAGGGATAAATACGGCCTGCTCCTGCATTTTTTCCAAAGAAAAGATGAAAAGTTCTTCGGGCTGGGCTCCCTGAGAAATCAAAACATCGTTGGCAAAAGTTTGAGGAACACTATGGGCAGAGTATAGGTCGGCAAGTTGAGGGTTGGCCTGGATGTCAACGATCTCCAAGGAAATAAGCTCTGGTCTGGCAATGGCTGCCTTAAGGCAGTTGACTGCTTGTTGAGGGCAATAGGGGCAGGTGGGGCTGGAAAAGACCCGGATACGCCGTGGCGAATCGATCTTTTCTATGATCTTGAGTGACTGATCACTGAGGTTACTTCTTCTAAGTCCAATAAGAACGACGGCTTCAAGAAAGGTTCTGCCCTCCTCACCCATTGGAGCCCCCAAGAAGCGAATGTTGTAATGATCGGGATCGAACAAAATGGTGGGAGAAATATCCACCTCCCATTTCTTGGCCAGCTCGTGGTCGAAACTCAGTTCTTTTAATTCAACATTACTGCCAAGCTCGGCAAAGGCTCTAACAATCTCCTGAGCGGCCTGGTTATAAATGTCGTTGTAGCCCTCTTGAGTGAAGAGATACAGAGAAACAACATTGGGCAATTGATCCAACACAGATCTCAATTGGTGCTGGACTTCGGGAGGAATGGGACTCTGTGATTTGGAAAATGGTTGATCTGAAATTGTCATGGCATTTCCCTGTTCGAAAAGAAAGTTGCTGCCCTTTTCTAGCATTAACTGCCTATTGGGGGCAAGCAACTATAATACAAATCAATCTGACATGGGCGCAAATTAGCAAGCTCATATGATCAGGGTCGACGAACAAAATTAAGCTCGACAGTCAAGCTAGTCAAGGGTCCAAGGGAGCCTACCAAAGTCGATCAAATGGCTTGATACGTACATCACCCCTTTGAGAGAATATCTTCTCCTTGTTTGCCTGTTCTCTCCGTGATATAAAAATTTCTCCTATATTCATTAAGATAAGCAGAGGTAAAGTGAAAACTGGCTTTTTCAAGGTAAAAACCCGTGAAGAGGTGTGGGATGAATTCCATCAATTTTCCCTTCTCGATGCTGAAGAGGTTCCCCTCGGGTTGGCCTTGAACCGGGTTTTGGCAAATTCCATTTTTGCGGAAGAAGACCTGCCCTCCTTTACCCGGTCTACCGTTGACGGCTATGCGGTCCGGGCTCAGGACACCTTTGGCGCCTCAGAGAGTCAGCCCTCCCTCCTGGAGATTGTGGGAGAGGTGGACATGGGGGAAACTCCGCAGTTAGAACTGAGCAACGGAAAAGCGGCCAGGATTCCGACTGGGGGCATGCTTCCTGCAGGTTCGGACAGCGTGGTTATGGTGGAGTACACCGAAGAGCTGGACCGAAAAAGTGTAGCCATAAGCCGCAGTGTGGCGCCCCTGGAAAACGTGGTCCGGACTGGTGATGATTTTCGTGCCGGTCAGGAGGTGTTGCACGCAGGGAGGCGACTGCGAGCACAGGAAGTCGGTCTTCTGGCCGGACTAGGTCTTAACAGGGTACCAGTCAGACGGCAACCACAGGTGGCAATTATTAGCACCGGTGACGAAATTGTCCCTGTGGAGCAAAAGCCTCGACCCGGTGAACTGCGCGACATTAACTCTCACAGTCTGGCAGCAATGGTCGAGAACTGCGGAGGAGTGCCTCTCCAGCTTGGCCTGGCACCCGACCAGTTCCGGGAATTGCGAGATAAATGTCAAGAGGCACTTGATCGCGCTGACATCTGTCTTATCTCGGGTGGTTCATCGGTGGGCAGTCGCGATCTAACTCTGGAAGTCCTGGCCTCATTTGAACAGAGTGATGTTCTGGTTCATGGAGTAGCAATCAGTCCCGGCAAGCCCACTCTTCTGGTAAAAGCAGGCGAAAAGGGTTTTTGGGGTCTACCTGGGCATGTGACCTCGGCCATGGTGGTGTTTCAGGTACTGGTGCGCCCCTTTATTAGTTATCTTAGCGGGGCTGCATTGTCGCTCGGGGAGGGGAGGCCGATCCAGGCCCGATTGAGTCGGAACGTGGTCTCGAAGCAGGGGCGGGAAGATTTTATTCGGGTGAAGCTGCGGGAAGAAGACGATGGTCTTAAAGCTGATCCCGTTTTCGGCGAATCTGCCTTGATTTCAACCTTAGTACACGCTGAAGGGCTTGTCTGTATTGATCGACATGCCGAAGGGCTTTATGAAGGAGAGACAGTTGAGGTGATAAGAGTTTAGGAATTTCGAATTGAGGAATTATGGAATTGGGGAATTGAGGTATTAAGGAATTAAGTCAGTAATCCAGGAAGATCTCATTTTTTAATTCCTAAATCCCTAAATTCTTGAATTCCTAAATTTAGCTATAGTAGGCATTTTTTCCATGGCTCGCAGAATATATTTGAAAATGAAGTCTCTGGAAGAAGCGCGTGAGGTCTTCCTGGGCCACTGGAATTTGGCGGAAATGCTCGCCGACGAAACAGTTCCCACAGTTGAGTCTGCCGGCAGGGTGACCGCGGCGCCCGCTTTTGCCCGATTTTCTGCCCCCACTTTCCATTCGGCTGCCATGGATGGCATATCGGTCCGGGCTGAACGTACCTTCGGTGCCACTCAGGAAAGTCCAATGCAACTGGAACTGGGTTCTGATGCCAATTGGATCAATACCGGCCAGCCCATGCCTGCCGGTGCAGATGCAGTAATCATGGTGGAAAACATCCACCAAATTGATGATCAAAAGGTGGAGATCCAGACCGCCGCCTACCCGTGGCAGCACGTACGCAAAGTGGGCGAAGATATCGTGGCAACGGAGCTCTTGTTGCCTCAAAGCCACATGATCACTGCCTATGACATTGGAGCTCTGTTGGCCGCCGGCATTCTGGAATTGCAGGTGAAGAGGCAGCCGCAGGTGCTAATAATTCCCACCGGCAACGAATTAGTGGAGGCCGAAAGCCTAAAGCAGGCGGAGACGGTGCCTCTGGGGGCCATTGTCGAATTCAACTCCTGGGTGCTAGTTAATCTGATTCGCCAGTGGGGGGGGCGGTGTGATCGCCAGCCAATCACACCAGATGATCCTGAACAATTGCGGCAGCTCCTGTTGAATGCGGTTGCCGACAACTATGATTTGGTCATTATTAACGCCGGGTCCTCAGCTGGCTCGGAAGATCATACCGCCAATCTAATTGATGAATTGGGAGAGATTCTTGTCCACGGAGTAGCAATAATGCCCGGCAAACCACCCGTTCTCGGGGACATCCAGGGGAAACCGGTGGTGGGCAATCCAGGCTATACTG
>WOR8_10008219_pt1 | contig 13211 bp, 9 predicted proteins | sample DeeMarSeWOR38_10_FD_19890 | JGI IMG/M metagenome (IMG submission 19890) | reverse complement strand
CCCCATCCCCAGACCATTCGTTCATGAAACGTCGGCATGATCTTGCGCCGCTTTCCGGCAATTGAACCATCGGAGTTAAATATAATCTGAGTGTTGTATAGACTGCCACCGTCTCTTTCGTTTACCCCCAAAACGACGACGGTGTTGGAACGCTCTGCAGCTTTGCGAATGGCCTCTGTAACAGAACCGGGCACATCCACAGCTTGGTCATAAAGTTTCCCATGAAGATCGGCAATGGCTGCTGGAGGATTTACCCAGGCGAAATAGGGATAATTCGGAATAAATGTTTCCGGGAATACAGCCAACCTGATGTCTTCCTGTCCACATTTCTCGATGGTTTTGATTGTCTTCTCCGTGGTACCATCCCGATCAAAAAGGAGCGGGGACAATTGAACCGCCGCAACTCGTAAAATTGGCTCACGCTCAGCCATTGGTATTGGTGCTCCAATTTTTTTCTTAGCTAGCCTTGTCGATGATTTCGGCTGCAATTTCAGAAATTTCTTTGACCTCGATTCTGCCATCCAACCTTTCCACCTTCACAGCATCTTCGAACATGACCGCACACAAGGGACAGGCTACAGCCAGTACTTCAGCAGCTGTCTCAGCCGCCTCTCGAACCCGGGTGCGGGTCGGGTTATTCGCACCGCTACCGAGGATGTCCGTAAAAATGTTGCCGCCGCCGCCGCCGCAACACAATGCATTTTGCATATTGCGATCCATTTCAACGAGTTGGATTCCTGGTAAAGAAGACAATAGTGTTCGTGCGGACCAATACTCGCCATTATGACGCCCAAGATAACAGGAATCATGATAGGTCACACGCATAGGCGGAGCATCCGATTTATATGTCTGTTGTTTTATAATGGGAGCAAGTATCTGGGCGTAGTGAAAAACCTGATACTGCCCACCGAATCGGGGGTAGTCATTTTTTATGGCGTTATAGGCATGAGGCGAAAGGGTAATTATTTTTTTTACCTGTGAGGCATTAAACGTTTTGATGTTTTCTTCTGCCAGATACTTAAATAGTTCAGTTTCTCCCATGGCATTAACTTCATTGCCATCTGAGACTTCATCAGCCCCAAAAATACCAAAGGAGATCCCATTAGCTTTCAAAAGTCTGGCGACGGAGCGGCAGATCTCTTGTCCACGGCTGTCATAGGATCCCACGTCGCCGGGAAAAAAGAGATATTCATGTTCCGAAAAACGATCAACTTCCAAGTCCTCTGCCCATCCATGCCGCTTTTTCCGGGCGAATCCGTATGGGTTTCCATGATTTTGGTAATTTGTTAGGCAGTCTCTGACTGCCGGTGGAACCTTGCCGGCATTTACCAGTTCTTCTTTCCCGGCCATAAATGCCAGGAGAAGCTGATCTTTGAATTTCGGAAACGTGCATTGCTCCACGCAGTTGCCGCAATTGACACAGGAAAACAAAATCTCTTGGAAACGATCGGTGGTTTCGATCTTTTTATCCAACCAGGCTCTAAGGAGCCACATCCTTCCACCCGGCGAGTAAGTTTCAAAACAAAACGCCAAATAGGCCGGACAATTAAAATCGATATAGTTACCGGGAAGCTTGCAGTAGCCGCAACGGAAACATCGGTGAAGAATTTCTTCGTATTGCATCAGTCCTCCTCCCAGTTGCCCGGATTCATGATCCCTTTAGGATCCAGTACGGCCCTGATACGATTCATCAAATCAAACATGTTCGGATCCATTTTTCGGATGATTTCTTTTTGGGCCGGCGCCTCGGCTTTCCACGGAATCCCCCCCATATCGACAACAATACGGTTGGTTTCCTCCAGAGCTTTTTGGGCGCGCTCGACATCCGCCGGGTCAGCCCGATTAAATGCATAGGCATAAAAAAACATCATACAGTGATTCACCCCAATAATTCGTGATCCCAGAGAATAATTGACGTTCAGTCTGTCTGCGATTTCAAGTCCCACCTTATACGCCTCGGGAAAAAGATCCACCGGCATGATGGCACCGACATATTCAAATCCTCCGCCACGTCTGACATCAGCAAAACGAGATAAAGTTCTGGCAGGCACCTCCAGAAAAGGCTGTTTCATGGCTGGAGGAAGGGGCATAAATCCTGCAACTTTTTGGTCGATGTATTCCTGCACAGAAGCTCGAATAAGATTTCGTTTCCAGATCAACTCATCTTTGGTATTGGCCCCAAAATTGATATCACAATGCAAAAATCCCTTGGCCCAGTCCGGCTTGGGGGCCATCCAAGTCGTCATGTCTTCCGCCACCTGGGTTCCCGTCATTCGATGAAGGATATCGGGTATCAATTGCGCCTCTTCGGTTACAAAAATACCGACGTCATTATATTTATAGCTAGGATAAAGCTTGATGGCCAGTTTTGTAATCACACCTGTGGTGCCGGCCCAACCGAGAAAAAGTCCCGCCAGATCCGGAAGCGGCGCTCTTGAGAACCAATACGATGAGGTTGCACAAGACCCGATGCGCGCCACCTCGCCGGTGGGCAGAACCACTTCGAGACCATTGAGCATATCTGAATGAAACCCCGCAGCGTGGGATAAATGTCCTGAACCGTGGATTGAAACATTTCCGGCAATGGTCGCAACCGGCGGTGCATCAGGGGCGGAATGCTTCAGGTTCGGATGGTGTTTTTTCAAATAAGCCTGAAGCATCCCTTGGGAAGTTCCGGCCTCCACCACAGCATAGCGGCTCGTTTCGTTGACTTCCAGAATGCGGTTCATTCGTTTCATGTCCAGAATGATTCCGCCCTTCAGAGCTCTGGTGAGACCCGAGAGCACCAGTCCCGCACCTAAGGGAACGACGGGAATTTCATCTCGGTTCGCCACAATCAAGATTTGCCGAACTTCTTCACAGTTTCCAGGCATTACCACAAAATCCGGCTCCCGGGGCGGCATGGTTCCGGGGTCCATGGAATAGATGTATCTCTCTTCGGGTTGATCTGAAACAAATTCCGCACCGACAATGTTGACCAGTTTTTCAACTATTTTTTTCATTAGACTTACTCCACTTTTGTTCCCTTCTCAAATGCGACTTGGCAGAGATCACTCATCAGAATCGGAAAGATCCCCCTTTCCGATACCGCCTCTGCGAGGGTAAAAAAGCATGCCGGGCAGTTAAAAACGCAATAGTTCGCACCCGTCTGCTGCATATCGTCAAGATTGCGCTTTTGAACGTCATCGGCAAGGTCATCGCGTTGATGGGCTCGAAAAACTTGACCACAGCAAAGCGCATTTTCCCGGTCATATTTGCGCTCTACCCGCTCGACCCCAATTCTTTGAAAGATGTCATCCACCCAGTGCTGAGTTTCCGGGACAAGACGGTTGGAACAGGGGCGTTGGTAAGCCACCTTGGCATTTACCGGCTGAATCGAGCTTTTTGGATAGGTATTCAAACAGATGAATCGATTTGAAGGGAACATCAATACCAAAAGCCGGGGCAAGTTGGGTAAAGGTTCCGAAGCACTCATCGTGAAAACAAACCAGTTCGTTTACACCGCTGTCCCTGAGGTAATAGCTCCAGATATTATCGATCATCCGCGGTAGTCGTTCACGAATTACCGAATTTTTCGCAAAATGAAGCCACATGACATTGCAGAATATGTCACTTCCGACAATATAGGAAGCACCTTCGTAAAGTTTGCCACGGATGCAGCCGGTTAGCATAGGGAAATAGCACATATTGATGACCGGGGCTCTCACTTGGGCCGGGGTGATTGTCCCTCGCGCTTGCATCATGATGATCTGCTGTTTGGTAATCGGCGTAGGTGCAGGGAGTTTGCCTTTTTCTTCCTGGCGTTCAACAATTAAATAAAATGGGTGGTTATCATTTGGGCAATACTCTTCACAGGCATAGCAGGTTACACACGTGTCTAGAACTTTCGAGTCTCGGCCCTCTAAAATATTTTGTTTCTCTATTTTGGCGGTTTTCAAATCGAAATCCATATACTGACAATTTACCAAACAATCGCAGGTTTCGCACTGTTCGCAAATTTGCGGATCATAGTTTAACTCGTACACGGTGCAATTCTCCTTGTGTTTGTGCTTAAAGAATGGATTCTTTCAAGCAATGAACAAATCAAACTCGTTATTTATCCGGGCTAGCAAAACTAGTATGGCACTGACTATATGGGATGTCATCCAACCTGTCAAGGAGATGGCTTTCTTGCCCAAAACCTCCAGTATTCGCTTGACATTCTCACGGAAATTTTTAATTCTCGAAAAATTATTGCGCCAGGCGCGGGCTTCGGCGAGCTTCCTTCGACTAGCTCAGGGCTTGAGTTTATCGAAAGCAGTTGATTTCGCGGCTGGAATCCGCTTCCACAGAAAGTTTATCTAATGGCAACTTGGACTTTCCAGATAAGCAGATATTATTATTAAGGTGCTCAGCCCCGCACAAAGCGGAATTTCACGTCTCGATTTTATCTAAACTATTGAGTTTAATTCCGCCAACATAAGCGGGACAGCTTAGCCATCGGACCCTTAGAAGGAGTTTTGAAATCACTTTATTTAAAGGAGAATAAAATGGCCCTAAAGACCTCGGAAGAATATGTCGAAAGACTGAAACGCATGAAAACCAATGTTTACGCCCATGGAAAAAAGATAGGCCGAGACGATCCTATACTCGAGCTTCCCATCAACACACTCAAGTTTACCTTTGATGCCGCTGCTGATCCGGAACTTAAAGATTTGCTTGTCACCGAATCCCATCTTACCGGGGAAAAGATTAATCGTTTCACCTCTGTTAACCTCAGCATTGAAGACCTTTATACCCAGCAAGAAATGAAACGAAAATGCTGCCATCGGGTCGGCGGGTGCACCCAACGCTGCATGGCCACCGACACCCTGAATGCAATGGGGGTTGTGAGCAAAGAAATCGACGATGAAAAAGGCACCCATTACCACGAAAATTTTCTGGAATTCTTGAAATATTATCAGGCCAATGATCTTGTGGGCAGCACGGCCCAGACGGACGTTAAAGGCGATAGAAAAGCAAGACCCTCACAGCAGAAAGATCCGGACCTCTATCTTCATGTGGTTGAAAAGAATAGTAAGGGAATTATTGTCAGAGGTGCCAAAAACCACATTACCATGGGCCCCTATGTTGATGAACATCTGGTCATCCCAACTCGGGCGATGACCAAAGACGAGGGCGATTGGGCACTCTCATTTGCCATTCCGGCGGATACGGATGGGGTAAAGATTATATCCCGCGTTGTAGCACCCAGAAGGCGGATTGAACTCAAAGCACCTTATAATAACTACGGTGTATCGGATTCGGTAGTAGTTTTTGATGATGTTTTCGTTCCCTGGGAAAGAGTATTTATGTGCGGGGAGTGGGAATTTGCCGGTAGACTGGCCTTAACCTTTGCCGGCTTTCATCGCCATTCCTACTGCGGATGCAAACCTGCCGTTACGGATATTATCCTTGGAACTACAGCTTTGGTGGCCGAATACAGCGGTGTGGGGAGTGCCTCCCATATTGTGGATGATTTAACCGAACTGATGATCATCGGTGAGTTGGTCTATGCTTCCGGCATTGCGGCAGCTGCCAAAGCGAAAAAAACCGCTTCCGGAATTTATACACCCAAGTTTATCTATTCCAATACCGGAAGATATCTCGCCGGTATCAACATCTATCACGAATATGATGTCCTGGCGTCCATCGCCGGTGGTCTTCCATCCACTCTGCCTCCCGAAGAGGATTGGTTAAACCCTGAAACCGGGCCGTATCTGGCAAAATACATTCAGCGCAAGCCCGGCGTGTCAACCGAAAATTTGCATCGTATTTTTAGATTCATTTCAGATTATTCATGTTCTGCCATGGGCGGCTGGGCCTTGTATGCAGGCGTCCATGGCGGTGGCTCGCCGGTCATGGAAAAGATCGGTATCCGGGCGGAATATGATCTGGAGTCCAAAAAAAGAATCGCGAAATATCTGGCCGGTATAGAAGATGAGGGGTAAAAAGAATATCGAATATGGAACAAGGAATAATGAATGTCGAAGGAAAATAGAACATTTGATTCGATATTTCTTGTTCGATATTCGATGTTCTTAGTTTAAAATAGGATTCACATGCCTAACCGAAAAGCCGAACCAACTCCAGCAGCTGATCACAGATTTTTTTATGGTTATATCGTCGTTGCAGCTTCTTTCTTAATTATGGTGGTCATATGGGCCGCATATTATTCCTTTGGCGTCTTTTTCAAACCGTTGATCAATGAATTTGGTTGGACAAGAGCGACCACCTCCGGCGCATATTCCCTATCCTCAATTGTAATGGGCTTATTGGCTATTGCTATGGGCAAGCTTACGGATAGATTTGGCCCTCGAATAGTAATGACGATCTGTGCCATACTTTTGGCTTTAGGTTTTTGGCTGATGTCAAAAATCGTTACGACCCGGCAACTATATGTTTTTTATGGACTGATAATAGGTATCGGAATGGGCGGATCCTTTGTACCGCTGATGTCAACGGTTGTCAGATGGTTTTTTAGAAGAAGAAGCATGATGACCGGTATCGTTGCAGCCGGCATTAGTATCGGTACATTGATAGGGCCGCCCATAGCGCATCGGCTTATTGCGAAGTATGGATGGCGAATTTCTTACGCAATATTAGGTGCTGCGGTTTTTGCAGCAGTCATTTTAATTGCCCAGTTCCTTAAGCGAGATCCCGCCGACGTTGGACAACTCGCTTACGGTGAATTAAATATAAATGAACAAAATTCAACCAATCCTCTTGACAGCGTTTTATCTTTTAATAAGGCAATCCATACAAGGCAATTCTGGGTGGTTTTCTCCATGTTTTTTTGTCTTGGATTTATCACCTTTGCGATTATCGTCCATGTGGTACCTCATGCAATTGAATTAGGAATATCGGCTGCCGTTGCTGCCAACATTTTGGCAACCTTCGGTGGTCTGAATATGATCGGCAGAATTATAATGGGCAGAGTTGCTGATATCATCGGGAGCAAGCAGGCCTTTATTATTGGCTTCATATTGATGGCAAGTGCGCTTTTCTTTTTGGTGCCTTCAAAAATGATGTGGACAATATTTGTTCTGGCGGGGCTTTCTGGATTTGCCAATGGAACGTGTGTCGCATCTCAGTCGCCGTTAGTAGCACTTTTATTTGGATTGAGCTCACACGGCGTGATTTTAGGATTTTTATCCTTCGGGTTTACAACTGGAGGTGCTTTCGGGCCATGGTTGGCAGGCTTAATATTTGATATTACGAACAGCTATCAATTCGCTTTTTTGATGTGTGCAGGAGTAAGTTTAGTCGGTTTGTTTCTCACCGCGTTTTTAAAACCGAAGAGAATAGCAATATAAATTTACGGATTTCAAACCTGTAAAAAGATAAGTTGTTGCCAAAAGACTTCAGGCCGACTAAACCTTTTTGGGGTTATCATCCCGTAAATTTATTCCGCACAGATTGAACGCATATTTTTTAGCAGATTCCAAATCGGCCAATCGCGTAATCATGATCTTTTGAGCCTGGGGAGAGCCTGCTCCGTGGATGGATTCGGTGAGATAGGAGACCGCGCCCGCACCTAACGTGATATTCTCAATTAGCCGCAATATGCGCATGCGCTTTTCGCTGTCCACATCTGCTGTACCCGCCAGGTACTTGTCTATATATTTCCCGACCTGAGGATTATCTTTGTCATCAAGGGATGGCATCGTTACCAGAAGGCCGCCCGCAATGTCCTGAGCCAAGCGCGAAATCTCGAACGGAAAGCGGGTCACATTGAGTTTGCAGACATTGGCTAACAGAGCATCTACGGCATATGCACCACTGGCGGTTTGATCGCCTTTACCGGCACTGGCCAATGCGCCGGCATGCAATGTTTCATTCAGATGGATCATCTCCGCTATTTTGTCTTTGATGTGGGAAGCGTTAGATGTTCCTTGGGCCTCGGCGATGGCAACCGCCGCTCCAATCAATACATCCCCAACTCCCACCTTGCACCCGCCATAGCTGGCCCGGTGGTGTGCGGCAAAAAGCTCCACTAAACGCCCGGCCATGGCATATTCTCCTTTCATAAATATGCGCTCTTGCGGAACAAAGACCTCATCAAATACGACCATGGCCTCACAACCGCCATAATATAAATTGCCCACATCCGATCGTCCTTCCTCGAGACGCCTTGTATCAGAGGGTTGGCGTCCGTATATAAACGTCACGCCCTCGGTGTCTGCAGGTATGGCAAAAGCTATTGCATAATCTTTGTCTTCCTCTTTAAGAGCCCTGGTGGGCACGACGATCAACTCGTGCGAATTAACTGCACCGGTGATATGCAGTTTCGCCCCCCGCACCAGAATGCCGTCTTTTTTCTCTTCCACCATGTGCAAATATTGATCTTTATCCGCTTGTTGTGATGGCGAAAGGCTTCGATCGCCCTTAGTGTCGGTCATGCACGCAGCGGTAACCAGATCATTGGTCTGAACATATTTAATAAAATCAACAAAGCGCTGATGGTAGTCGGTGCCATAGGCCTGATCCAAATCATATGTGATTGCGTAAACGGTGTTCATGCAGTCCAAACCGGCACAACGTTGAAAACAGCATGCGGTCTTTCTGCCCATCTCTCTCAACATGAGGATTTTCTTAACAAGGTCTTCGACACTGTGTTGGATATGGGTAAACCGGTTTATGTTTTCACCGGTGATATGGGATTGGGCGGTAAACAATGATTGCATTTCTTTTTGTTCAGCCTGAAAATATGTTTCTGCCATCGCCATCGCCGGGGGTCTGGATATGGGATGATCCGCCACGTCTTTGATCTTTTCTCCCTGAATAAATACATGATGGCCGAGCCCGCTCAGGCTGGAAATATATTGATCTCCGGTCATTAATGCCATGGTACGCTTCCTCTTATGAAACTTTAATATTGATAATGACTTAAAAATATATCTAAATTGAGCGATTCTTGTCTGAAGCTGCAGAGCTGCTCGTGATTGATGGCATCCAAGGAGTTCGAAAGTATCTGATGCTTTGTAACGCTTTGCTTCGGCTAGGCCTCACTATGGCAAACGGAGAATCGCTCAATTTAGATTTTACATAATTTTTTCGAGCTCGTCCTTTGTCACAACAAAATTTTTGTCAAATTCATCCCAGAATTTTTTATCTTTATGTTGCCACCCGGGACCAAACCGATTATCAAAAAAGGAGCCCAATCGTGAAAACCAGTTGCCCGATTTCTCGATGCCCTTTTTCTTAGCAAGGAATATCTCTTTGAGATAGATGTCTATCTCACTCATTTTTTCTTTGGGGATGTAAGATTTGGCCCCCAGCTTAATTGATCCCACTAAATTGTCGGGATTTAGGCCGTGGGCGGTAAGCATCAAGGCAGGAATTTTTTTCTGCACCGCAATCTCTAGGAGGTCAAATCCCCTTACTCCCATGATATCTAAAATAGTCGCATCATAAACCTTGCTTTCCAGAAGTTCTTTGGCGGATTCGTAAGAGGAAGCGGTATCTAAATCACACTCTTCGAGGAGATCCTCTAATGATTCCAGAACATCAACTTCATCATCGACGATAAGGATTTTTTTTCCTTTTAAAATGTCATCACTGGCCATAATTCGAATCCCTCCTTGGTATTGGATCAAAATTTAACTCTGTAACCTCGTTTTATTATACAGAACGACATAAATCATTTCGCATACATACACAGCGTTCTGCATGGTTGACCTTATACTGCCGTGCTAAAATCAACGATTCAAAGGGCGAATACGCAATTTATTATGACGCTGTGTATAGATGGGGGTTTTGAAACCACTTCTGCGCACTTTACAGAGTGCCCCGCATATAGTCAAGGCTACAGTTTATTTTCATTTATTATGACGCTGTGTATAAATGGTATTACCTGTTTCGGTTCTTGACAAATATATTTTTCATTCATTATGATTCTAGGTTCCTACGCTTGTTAATTTATAACATGTTTGTAAGAAACTTAAGGTGTGAGTCGACTGGTTCAAAGGTTCAGCGTTCATAGGTTCAGAGGTTAGATAGAAGCAGAAGCAGGTCAGATGTGGTGTCGAAGGACAGATAAGAGCAGCTATTAGCCAGTAATCAGCATCCAGCCTGCGACGGGCTGAGTCTAGTCGAGACCAGAACCCTTGAACCCCTGAACCCAGAACCTCTGAACCTTGAAACCTGAAACCCATAATTTGCGCCATTAAATTATCAGCGTGCTTGCTGCCCCGCAAGGGTCGCTTCTAACGAGCATGGTCCTGGAGAACGCTTAGCATCGTATACGCTACTTTTTTAACTTTATCTGAGGTGTTCGCTTATGCCTATTTACGAATATCAGGCTTTAGACGCCGAAAGTGCCTGCGATTACTGCCGGCATGGTTTTGAGGTCTTTCAGCAGATCAACGAAAAACCTCTAATGAAATGCCTTTATTGCGGACAATCGGTTAAAAAGATAATATCGTGGTGCCGTTCAGCGGTTATGGAAAAATCCGAAGAACATACCAGTGTGGAGAATAAAATAAAAGACTACGAACGTTCAGGAATGTGGAGTCACGCGGCCGAGCTGGCGGATAAACACTCCGAAAAAATCAAAGATAAAAACCTTAAAATAAGGGCGCTCGAAAATTATAAAAAAGCCGGCTACAATGCAGATTCTCTCTCCAAACATGCAAAACTGGATGATGAATAGGCCAAGACAAGGTTTTAGATGCTAGTTAAACCACAGCTCTCAAATGCAAACAGGTTTTTTTGAAAAAGCCTATTAATTTAAAAAGCAAAACATGCTAAAGCTGCACGCATGAATAACAAAGGTTTTTTAACCATTCGAATATGACCCCCCCGATTTTGCAGGGCTTCAAATATGTATTGATGACTTCTTACTGCTCTCCCCCATACAATTCCTTGATCTTTTCTCTATCCGGCGATCCATTTTCAAGCAGTGGAAAGTCGGTAATAAATTCAACGTACTGGGGCTTTTTGTATCTGGCGATTCGGCTTCCCACAAATTCGATCAACTCCTTGGGTTCAAGAGACTGCCCCTCATTCAGCTGACAGACGGCCTTGATCCCTTCCTTCCATTTGGGATCCGGTACGCCGAATACAACCGTTTTTTCTACCGCCGGGTGTTGGAGGATCACCTTCTCCACCTCAGCCGGATAGACATTTTCTCCTCCCGGCTTGATCAATTCTTTTTCGGCCTTGCGCCCTGCGTACCAGAGATAACCGTCTTCATCGAAACGTCCCAAATCACCGGTGTGATGCCATCCTTCGCGAAACGTATATTCATTATCTTCGGGTAGATTCCAGTACCCCTTAAAAACCATCGGTCCTTTGACTGTGATTTCACCTACCTGTCCCAGCGCAACCGGACGATCGTAATCATCGACGAGTCTCACCGCAGCTAAAGGTAGCGGCTTGCCTGCAGAACCGGGCTTGTCATTGTAAGCACAAAAGGTGGCCACGCAGGACGTTTCAGTCTGACCATACAGACAATAAAATGAACCACCGGTTAGTTGTTGATATTTTTCGATGGTTTCGGGCGAATCGAGTCCTGCCGCAATTCTGAGGGTCTTGATCTCCTTTCCGGTTTTTTCGTGCGCTTCAAGCACAGATGATAGAATCGGCGCAAAGGTGAACATCATCGTAACCTTTTTATCTGCAATCAGATCAACCGCCCATGTGGCATCAAATTTGTTCATATTGACGTTTAATGCCCCGGCTTGAAAGCTTGTGGCTGCCAAAAACAGACCGGCCACGTGAAAAAGCGGTAAAAGGCTCAGGTGGACATCTTCATTGGTTATATTGAGAAGATAATCAAATTGCGAGTTGGCACAAAGGAGATTACCGTGACTTACCAGCGCACCTCTGGGTCTTCCGGCCACTGCCGCCGTGTGGATAATGACAAATCCGTCGTCGGAAGACACATCTTCCTGTTCAAAATCCCCCTGATTATCCATTAACGAATCAAAGTTCAGGAAACCGCCTCCTTCCGGCCCCAGATTATAGTAGTTTTCAACCGATGAGAGCTTTTCCTTTACCCCCTGAATGGTTTCCTGAAATTCTTGATCTGCAAACACCAGTTTCGGCTGGCAATCATTCAGGTTAAAACTCACTTCCTCGGCAGACAGCCTCCAGTTAATAGGCAGCATAATTGCGCCTACCGCCGCAGCCGCACCGTAAAGGAGGAAAAATTCAAGACCATTTTTCCCCAAAACGCCGATGCGATCGCCTTTTTTAATACCGGCTTTCTGAAGACCGCAGGCCAGCTGATCCACTTTTTCCTTGTATTGTAAAAAAGTCAGGCTGCGACCATCGGCAGCCTCCATCCATGCTTCCTCATTTTTAAAGCAGACGGCGTTGCGCTCTATCAGATCATAAAACGTAAAATCATAAAGTCCCATTCTGCCCTCCTTTAAAAATGCCTTTTGCCGAGATTTACCAAGGCAAAAGTCTTTGGTGATTAGCGTATAGATTCAACTTTTTTTTAAATAGGTTAGTCAATTGACCATAAGCTGCAGGGTAAGTCAACCGCCAAGTTTAGAAGTGGTTTGTGTCGTTGCGTGAACTAAGTTAATCAATCACTTAGCGGCCATTCGTAAAGCTCCATCAAGCCTAATGGTTTCTCCATTCAGCATCGGGTTTTCAACAATTTGTCGTGCGAGCATCGCAAACTCGACAGGTTTTCCTAAACGATTTGGGAATGGGACCATCTTTCCTAGCGATATTCTAACCTTTTCAGATAGTGCCATCAACATAGGCGTTTCAAATAAGCCCGGTGCAATTGTTACAATCCGGAGTCCATACTCGGCAAACTCCCTGGCGATGGGCAGTGTCATGCCCACAACACCCGCTTTTGAGGCGCTGTAAGCGGGCTGACCAATCTGCCCATCGAAGGCTGCTGCTGATGCGGTATTTATGACGACTCCTTTTTCCCCGTCTTGGTTGGGTGCGTTGGCAACCATCTTTTCTGCAGCCAGCCGGATAACATTCATGGTACCGATAAGGTTAACCTGAACGACCCGGTTGAATTCATCGATCGACATTGGGCCTTCTTTACCGAGCACTTTGGCTGGGGCCCCCACCCCTGCGCAATTTACGGCGATGTGAACACAGCCAAAGGCTTCCAGTGTTTTATCAATGGCATTCTGGACACTTTGCTCATCGGTCACATTGGCCATACAGAAAATAGCATCATCTCCAAGCTCCGCACATAGGCTTTGACCTTTTTC
>WOR8_10004694_pt1 | contig 13220 bp, 8 predicted proteins | sample DeeMarSeWOR38_10_FD_19890 | JGI IMG/M metagenome (IMG submission 19890) | reverse complement strand
ATATATGCAAATTTTCCGGTACACCATAAATCGGTGTGATTGACTGTTTCAACAGCTTATCCAATGAGCTGCCATATTTTTCAGAGGTTTCGAAGTGAAAATAGGTTCTTAATCCGATGATGAGCAAATCGTAATAAATCGATTCATCCAAGATTTGATCGCTTGGGCTTCCCTGTCTTTGCGCTACCCTGTACAGAACACCTTCAGACTCGCATTTTGATTTAAACTTTTGCAATAATTCATCAATTCGCCGACGGGCTCCTTCTTTTTTTTCCTTTTCCAGTTTCTCTGCAAGATGAATCCCTCCTATGGGAACCGGACCGATAGAATCTTCAATACCCTGAATATCAAGAACAACTAAACCTGTAACCTCAGCATTGTATACTTTAGCGATGATGCAACCCAGCTGAACTGCGGATTCAGAATAAGGTGATGGATCTAAGGGGATTAATATACGTCGTATCACAACAGGTCTCCTATTATTATTCATTCATTAGATACAGTTATTGCGGGATTATAAATAAGATGATTGGATCATTATGCATATCCAAATATTAATCAAAAGTCCTTCAATTTGCAACCGATTCTGTATTCTGTATCCTTGATAGTAAAACCAGTGTCATAAGATTTATCATTCTTTTATTAACCACAATGAATACGGAGATCACAGAGATTAATATTAAAATTACTCTGTGTGCTTTGCGCTCTTTGTGGTTAAATATTGCAAAAATTTACAATTGAATTTGGTAGCTGTATTCGTTATTTTTTATTTAACACATTTTACCCCTTACATCAAAAATTGATTATCCATGATTAAAAATTTGGTACTCTTTTCCACTATTCTTATAATATTCGCCTGTCAACCCGGAGTTATTGAAAAAACAGAAAGCAAAAGTAAGCCGGATACCAATTTCGTATTAGGTGTCGAAAACCTTTTGTCCAATTACCTGCATCTTGTTTCCGGAAAACAAATAGGCTTGCTTACAAATCCTAGCGGTGTCAATTCTGAACTTCAACTTACTGCTGATCTTCTGCATCAGCATCATCAGATCACTTTGACGGCACTTTTTGGTCCGGAACATGGGATACGCGGGGATATATATGCCGGAGAAAAAATTGATAATGCGACAGATTTGAAGACGGGCATTCCGGTCTTTAGTCTCTATGGCGAAACAAGAAAACCCTCACCTGAAATGCTCAAAGATGTGGATATTATTCTGGTTGATATCCAGGATATTGGTTTACGGGCTTATACCTATATTTATACAATGGCAATGGTCATGGAAGCTGTCTCTGAGACCAATAAAAAGGTTATTGTCCTGGATCGTCCTAATCCCCTTGGCGGTAAGCGTGTAGAGGGTAATATTGTGAAAGAACAATATTTATCTTTTGTCGGTTTATTCCCAATTCCCTATCAACATGGTATGACGATTGGCGAACTTGCTTTGTTATTCAACACTGAATATGGCATTAAATGCGATTTACAGGTAATTCCAATGATTGGCTGGAAAAGAAGCATGCTCTGGGAAGATACAGGTCTGACTTGGATTCCTACTTCCCCGCACGTACCGCATTGGAAATCCATATTATATATGGGCGCAACCGGTACATTTGGTGAACTGAGTGTTCTATCCGAGGGTGTGGGATACACATTACCTTTTGAACTGGTCGGTGCACCCTGGATTGAAAGTGAAAAGTTTTCAGACGAATTAAATCGCTTAAATCTTCCCGGCGTCTATTTTCGTCCTGTCTATTTTAAACCTTACTATGCGCATCATGCTGGTCAGGTTTGTCAGGGTGTACAATTACACATTACGAATACACAGGTATTTCAACCCTATACCACAGGCTTGTATATTATGCAGGTACATATGAAATTATATCCTGAACATAACTTGTTTGCGAAGAAAAATCGTGTAAAAATGTTTGATAAAGTGGTGGGCAATAATGAAATACGCAAAGCTCTGCTTGCCGGTGAAACAATAGATAAAATAGAATCTTCATGGAAGACAGAGCTCAATAAATTTAAAATGATAAGAGAAAAGTACTTATTATATAAATAATAGCAACAGATGTAGTCCATTTTAGAGATGGACTACATCTTATTTCAAACGAAGGAGTAGAAAATGCCCGATGGAATAAAAACAGGGGGTATCACCGCTGTCTTACATCTTTCAAAAGACCTCCCCTATCCTCTTACCAAATTCTACGGAATCGTGAAAAGTATTTTACAACAATATGATCATTCTCTCGAACTGATAATCCTCGATCAATCGCTCGATTCAAACATTGAAAATGAGATCAGTCGGATGAATACTGAGGGGAATAATATAATTTTCATCAAGGAGCAATTTTCATCCCTAGGTGCCTGGCTCAACGCAAGCCGCGCTAGAGCAAAAGGAGAATATCTGCTCTACATAGACAATTCATCCTCAGTCGTTATACTTAAACTGGCTGCTGCCGCTACTTTTTTGTTGACGGCTGAGAGACATCCTGATGCGGGGATGATTTATGCAGATTATGAGATTCATAAAGATAAGACTGTTGATGAAATTCATTTGTTAAAACATCATGCAGGTCGGGTACGTGATAACCAGGATTATGGTCTTGTTACGCTATTCAAAAATTCTATTTTATCAGATTGTGGCGGATTTGATGAATCACTCCAATATAATACTCTCTATGATATTCATCTAAAACTTGCTGAAAAATCCAGATTAATACATATTTCTAATCGATATGCCGGATCTCTTTATCAAATTGAGGCGAAAGATAAGGACCACAATGTATTTGATTATCTTTTAGCCAGCAAGGAAAGTCAGATTGAAGCCGAAAATGTTCTCACTGAACACCTAAGGCGTACAACATGTTATCTTGCTCCTGGACGCTATTACGATAACAGACCAGAACATGATGAAGAAGCTACCCTGGAAGCATCTGTTATTATACCAGTGAATAATCGCCCTGAATTTATTCCGATAGCTATTGAGAGTGTATTGGAACAAACTGTCCAGAATATTGAAATAATTGTAGTAGTGAATGGCGGTCCCGATGATCCAACAAACAAAACAGTAAAGAGTTATATGCTAGGGGGGAAAAATTATCAACCGGATAAACCGGAGGTGCGACTGATACCAATCGATATCAATAACATTGGTTTATGTTTAAATCTTGGTGTAAAAATGGCCAGGGGAAAATATTATGTGCAACTGGACTCCGATGATCGCTTAAAAAAAGATGCAGTATCTAAAATACTCCAACTTTTTGAGCAAGATCCAAAGATCGGAATCGTCATCGGTTCGTATGAGGTCTGGGAAATGAATGATAAGACCAAGAAACTTTCGAGAGTTGAAAGCATACCGGTTGTGACGCATGATGAATGGACTGAAGAAAATGGCCGAAATAATTTACTACGTATAAATGGGGCGGGAGCTCCCAGAGCAATCCCTATCAGTGTGATAAAAAATATTGGTTATTTTGGGGTGAATGATGAACCCTTTGCCCGTAATTATGGTGAAGATTATGAAATGGTTCTCAAAATTAGCGAGAAGCATCGCGTGGGCCGTATTTGGGATCCAATATATGAAGTTGTTCGCCACAAAGGCGGCACCGACCATAGTATCGATACCCAGACCATCATTAGAAATGATGAAGCCAAAGATTATATGCGTCTGGAGGCTTTAAAAAGACGTAAATTATTGAATACAAAGTCATGATGAAAAAAACTTACAGTGAATACACACTTATCGGTATTGACGGAGGTGCGACGAAAGTCAGCGGCTGGATTATAAACAATTTAGCAGATAAAAATCTTTATGACTTATCGCAGTACCACTCCGAATTATCTTATGCCGCAATTGAGGGACATATTTCTTCATTCAAACCGGTTGATATAAAAACACAACTATCCGAAAGAGAAAAAGAAGAAGTTCATCTTACCGATGAAGAATTGATTCAGGGAAAAACATACATTGAGTCCACAGCAAAAGTGATACACGATCTATATATTCTTGGAGGGAAAAAACCGGTTCTTATAGGGATTGGCATGCCCGGATTGAAGACTGCAGACCAGCGAGGTATTGATGCAATTGCTAATGGCCCTAGAATGCCGGCATATTGTTCTCAATTAGAGGAACTTCTAAATATGCGCGATATTCAGGCGATGGCTTCGATTCACCGACTTGGAAGCGATGCAGATTACTGTGGCGTAGGTGAATTCTATGCTTCAGAAGGATCATTTAGAGGTATTCAAAATGCCTATTACCTGGGAGGTGGAACCGGTGCTGCCGACGCATTATTATTAGAGGGTAAACTGGTTCCCTTTGATCAAATAAAATCCTGGATGGCCAAAACCTGGGAATTCAAAAATGACCTGGAATTATCGCTGGAAAGATATGCTTCTGCTTCCGGATTACAATTCATCTATTCTCGCCACAGTGGTCAATCTATCGAATCCCTGAACAATTCAGAGATCTATCCCCCTCAAATAGCAGAACTGGCTTACAATGGCGATTTATCAGCTGGTGAAACATATAAAGAAGTTGCCAAATATCTAGCGATGCTTCTGTACGAGCGTATTTCCACACTATATGGTGGGTCAGAAGGCATGCTTCAATTTATAAATCCGAACCGGGATATACTGGAAAAAAATCATATTTATCGGAACAAGACATTTGATAGAATCATTATCGGCCAGAGATTAGGTGACCTGATGGCCAGTGATATCGGGCACAGTGTATTAACGAATGCACTTTTTAAGAATCTATCCGATCTTATTCACGAATCAAGTACTCTGCCTCCAGACATAAAAAATAAGTACCTGAAATATAATTCCTTTAATGATGAAATTATTGTATTCTCAAAACTGCGTGAAGCACCCGCTCTGGGTGCTGGTATTGACGCACATCTGGCTTATGGGAAGTAGGAAGTAAGAAGTAAGAAGTAGGAAGTAGGAAGATGGAACAATAATGCTGACACCAAATACCATACCTGATAAAGAACCACTGATAAGAGTAGGGATCGTTTTACCGGAGGATAAATTCAAGTCTATTGAATTGGAAGTTCCTTTTTCACCTGCCTATCGTGCATTGTCCGAAAACAATTCACAGATTATTCAGCCTGAGAATATCTGTCGTTTTTCAGTAGCTGGTGACGAAATTCGACTGAATGATTTAAATGGAGCTAAATTTTGGAGAATTGAACCCGAACACCCTTATAAAATGTACCCAAAAACAGGTATTAAGGTCAATCAGGTAGTAGCCGGCAGAGGATTTCACTGGGAAAAACCGATCGATGTCTATCTTTCGGGATCGATTGAGATTAATATTCACGAAGACCATCTCCTGTTAATAAATGAGTTACCAATGGAAGAATATCTGATGTGTGTGGCAACTTCGGAAATGGGTGCAGACTGTCCCTCACCTCTTATTGAATCTCAGACCATTGCCGCCAGATCATGGATGCTGGCAAATATCGAACAAAAACATATACAATTGGGTATGGATGTATGTAATGATGATTGCTGCCAGCGCTATCAAGGTAGCGGCAATCTTACACCACAGTCAATTGCGGGTGCACAAAACACATTTGGTCAGGTATTGATTTACGACGATAAAATCTGCGATGCCCGATACTCAAAAAGTTGTGGTGGTGTCATGGAAACATTTAATACAATCTGGCCGGGGGCTGACCTGGATTACCTAAAAACTATTGTTGATGCGCCAGCAAATTTCACTCATTCTGTGCTACCGCTCTCCGCTGAAGATAATGTCAAACATTGGATAGACGAAATTCCTGAAACCTATTGTAGCTCAAAAACCGTTGATGAATCCACTCTTTATAAATATTTAGGTTCTGTTGATGAAGAGGGTAGGTATTTTCGTTGGGAATTTACTTACAGCCAGTCTGAGCTATGTGATTTACTGAACAATAAATTGAACCTCCGGGCAGATTTTATTCTCGGCTTTAACCCAGTTAGTAGAGGTGGTTCAGGAAGATTATCAAAAATAGAAATTTCATACCGAAGGAAAGATCAAAAAGAATATACTTATTTTGTCGATAGCGAGTATAAAATTCGACAATCATTTCATAAAGGATTTTTATATAGTTCCTGTTTTTATATTGTTCAGGAAAATGTCGTAGAAGGTATACCCCAAAACTTTACGCTCAAGGGCGCCGGCTGGGGACATGGTGTGGGGTATTGTCAGATAGGTGCACTTGGAATGGCTCTTAATGGGTATACAACCGAGCAGATCGTCTCGCACTATTATCCGGGGAGCAAGCTAACGAAGATTTATTGACATGAATTTATATTTTTGGAGTATTGGAATATTGGTTTACAAATTCGATGTAAACCAGATGATGGTCATTTAGGGACACATAAATTAAGCCCTTGTAGGGGCATGGCGTGCCATGCCCTGAAGTATTGGAGTGATGGGGGATGTGTGATTTGAGATGTGCGATATGAGATACATTTTGAAATTGGGAATTGGGAATTATTTCGTGCTTAGATATTCGGATTTAGTGCTTTATTTTTAAGGAGTATGGATGGCAAACAATAAACGTTCAGGTTGGTGGTGGGTCCCCAGTTTATACTATGCGGAAGGAATCCCTTATAATATTGCTATGATCGTTTCCGTTGTTATGTACAAAACAATGGGGATCTCAAATACAATGATTGCATTCTGGACGAGTATTTTATACTTACCGTGGACAATAAAACCACTATGGAGCCCCTTTGTTGATGTCATTTCCACAAAACGGAAATGGATCATATGGACCCAATTTCTTTTAGCTATTGCTTTTTTTGCGGTTGGTCTAACCATTAATCTCCCCTTTTTCTTTGTCATAACGCTTATCGTATTGTGGATTGTCGCTTTTTCATCAGCAACTCATGATATTGCTGCTGATGGATTTTATATGTTAGCCTTGACTGAACATAGGCAGGCATGGTTTGTCGGCATTAGAAGTACGTTTTATCGCTTTGCGACAATTACGGCCATGGGTCTGATCGTCATGCTCGCCGGTTATATTGAATCGAAAACGGGTTTAGATCCTGTAAGTATTGATGTTCAGACAATAACAAAAGAACATTTAGAGGAAAATGAGGCTATTGAAGGCATTTTTGACGAAAAAACTTCAGAAAAACCCAAAATCATCATATCCCCCGGCGATGTAAAGATACCGCTCATTGCTGATACTCTATCCAAAAAAGATTCTGTTGAAATCCTTATCAAATTATCAGCCTCTCCACAACCTGAGGAGGAAATCGTTGTCAATTTCGGACGAAAAAGTGGCAGCAAAGATATTTCTTTGGCTTCTCCCGGGCGCCTTATTTTTACCGAAAAAAATTGGGATCAACCCGCAAAAGCAACAATCAAAATAGATCCACGACTGAAAGAACCGGCATCGGCAACATTTGAAGCAACCGCCGGAAATACACCTTTTAGTTGGGCTGTCTCATTTACCTTACTTGGAATTATGATGCTTGCTTTCAGTATTTACCATAAATATATCCTTCCGCATCCAGCTGATAGAAATACGGAAGAGATAAAAGACATTTTTACTTCCTATATCGATGTGTTTCGATCATTTTTCAAGAAAAAAGGCATTGTTGCCGGTATATTATTTCTTTTGCTTTATCGCTTAGCTGAATCTCAATTGGTGAAACTCGCTTCGCCCTTTCTGTTAGATTCGCAAGAGGTAGGCGGCCTTGCCCTGACGACGGCAGAAGTGGGTTTTGTCTATGGTACAATCGGCATTGTCTGTCTCTTACTTGGGGGCCTTATCGGTGGATTTGTAGCCGCTGCCCATGGTTTAAAAAAGTGGATCTGGTGGATGGCGATTGGGATCAATTTACCGGATCTTGTCTATGTATATTTTTCCTATGCACAACCGGATAATTTTTTGCTTATTAATATTGGCGTAGGAGTTGAACAATTCGGCTATGGATTTGGCTTCACCGGTTATATGCTGTATATGATCTATCTCTCTGAAGGAAAGTATAAAACGTCTCATTTTGCAATTACCACAGCATTTATGGCAATCGGCATGATGATTCCCGGAATGGTTTCCGGATACATCCAGGAATGGCTTGGGTACCAACATTTCTTTGTCTGGGTGATGATTGCTACCATCCCGTCATTCATTGTACTGAAATTTATCCAACTCGATCCGGAGTTCGGGAAGAAAAAGGAGTAATTGAATGACCCAAAGACTTCTTTCAGTCGACGTATTCAGGGGAGCAACGATTGGATTGATGATTCTCGTTAACAATCCTGGTTCCTGGAAATATGTTTATGCGCCCTTAAGACACGCAAACTGGCATGGCTGGACGCCAACAGATATGGTTTTTCCCTTCTTCTTGTTCATCGTCGGCGTAGCAATATCACTTAGTTTTTCCAAAAACTTTGAACAAGGTGCTTCACAGACTTCACTTCTAAAAAAAATTGTTCGACGGACCCTGATCATTTTCGGGCTCGGATTGTTGTTAAATGGCTGGCCTTTTGGAATACCTCTCAGTTCAGTTGCGGCAGAAAATTTTTCATTTTCAGATATTTTTGACAGTATTCTGAATATTCGTATACTCGGTGTACTTCAAAGAATTGCCCTCTGTTATCTTATTGCATCAATGATCTATATCTATGCCCGATCTCTAAGATCACGAATAACGATAACTGCCGTTCTATTGATTATTTATGAACTCGGCATGAGATTACCTCTGATTGATGGTTGGGGTGCCGGAAGTTTTGAACTCGAATCTAATTTTGCCCGTTATCTGGATATTAAACTAATTGGCGCCGGAAATATGTATGCAGTGAACAAAATACCGTTTGATCCCGAAGGATTGTTTTCTACACTGACAGCTAGTATAACCACTTTAATGGGCGTTTTTACGGGAGAGCTCCTTATAGGTAAGATCGATAAATATAAAAAACTAATTTATATTTCAGCTCTCGGATTAATAGTATTTGTGCTCGGTGCATTACTTGATTTTGTTGAACCGATAAATAAACAATTATGGACGATCAGTTATACATTGTTCATGGGCGGTTGGGCAATGATATTCCTAAGCATCAGTATCTGGTTCATTGACATCAAAGGCTGGAGAAAGTGGCTTACCCCGTTTATTGTGCTGGGTAGTAATCCGATTGTCATATACGTAGGCTCAAGTTTAATGGCAAAAACACTTTATTTGATAAAGGTCTCCGGAAATATATCATTAAAATCACTTATTTATACAGACATCTTACAACCCATCGCCGGTGATTTTTTTGGTTCATTTCTTTATGCATTCCTATTTCTCACTGCCTGGACTGCAGTCGGTTGGGTGATGTATCGTAAAAAGATATTTGTGAAGATATAATACTCGATCCTGGATCCTCGATGCTGGTCGGAGCAAAGCGGAGATCCCGACTTGTCGGGAATACTCGATTGGAGTGATGGAGTTTTGTGTTATGAGATATGTGATATGAGATATGGGATATAAGATACATTTTGTAATTTGGAATTGGGAATTGGGAATTTTTAATATTCGGTATTTAGAAATTAGAATTTACAATTTTAAATATCCCAAGATCATAACCCGGGATTACAAGCCTTTTATCCTTTGAAAATGTAATGTTCTCGCCTGTCTTTAGATCGCTTAAAATATTGTTGGAAGATAATATTCTTTCCAATAATCTCAATTCGAATTCTCTGTTCTCAGTTTTATTATTTGCAATAATCATTATTTTTTCATCTTTATAGGTACGAAAATACATGTAGAATTCATTAAAGACCTTATAATGTGTCAACTTTCCTTTTGATAGAGCTGGTTGTGATTTGCGCAATGCGATAAATTCCTTTAAAAATTGCCAAATATCATTTTCTGTTTCAGTCCTGCCTTCAGGCTCAAACGCACTCCTGTTATCAGTGGGAAATCCACCGGGAAAATTTCTGCGGATCTCTCCATGATCTTCACCTCCATGAAGACCAATTTCCGTTCCATAATAGATTTGCGGTATTCCCCTCGTTGTTAGCAGCACCTGGAGAGCCATTTTTAGTCGCTGAATATTTCCCTGTACCAGATCAATAGCCCGCATGACATCATGATTGTCTAAAAAAGTTACCAGATTGTCAGGATTGGGATATAAAAAATCCCGACTTATAAATTTATGAATTTCTGCAATACTCTGATTGCGGTTAAAGACCCGGCCAAAGGCCTCAAATAAACCAAAATCAGTAACAGACGGTAAATGACTGTCAAATTTTTTGGGAAAATAACTGTCTTTCTGATAAGTTGAGAGAAAGACAGGATCATGAATCCAGACTTCTCCGACAATGTTAAAGTTAGGATATTCACTTAAGATGGCATCCGCCCACATTGCCATAAATTGTCGATCTGCGTAAGGGTAGGTATCTTCCCGGATTCCATCTATTCCGGCATATTCTATCCACCAGAGGGTATTCTGAATGATATAATTTGCCAGAAAGGGATTTTTCTGATTTAAATCCGGCATTTCATCTACAAACCAGCCATTCTGAACATTATGTATTGAAAGGGAATCCGCATAGATGTCATTGAGCGCTTTTTTTTCGTGATTGTTATTTTCGTGATTTACTCTCGTTCCATTCAGCCAATCATCCATTGGTAAATTTGACATCCAGGGATGATGAATGCCCATATGATTTGCCACATGATCCATGATTATTTTAAGACCAAGTTCATGTGCCTCCGTGACCAATTCTTTGTAAAGATCATTTGTTCCAAAACGGGGGTCGATTTTGTAGAAATCCGTTGCAGCATATCCATGATACGATATATCCATATCATTTTCCAGCAGCGGATTAATCCACAAGGCAGTAATCCCCAGGTCAGTAAGATATTCAAGTTTATCTCGAATCCCCTGAATATCTCCACCATGTCTACCCAGTTTATCGAGAGGATCCCATCTATCCCGCATACTCTCAATTCTATCATTTTCAGGATCACCATTGACAAAACGATCTGGTGTTATCAGGTAGATAATGTCACTCGAATCAAATCCCTGGTGTATATTATTGCTTGATTCGCGAAGTAAGATTGGAAAGTCAATACTGATATCAGAGCTGGGATTAAGAATCTTTAATTGATAGATGTCAGGTTCAATCTCAGAGTGAATCTCAATATCTACAAATATATAAGAATTATTATTGACAGGGTGTACGTCTAATATTTTTATTTTTTCATTGTTAAATCGTAATTCCAAATTGTTTAGACCACTGCCGTAAATCATCAGTTGAACACGATCCCATTTCATTCCAACCCACCAATTTGGCGGTTCTATTTTATCTATTCGAATTTCCTGTGGAATTACAGCAGTTATTGAAAGATAAATTAAAATGAATACTCTTCTTGTCATATTTTGTTATTCTCCGGAAGATACTTTTTCTTTTTGGATCCGCCTGCTACCGGGACTGATGAGGTCTTGAATCTGCTAATTGAATTCGTTCATTGCTTTGTTTATATGGTCTAGTATTCTCTTAGTCAGATCTTCTTTTTGATCATATTCATCTATTTTAATCCAGATAATGCGATCATCTCGCTTAAACCAGGTTATCTGCCTTTTTGCATATCTTCTACTGTTCATCTTAATGGTTTCTATCATCGTATCCCGATCAACCTTTCCATCCAGGTATTCAAACACTTCCTTGTATCCTACCGTATTGAGGGCGTTGTTTTCTTTATTAAATCCGTAATCTTTCAATTTTATGACCTCTTCTATTAACCCATTCGAGATCATTTCGTCAACTCTGTTATTAATCCTCTTGTATAATAAATCCCGATCTGCAGTTAAACCTATGCATATCGAATTAAAATCTGCGGGGCAAGGTTTTTGTAATTGAAGCTTTGACATGGGTATCCCGGTCGAATAGTACACCTCTAATCCTCTTAATATCCGCTGTTTATCCTGCATATTAATGCTGACCGCCAACTCAGGATCCACTGATTTCAATTCAGTAAATAAAGTGTCGAGTCCTGATTTTTTCCATTTCCTTTGCAAAGCCTCTCTTACATCAGGATCCGATGATTCAATATCCGACAATCCATCAATTAGCGCCCGGATATAAAAACCAGATCCGCCAACGACAACCGGCACTTTACTCTCTCTAAATATCTGATCGATGACTCTTCGTGCTTCTCTGCCGAACATACCGGCGCTGTAGTAATCATCAGGGGATAGATGATCAATAAAGTGATGTTTAATCTTCTTTAGTATTTCATGAGAAGGTTTTGCTGTGCCAATATCCAGATACTTATAGATCTGACGGGAATCTGCAGAGATTATTTCGATAGGAAAATGATTTGCCAACTGAAGTGATATTTCAGTTTTGCCAATACCGGTAGGACCCAAAATGAAAGGGACAGTATTCATTTTAAGTAATGCGTTTAAATTTTCTATCGAATTCCTCAAGATCCATTGTAATGATTACCGGTCGTCCGTGAGGGCAAAAATAAGGCGATTCGCAGGCGAAAAGCTGATCAACCATTGCATGCATCTGTGACTGAGTCAGAGATTCACCGGATTTTATGGCGTTTTTACAGGAAAATGCCGCAGCTATTTTTTGGAACGGATCAAATTCCCGATCCGGATTTTCTTTATAATAGTCAATTATATCCAATAATACTTGAGCCTCACGACCTACTTTAACATCAACCGGTATTGCATCGATGATAATTGTCGTGCCACTGAAAATGCGTAGCACAAATCCTATTTTATTAAGCAGATGTACGACTTCTTTAAACTTTATAAAATCATCCATTGAGAGTGTAATGGTCTGCGGAAACAACAGCTGTTGTCCGACTGATTGTTCACCTTCTCGTAAAATTCTCAATATTCGCTCAAAAAGAATTCTTTCATGAGCTATATGTTGATCTATGATAACGATTCCGCTCTTAATCTGGGAGAGAATATACCGATTGTGAATTTGCCAAAAATGTACATCGTTGATCTCATTCTGTGTAAATGGCCTTTCACGTTGATCATCTCTTTGTTGATTTTCATCATCGTCTGACTGAAAGTATACGAGACTCAACTGCTGCTCATTACCCCGACTCATATACCTACCCCTGTTTCTCAATTCAGTAAGAATACTCTCCTTTTTTTCTTCATCCGTAAATTTTGAGAGGAATGTATGAGAGGTGTGTGAATCCATACTGGGAATAATCTTTTCCTCATGAAATGCTTTCCGTATTGTAG
>WOR8_10005468_pt1 | contig 13221 bp, 10 predicted proteins | sample DeeMarSeWOR38_10_FD_19890 | JGI IMG/M metagenome (IMG submission 19890) | reverse complement strand
CTATGAGCGTCACGATTGTTTTAGGCACGCAATGGGGGGACGAGGGCAAGGGCAAAGCGATTGATACCTTTGCCGGAGATTTCGACTACGCGGCCCGCTACAACGGCGGTAACAATGCCGGGCACACCATTGTCAATGAGTTCGGCACGTTCAAGATACACCTGGTGCCATCGGGTGTGTTCTACCCACACGTGACCTGCCTGATCGGCGGCGGCGTGGTGATCGACCCGGCTGTGCTGCTGGAAGAGATCAAGTCACTGCGAGAAGCGGATATCGACCTTGATGGGCGGCTGCTGATCTCGCCGCGTTCGCACGTCATCATGCCTTATCACAAGCTGTTGGACGGCCTGTACGAGGAAGCCAAAGGCGCTGGTGCGACCGGTACCACGCGGCGCGGCATCGGCCCGACCTTTGCGGACAAGGTCAGCTACAACGGCATCCGCTGGAGTGACTTTGCTGATAAAGAAATTCTCACCGCGCGACTCAAAATGCAAATAACGCTCAAGAACAAAATTATCGCCGCCCTGGGCGGGGAACCGCTGGATTTCGAGACGGTAAGCAATGAGTATTTGGGCTATTACGAGCAGATAAAACCCTTCATCCGTGAGTTGTTCCCCATCGTACAGGACGGATTGAAAAGTGGCAAGAAGTTCCTGCTGGAACAGGCCATGGGAAGCTGTCTCGACACGGACTGGGGTACCTATCCCTTCGTGACCGGTTCCACCACCATCGCATCTGCTGCCACGACCGGTCTGGGCGTGCCGCCGCGCGCTATCAACCAAATCGTCGGTGTGACCAAAGCCTATACCACGCGTGTTGGCGCTGGCCCGATGCCAACCGAAATCTTTGATGATGAATTCGCCATGCAAACCCTGAGCGAAGTGGCCGCCACCACCGGGCGCATCCGTCGTGGCGGCTGGTTGGATACGGAAGTGGTGCGCTTCTCGGCTATGGTCAGCGGCGTGGACGCACTCTTCCTGACGAAGCTCGATATCTTGAGCGCATTCGAAGAGATTCAGATTTGCACTGGCTACGAGTTGAACGGGAAAGAAGTCCACTACTACGACTTGGACTCGTACCAGCTAGGACGCGCGAAACCAGTTTATGAAATCGTGCCCGGCTGGCACAGTGACATCACAGGCATCCGTCAGTATGCGGATCTGCCACGTGAGGCGCAAGCCTATGTGGAAAGAGTGGAAGAACTGGTCGGCGTAAAAGTGGGCTGGATTGGGGTTGGCCCGGAACGCGAAGCGGTGATTGAGCGATAGCACGAGGGTGCGTCGCACCTGTTTTTGGAAGATAATCTATTAAGCGGAATCAGTTATCCTTTTGATAAATTTCCGTTAAACATGGTGCGACGCACTTGATGGATATGAAAAAGCCTCCAGAAATTTTCTCTGGAGGCTTTTTCATATTTTTTAAAACGTAAAGCAAATCAGAATCATCTGTGCACTTCAGCGTCCTAGCAATCACTCCAAAGGCTCAAACGTCACTTCAACTGTCATGCCCCAGCGCATGCGTGGATCGACATCATCCACGCTGATACGGACCGTATACAAGATATCACCACCCTGTGACTTGAACGACTTGCTGATTTTTTCGACTACGCCATCCATTTCAATGCTCGGCAAGGCATCCGCCAGAATGCTGACTCGCTGCCCTACGGCTACGTCCACAACTTCAAGTTCGGTCAGGTCGCTGGTGTCAATGTACCACTGACTGGTATCCGCTACAATGACAGCCCAGCCCTCCGGCCCCGCCATCTCGTTAACCGAAACGTTGATGTCCATGATTTCGCCATCAAAGGGGGCTTTAAGTTCAAAATTGGCCAGGCTATTTTCAGCGGAGGCCACCTGCGCTTTGGCATTGTTCAGGCGCGCTCCGAGCAGTGTCAATTGCTCGGCGTCCGGGCCGTCAAGGGTCAGTTCGTATTTGCGTTTGGCTTCTGCTTCGGCAGCCAGGGCTTGATCCATCGCCGCGCGGACAGTATCGCGTTCACGCACTTCTTCCTCCAGGTCGCGAACAGCTTCGTTGTAATTTTCCTGCTCTCTTTCGAGATCATCTTCGGCATTCTTGCGTTTGGAATTGTCTTTGTCCAGATCTTTGTATTTATCATACTCATCCTGGGCATCTTCCAAATCCTTTTTGCGATCTTCGACATCCGCCTTTCGGTCATCTATGCGCTCATCAATATTATCGAGGTTTAAGTCTTCCCAATCACGCTCGGCTTCAGCCCGCACAATTTGCGCATCCATGTAGGCTTGCCAGGCATCTGCCCGGCCTAAGCCTTCGGTGTGGAGGAGATCGTCGTAAGCATGTTGTGCGGTGATCAACTCAAGCTGTGCCGCAGCCAACGCAGCCTCGGCCTGCTCCCGGTCAGCCAGGCGGATGAGTACATCCCCTTCGTTCACCATTTCGCCCTCTTTCACCAGAATCTCGGCTACCTTTCCACGTACCGTAAAGGACAACGTCAGATCGTCGTTAGGAACAAGGTTTCCCTCCGCGATAACGGCCTCAACAGGTAAAAGGGCGGGTTGAGGCGTCATCACTTCTTCCTGTGTGCCACAAGCGGCCAGGACAAGCGTCAAGACTGTCAACAACAAAATCCAGATAATCTGTTTTTTCATTTGAACCTTCCTTTTTCACCCGTACCCATCCTCTCCCTAAAAAAGAGGGGATGGGTGCGGGAAATTTTATTCGTAAGCCAACACCTCGCGGATTGTCAAACGCGCCGCATTGCGGGCGGGCAAGATGCTCGCTAGGGTAGATAAGATCAGCACCAACGCTATCCAGATGCCATATCCAGTAAATGTAAATACCACCTTGATCGGTGTTTCAAAGATCGCCACACTGACAATCGTTGAAAGCAAATAAGTGAATGGAACAGATAAGATTACAGCCAGCGCAAACGAGATCAGGCCGATCACAACACCTTCGGCGATTACCGTGCGCATGATGACGCTATCTTTTGCGCCAATCGAGCGCATAATGCCGATCTCTCGTGTGCGCTCCAGCACGTTCATACTCATGGTGCCGGTCAAACCCATGCTGCCTACCGAGGCGGTAAGTAAAGCCATGATAAGCAGGAACGTGACCAGAATATCCAGACTTTCGAGAGCAGTATCCAACGAAGCCAGCCCGGCCTGAGCCTTGCGCACTTTAAAACCGTGATCACGCAAATAACTGTCAAGAGTTTCAGCCATCTGGTCCTGGTATGCACGGTCATGATTTTTTGTTACGATTCGGTATGAATATGAACGATTGGTCAGGTTGTTCATACGGGAAATATATTCAAAGGGCGCGTACCCGATGCTGCCTTGCTGACCGATGAACTTGAAAATCCCAACCACTTGCCAATCTTCTTCCTGTCCGTTGACTTTCAAACGCATGTAGTCACCGGCCTTCAAGTCTGGGAATTCATTGAAAACCGATTCGCTAACCGTTATCTTGCGCACATCATCCGGGTGTAGCCAGCGGCCTTCTATCAAAATCGGGTTGACCAAAGCGCTTTCTGCTGGCGGTGCAAGCACAGAAATATTATCAGCTACTGTTCCATCAGGGAGAAGCGCTTCAACAGACGAAAACTGCCAGCCTTCTACATATTCAACACCATCCACCTGCATCACATATTGCCCCACTTCCCGCAGACGGTAAGCTTCGTCAAAATCTACGGTCACATCCGCGATGAAGTATTGGCCGATGGCGCCCATATAATCATGCAACGAAACACGCACATTGAACACAGCGATGAAAATCGCGCCACCCATTGTCAATGTGAACAGGGTCAGGAGCAGACGACTGCGACGGCGGAACGTATTCCGCAACGAAATCAACAATGGACGCGGGATATGGATGCCGCGCCGCGCCAGGGCATTCGTCACGCGAGTTTGGAATCGCTCCCAACGGGATTCCCCCTGCGAGGACAATGCACGCTCCCCCGGCCCGCCGTGGTCCGGGGCGAGCCGACTCTCTTCATCTGGCTTCTCGTCCATCGTCAAATCCCCGCTGATAGCGCGCAACACCGTGACACGCGCCCCACCTAAAACAGGCGCTAATCCCGCCACAAGCGGAACTAATAAACCCACCACAATCTGGATCACAAAGGCGAGTGGAACAATACGATAGCCGAGCAAAGTAAAGCTCATCTTATCAGCGATAAATGCCGCTAAACCATAGGCCCCCTGCCCGCCTAATGGAACTGCGATCAGCAAAGCCAATATGCCAAAGACCAGTATCAACACCATATACATGCCAAGTACCTGACGGTTACGTCCGCCCACCAGCTTGATCACGCCAATATGGCGCATGTGCTGATTCAACAGCGCACTCAATGTGTTCGCGATCAATGAACTAGACAGAAAAACGATCAAGACCCCCAACGCCATCAAAATACCTAAAACAGCATTGATGATCGAAGTCATCGGATGTTCATGCGTCTTCGAGAAGTTCGTGCGGGTTACAACATAGTCGACTTTTTCAATCCGATCTTTCAGGTCCCCCCCTACGGCACGGATATGATCCATATCATCTTTGTTTTCGGATACAGTTGCAAATACCCGGTTATACAATTTCGGCTGGTTGAGCGTTTGCAAAGTATCCATCGTGACGTATCCAAACGGGGGTGCCAGGAAATCATCTGCGCCGGTGGTTGGGTCTTGCACAATACCCACCACCCGCAAGGATTTGATGGTGCCATCATGCAACTCAAAGAACAAATCCTGCCCGATCTGAATATCTAATTCGTTGAGCGCATCGCGCTCCAGAACAACTTCATCTTTTTCGGGTTCAGGTTGCCCGTCTATCAGGTTGAGCAGATTGACCTTGTTCTTATCAAAGTCATCCACTGCAATGATGTCGAGCGTGGTCCATTGCTCACTGTCCATCTCACGGACACGCATATTGATCACGCGCCGTCCTTCTGCATCTGCGATTCCATGCGTGTTGCGAATGGTGGTGAGCATGTCATCATCGAAATCATCCATGCGGAATTCAATGTTGGCCGGGTTGTTGGCCGCATAGGTAACACTCATGTCATTGGAGATGATCACATACGTTCCGGCGATCACTCCAATGGAAAATACTCCCACCGCAATGGAAAGTACCACCAGCATCGTGCGGCCTTTATTTTCAAACAGATCGAGGAAAACTTTACGCCATCGAGGTTTCATTTTTTTCCAAACAACTTCCACTTGCCACGCCGGTCAACCGTCTTGTGTTCCTGCAGGCGCTGCTGCACTATTTTAGAAATTGCCTCCTGCGTTAAAGGCGATTCGTCCAACATCTGATTGAAATCATTACGTGAGAGTGCCAACAGTTCCACCGGGCCTTCCGCAGCGGCGCGCACATTGGCAATCGATTTGCCGCCGCGCACCAGTTCGATTTCTCCAAAGTAGTCGCCCGCATCCAGGCGCGCCAACAATGCATCGTCACGGCGCTTGCCTTGCAAGACAATATCCACTTCGCCGTGTTCGATCATAAAGAAATAATCAACACGCTCATCCCGGCGAATAATCGGTTCACCTGGTTGGTACACCCGCCGTTCAAGTTTCTGCGTAATCTCCAGCATCTGGGGATGGGTCAGCAGGGGCAAAGCGCCTGCCACAATTTCATTGATCAAAATCCCGTCCGAGATCGTTACTGTGCGGGACGTACGCGAAGTCATGGATGGGTCATGCGTCACCATTACGATAGTCTTGCCGTTATTCACCAACTCTTCGAACAAATCAATGATGGCATCCGCCGCGCGTGAGTCGAGATTACCGGTTGGTTCGTCAGCCACCAATAATGGCGGATCCGTCGCCAGGGCACGCGCAATCGCCGCCGCCTGCTGCTGTCCGGTCGATACTGCCAGGGGCAGCGTATGCGCCTGCTTCTCCAAGCCAACCATTTCCAGCAACTGCATGGCTTTTTTAGGCCGCTCGTCAAAATCGTATAAACTGACGTAGTCCATCGGCAGCATCACGTTTTCGAGCAGCGTCAGCATGGGCAGCAATTGGAAGAATTGGAACACGATCCCCAGGTTTTTCCCACGCCACAGCGAGCGCTGGCTCTCGGTCATCTTGTATATATCAGTGCCGCCAATCACTACCTGCCCACCCGTTGGATGGTCGATGCCCGTGATCATGTTTAGCAGCGTGGACTTGCCAGAACCAGATTTGCCCACGATGGCCACGAAATCGCCACGTTTGATGGTCAGGTCAATCCCATGTAACACAGTGAACTCGCCGGCTGCATTCTTGAACGTCTTGACCACGCCGCGCATCTGGATTAATTCGTCAGGCACGGATGCGATTCCTGGAACAGCAAGCAGACTGGAGGTCGATGATTGCTGCGCTACCATAGCCACCGCCGCTTCTTCTTTTTCTTTGGGGTGGCTTCGGGTTCAACAACAGGTTCATCTTCTTCAACCGGATCCGCCAACTCTCCGTCGACGATGCGCAGAGTGCGGCTGAAACGCGGCGCAATGGACTTGTCGTGCGTCACCATCACGATGGTCTTGCCCTGTTCATGCACCAGGCGTTCAAACAGTTCGAAAATGTGATCGGAAGTAACCGAATCCAGGCTGCCGGTGGGTTCGTCGGCGACCAAAATCGGCGGGTCGTTTGCTAACGCACGCGCAATTGCCACACGTTGCTGTTGCCCGCCTGAAATAAAGGCCGGGAGCTTGTTCGCGTGTTCTTCAAGCTCGACCATTTCAAGCAAGTCAAGCGCGCGCTGACGGCTGCGCCGCGGACGATACAGACCGCATAGATCCATGGGCAGGGTGATGTTTTCGATCAGGGTCAGCATGGGCAGCAACTGGAAGGACTGGAAGACCACTCCCAGCGTTTGTCCACGCCAGAGCGCTACTGCATCTTCATCCAAATCGTGGACAGACACATCTTCACCATTCGCACGGACCACAACACTGCCGGTCGTAATGTCATCTACTCCCGTAATCATATTTAGAAATGTGGATTTACCCGCGCCTGATTTTCCAATCACACCCAGAAACTCTCCCGACTGAATTTCTACATTGATACCCTTTAACGCCGTAAAATCTCCCGCCGCAGTGGAGTAGACTTTTATTACGTCACGCAAGTCAATCAGCGGAGGAGTAGCGTTATTACCTTGTAATGGTTCGCGAGAGGTGGTCACAGCTTCCTCAAAGTTAGTTTTTTTTTTGCAAATTATTGTAGCTAAATATTTAGAGCATCAATTATAATAGACTTTGTTCAATAATGGACTTTGTCTATTATAATAGAGCAATGCTTTTTGTCAAACTGAATTAAGGAAATTCTTAGAATTGATAACTTATGCAAAAAACGAATAAACTTGACCGACGAGTTCAGCGCACAAGACAGGCATTAAGAAATGCCCTGCTTGAGTTGATCCAGGAGAAGGAATACGATTCTATCTCTGTAGAGGAAATTACCCAGCGGGCTAATTTAGGAAGAGCAACCTTTTATCTGCACTACAAGGATAAGGAAGACTTACTGGTTGATGAATTTAACGAAAGAGTAAACGAACGGGCGCGCATCATTTCAGAAATCCCCTTTTCAGCCTGGTTACCAGATTTAGAAAATCCAGACCAAACAACTGAAAACAAACCTGCGCCGCCCCTCTTGATGGCCTTCCAACATGTTGCAAACAACGCTGATCTCTACCGCATTCTACTCAAGAACGAAAAATCTGACAGGATTTTTGGGCGCATTCGCAAAATCATTGCGCAAGCAATTACTGAATTCATGCAAACAAAGGTAGAAAATGATCCCATCCCCCTTTTCCTTGAGGTGCCGATTGATCTTTTAGCCGCATATTTCAGCGGGGCGCTTTTGAGCTGCGTGGGCTGGTGGTTTGAGCAGGAACTTTCGCATTCACCAGAAGAGATGACCCGCATGTTCCAACGTCTTTTCTTCCCGGGAGCGCGGAAGATAATGGGGGTATCGGCTACTGATACTGATAAGTAGAAACGCGCTGCTTGCAGTTCTATCATTGCGACTTTTCCCGTGAAAAATCCGCCTTGCGCGGATATGATCCTGATTTCCCAATGAGGGGGTTATTCAGTTTATAATGGCATCAGCATTATCTGATTTTAGAGGTGAGAGATGTCGACAAAAAGCAAACAAACTGGAAAATTATTTATCAGTTATCGCCGCGCGGATGCCCGCGGTATCGCTGGACGCCTTGGCGATACCCTGGGGGCGTACTTCGGCGACGAGCGCGTGTTTAGAGATATTGAAAGCATCGAGGGTGGCGCTGATTTTGGGAATGTCATCGAACAAAACTTACAGACAGCTGATGCAATAATCGTCCTGATTGGTCCAGACTGGCTGACCCTGCAAAACGAAAAGGGTCAACGCCGTATAGACGACCCCGAAGATTGGGTGGCGCAGGAGATCGCAGTAGCCATTGAATTGCAAAAACCAATTTTCCCCGTGCTGGTGGAAAACGCATCTATGCCGCGTATGGAAGAGCTGCCCGACAAACTAAAACCACTCACCCGCTATAATGCTATGTCCATTTCAGACGACCGCTGGAAGACAGACGTGCTCAGACTCGGAAAAATCATTTCATTCGATATACCGTCTGCAAGTGAAAGGAAGCTCCACTGGATCAAGTTGGGAATCTCTTTTGCGCTCTTCGTTTCGCTAACACTAACCGCTGGAATAGTCACATGGAAATTTATGTTAGGGGGTGAGCTCTTCAATAAATGGGTGAATAGCTTTCCCTTTATCATAATCCTTTCAAGCTCACTGCTCCTGCTTTCAATCATAAATTTGATTGATGAAGAACGAAAGCGCTATATACACGCGAGTATAGCTTCTGGAGCAATCGGTTGTTTATTGTTTTATATTCTGTCCGAAATCCTCAAAAGTGACTTTATTAAAAATCCTGGCCTTGAAGGAATGTTCGGATTATTCGGCGCGATCATGGTTGGGACGTTAATGTTGGCGTTCATGAACATGTCGGGTTTTAAGGCTAAATAGGAAGAATAACTTCATATGGCCAGAATCTTTGTCTCGTATTCACGCAAAAATATTGACTTTTGCAAACAGCTCACGGATGAATTGCAAAAGCGTGACCTGGATTTTTGGGTGGACTGGGAAGGTATTCCACCTACCGTGGACTGGATGAAGGAGATCGAAAAGGGAATCGAGGAAGCGGACACTTTTCTCGCCATTGTTACCCCGGAGTGGATCACATCGAAAGTCTGCATAGACGAACTGGATATCGCCGTAAAGAACGGCAAGCGTTTGATCCCGGTTGTGCCGTATGACATTGTCTGGGATACCGTTCCCCCTGCGCTGGCTCAATTTAACTTTATCTTTTTCACTGAAAAATTTGATTTCAAGACTCAACTTGATAAACTATTCACAGCGTTAGACACCGATTATGACTGGTTAAAAACCCACCGACGCCTGCAAGTGAAGGCATTGGAGTGGGAACGCAGTAATAAGGAAAATGGCTATCTCTTGCGCGGCAAGGATCTGGAGGAGGCGGAACGAGAAATTTCCATCAATGCCAACAAGAACCCGCATCCAACTGATCTACAATTTGAGTATGTGTTGCTGAGTCAACAAGGCGCGACTCGTCAACGCAGGATCACAACAGGCGTTTTGCTCTTTATCATCTTCATGCTGGTTGGGATAAGCGCCTATTTCGCCACACCGCGTATACAAGAGGCAATTGCCAAAAATCGAGCACGAGCATATGGAGAAATGGTACCGATACCAGCAGGGCCTTCCATTTTTGGCACGGAGAATACTGTTTATATAGAAGACTTTAATTTCCCACAACGTCAAGCCATACCACTATTGCCTGCATTTGAAATTGGAAAGTACGAAATCAGCAATTACCAATATGGTCAATGTGTTGAATATGGTGACTGCACTGTCCCGGTGGTACCAACTGATTTTAAAGACGAGATGATACTTGATCTTCCTGTTGTAAATGTGACCCTCTTTCAGGCTAATACCTATTGTCAATGGATGGGCCAACGCTTGCCAAATCAATTTGAATGGGAGAGGGCAGCAAGAGGCCCAGACCTATATGAGTGGCCTTGGGGGAACGGTCAGGAGCCAACACCAGAAACAGCAAACATGGCGTGGGAAGAGTATTCACCAACAGGATTGCAGCCAGTAAAGAGCAACCCTGCAGGTATAAGCCCCGAGGGCATTTTCAATTTAATAGGGAATGCCGCTGAGTGGACATCTTCACTTATTGTCAGCCCAATTGCCTATGAACCGAGTCAAATTTGGGATGGAAGCCCTGAAACTTTCAATGGAACAAAAACCTATGCCAAACGGGGTGGTGGTTGGAGTATTAACATCGACGAAGTTGGCCTATATGATCCAACCCTTGGTCTTTCAGCAAGGACTGATTTGGGATTTCGCTGTGCCATGGATGTCAAATAACTTGGATGGTGCTTTTTTAGCTGGTTAATAGGGAAATGCTAATTTCGTTACGGAATTAGCATTTCCCTATTGTAGCGAATTTTTTATTATGGATTTATTTTTGAGGCTGATTTTGCATTCCATCCATCAACGTCGGTATTATGATGTGTAGTACCAATATCAAATGTAACCCACCCCTGATCAACATGCTCTGGAATGTTTTGTACTGTGGCAGATTCAAATTTTAGATCTCCCTTATACTTAACATTAGAAACCATCTCCGCTCCAAAATCCACATCAGAGAAGAAAAGGTTGAGAAGCTCCTGATAGCCTAACCCACCAAGCAATTTTTCCACTTGTGGGTGCTGATTAAGCAATTCTTGTCTCTTATTCTTGCGTAGTTCTGATAGTTTTTTATTGTTGATCACATCGCAAATATTGGAATAAATAGTATCAGTTGGTTTTTGCCAATCAATTTTAGGTTTTGGTAATAACGCAATTGCTGCCATTGTGTTATCTAAAATTTTGCCTTTTTCGCCTTCCTTAAAGTTCTCATATGAATATGCTATAACAGCCTCGCTCACGACTTTACGGAAGTCATTCTCAGTATTTGTGGCAATTCCTTCCGTTTGGTGCCACTTGATAATTGACTGTGCCATCTGCCAGGCTATTTTAATATCAAGCTCGTTGGCCAGCTGTTGATATGGATTAAATTCTTCAAATTTATCTTTGAATTCATCATCCTCGTCCTTTAGTTCGCTCCAAGTATCCCACGAAGGCCATTTATCACGTGCAGGCAGTTCAGTAAATTGCTTCATCTGTGCATGCAAGCACATGGCGACAGCCAAACGAACCGACCGAGGTGGATGTCTTCTATCCTTGCCGCTATCCGGGTACCGTTCCAACAGATTCTTGAAAACCACCAGGAAATTGATAGGGAAATGGATGACTGAAAAAGAATCCTCGAAAAGTTCCTCGAACCAGTCAACAGACCAGCCAAAATCCTGCACATCCAATTCATCCACCTCTAATCCTTTAAGCGTTTTGTTGAACATTTTTTTAAAATAATCAATTTTGTCGTTCTTAAGCGTACGTACCTTTTCTCCTGCCAATTCATGCCACAGAATCGTCCATTCCCAAGGCGATCCCAATATCCAAAGCGGCATACTCAAGGCGGCAAAACCCCCGCTGTAATTGGAGAATCGCATCGAGTAGGATTGTCCAAACTGAAGAATGACTGGGAATTCTTCGGGTTTAAGCCCTACATCTCTCATTGCAATGTCTACGAAAGGAGTTGTCAGATCTACAATCCTTTTGGATTCTGCATTTGAATTTCTCCCCCTGATGGATTGGATAATGCCATAAACGCGAAACCATTCATCCACCAGCTTATCCAGGGCTTCTTGCATCTTAAGTTTCACGCGAAATGCATCTATGGAGTTTTTTTCGTATTGACTTTTTAGATCATCCCAAACTTGTTTGCTAAAGAGTAACGCAAGCGCCAGATAATCCCCAAGGATTTTTTTTACCACAATTTCCTCAGGCCCCTGGTTTGAAGCATTTCCTTCTGTAAGACTTATACAATACTTAAGGAAACTGGGGCGCTGCCAGTCAATATCGGCGGTCAGTTTATGAAACACTTCTTTAGTTACATTTTCATTTGACATACTATCCTCCATAACTAAATCTGATTCGGTGACGAATTATTAATACCCGTACACCCTGGTTGAATACCAGCTTAAAATCACAAATAAGTAAAAAATCTCTTCAATGACACCCCATCATATTGTCTTAAGTGCTTTAAAACTTATCCACTTACCCCGATGCCTGGTAATCAATACCCTCTCGATTAACAGGAGTATCTTGATGTTTTTCCCCATTATACTCCAGATACATCGAAAAAACTATAATCTCAATCGGGTTTTATCCTCACAAACAAGCGTTCTTGCGCCAGTCGAGCCGCGTCTTCTGGATGCGGCTTTCCGTTTTCTTCAAGACGCACGCCCATTGGTTTGGCTGCCATTGGGACATGTTGTAGGTACTCCCCTAGCTGATTGGCAACAGTTTCTTCATCCAAAATGGCTTCGGCAAAACCAGTCACATCTTTGCCACGCAAACGCATCTCCACGTCGGCGCCATTTTTCACGTTGCGCCACCAGGTGCGGTCACGGCTGGAGAGAATCCACAGGGTATCCCCATCGCGGTAGAAGCCGACCGGCGTGGTGTATTTTTTACCCGTCTTGCGGCCGGTGACGGTGATCAGCATGGTAGGGGTGCGCAAGAAGAATTTGACGAAATCGTTTGAACCAGGTAGTGTGATCATATTTCGGTAACCAGTCTTAGAAAGGGAAGAAAAAACACGCTTGCCCAGCCTATGGTTCCAAATAAAAAGCCTTGAATAGAATCAAAAAAGCTTTGTTCTCCCGTTGGGTTTCCCATAGTGAAAGTCATGAAAGCTACAAACCCAGCGCCGAACAATATCGAGATGGCGATAAAGCTAATAACATATATAAGATTGTTGTCATCTTTTTTGCTGTTCATTTACTTCTCTTCCTATAATCTCTTGACAAGATCGTTACCGTTCATATTATTCCTCACTATGAGACCCTAAAGGTTTTGAAAACCTTTAGGGTCTGCCTAGAATGCTCCATACATCTGATCCGGCCCAAGGGTTTCGGGCATGCGCGCTCTCAGTTTTGATCGCGCTTCATAGCACATGTGGCAGGCATCAGCGTAGTGGGATGCGTGCGGGAGTCCGTACTCGGTCACCAGCGCGACCGGGCCGCCGTTCATCAACGGTCCACAAACGGGATGCGCATCCGCATTATATTCGGCGCAGATTTCG
>WOR8_10009502_pt1 | contig 13226 bp, 10 predicted proteins | sample DeeMarSeWOR38_10_FD_19890 | JGI IMG/M metagenome (IMG submission 19890) | reverse complement strand
CCCTTGGTGCTGAAAAAACTTTGAAAAATTTTCTTTTGGATATCCGCGCTCATACCGCAACCGGTATCCTCTACCTGATATTCCACGGCCCATCCGGGCTTTTTAATCGCACGCACCACCACTTTTTTGCCTTTCCGGCCGGCATCATTGATACAGGCATCCAGCGCGTTGGTCACCAGATTCAGCAAACTGTGGTGGATGAGATCGGGATCAAAAAAACAGGGTGCGATGCCCGGGTCGAGTTGGGTGCGCAAATCAATGCCATTTTCTTCAGCCCGGCCACGCATGAGCGCAATAACCTCGTACACCGGCTTGAGGGGATCGTACTGCTGAAAATCGGGTCGGATGTCTTTGGCATAGTTGAGAAGATCCATCGACAGGTTGGTTATCTTGTCGACATTGCCTTTTATCATCTCCCAGCCTTGCAGCAGATACTTCTGCTCCCCTAGCTCGATACCCTTTTCCAGCACAAAGGCCCCTCCCTTGAGGCCCCCGGTAATATTCTTTATGGCGTGGGACAACCCGGCCACGGTTTGCCCGATGGCCGCCAAGCGTTCGGCCTCCACCAGCTTTTGGGTTTTGTCCCGGACGAGCTGCTCCAGGTTGTGGGTGTAGTCATCAAGCTTGCGGCGCATACTGATGCGTTCATGGGCCCGTTGAAGGGCAATTTCCAGAACCTCATCGTTGATTGGTTTGGTCACAAAATCCGTGGCTTCGTATTTGACACTCTTAATGGCCAGATTCATGTCACCATGCCCCGTAATCATGATGACTTCGGTCTCGGGACTGATCTGCTTGAGGTGGCGCAAAAGCTCGATGCCGTCCATCTCAGGCATCTTGATATCGGTCAGCACGATGGGGGGCCGCAGCTTTTCAAACGCCAGCAGGGCTTCGGTTCCGGTGGCAGCCGTGTGCACCTCATACCCCATATCGGTCAGCAAAATACTCAGTACCTTGCGAATCCCCTCTTCATCATCGACTAGCAGGATCGATTTGTCCATCAGTCCTCTCTGGCGATTGGAAATTTAATGATAAAGCTGGCACCCTCGTCGGCGCGTGACCGGACCCGGATACTTCCCTTGCAATCCTTGATGATGCCGTAGCTGATGGAAAGGCCTAAACCGGTGCCCTGCCCGACTTTTTTGGTGGTAAAAAAGGGCTCGAAAATCCGCTCCAGCATCGCAGCCGGAATACCGGGTCCCGTATCGGTTACCTCAACGGTGATGACATTACCATCGCGGCTGGTTTTCAACGTGATTTTCTTGGCGCCTTGTTGACCGCTCTGGGATTGCCATTTCTCATCGATGGCATCCCGGGCATTGATCAACAGATTGATAAAGACCTGTTCCAGGCGATCGGGATCAGCCAGGATCAGGGGCAGATCAGGGGCCAGATCCCAGACGACTTCGATGCCCCGAACTTTTAATTGCTGGCCTAAAATTTCCAGTGCTCTTTCGAGCAATATGTTCACCTGAACCTTTTCCAGGCTGACATCGGACTGACGGCCGAACTGCCGCATGTGATTGATAATTTTGGTGGCGCGGTCGACATAAGAATCGATCTCGCCGGCCATGGTAGACAGGACTTCATCTTCGATTTTTTCATTCCGGGCGATTTTGCGCATGAAGAAGCGGCTGGCCGTCTTGATCACGGCAAGGGGCTGGTTGAGCTCATGGGCCACGCCGGTGGCCATCTCGCCCAGGGTGGCCATTTTGCTGGCCTGGATTAATTGCTGTTCGGCTTCAAGTCGTTTGGTGATATCGCTGGTGGTGACCAGCAGCACGGTGCCCCCCGGATAATCGGAAGGCGATAGGCGAATATTTACATAAAGGGGGTCACCGCTGCCGTTGAAATGCCTGGCCCGGTCGATAACCGTCGATGTCTTGATCAAATTCTCATAATATTCTTTTTCTTCTTCTCGAAACAGGCGCAGGAATGAGGTGCCGATGATGTCCTCTTTTTGGTATCCATAAACACCGGCGACACTGTCGTTGCAATCCAGTATCTCAAGAGTTTCCATGTCGAGAACAAATACCGGATTGGGAATGTTGTCGAAGATGGCGGAATATTTTTTTTCGGATTTCTTTAACTCTTCTTCAAGCAATTTGGTAGGGGTGACATCAAGGCTCATTTCCATGGCCGCCACGACTTGACCGCTCTCGTTTTTGATGGGAGCGGTATTGACAATCCAGTGGGTCGGTTTGCCATGCTTGCTCAATCCCCGCTCTTCGCTGAAATGCGGCAGGCCGTCCTCAAAGGTTTGTTCCACCGGGCAGATCTCACATTTTTGTTTGCGTCCCTTGTACGCTTCATAGCAGTAATCACCGGGCTGGGGATTGAATTTGTCGCTGAATTCACGATTGTAGCGGATGAGCCGATAGTTGCGATCCTGGACAGTGATAATGCAGGGAACCCGCTCAAACAGGGTCTGGTATTCGTTTCTTTGTTTGTTGAGCTCCTGCTGCTTTTCGCCGATTTTGCTGCTCATCTGATTGATCGCCATCGACAAATGGCCGATTTCATCTTCCTGGTCAACTTCGATCCGGGAGACGTATTGACCATCGGCAATCAGCCGGGTCTCTTCCACCATCCGATTAATCGGGCGTCGGACAAACCGCAGGATAAAAAATGTAACAACTGCGGAGGTGAATACAAATATGAAGACAGCAAATCCCAGCAAACGCTTTTGGAACAACGCGATCTCCCGGTCGGCTTCCGCCAGCGAAACAATGACATCCAACGCCCCCAGCACCTGCTTGCCCTCGGGATGAAAATGGCAGCCACCGGATGAGCATCCGGGCTCACTGTAGATTGGGCTCAGGATTCCGAGCACCCGGTCGCCTTCGGGAGATTTAAATATGCGGGTTCTTTCGGCCAGGCTTAGCTGCGTCAGGGGGGGCTCCGAGCGATGACATACAAAGCAGGCCTCGTCTTTAATATTAGTAACCTGATCAACTTCGGCACCCAGGTTGGAATATTTGATCTGGCCCTCTTTATTATAGATCCGGATGTTTTCGATATTTTTCCCCGAGGCGAATTTCTTGATGATCCGGTTGATATCGTCTCTCAGGTTGTTCATCATGGCATAGTGGGCACCGAGCTTAATCGAGGAGGTCAGGGTATCGGCACTGACGACAACACCATCCATCAGCTTTTTTTTCTGGTATTTGATATTAAAAAAGGCCCAGACCGAGACACACAGAATCAGGCTCAGGCCAACCAGGGTGAGCAGTTTGGCAACCAGGCTGCGGCGAATATTGTCTAAAAATTTCACCATGGCTTTGGGAGTCGTTTAAGGTTCTGTTTGGTTTTGGTTCCGATCAACCTCCCGGCATAAGCTCTGCTATTAGCCGGTTTAGCTCGACAGCATCCGGGGGTTTCTCCATATAGGCCTCGGGTTCCGGTAACTGGTTGCCGCTCATCGGCTTCAACATTCGAATAGAATATAAAAAGGTTTTTCTGGCAATGGCCGACACCATAATGATGGGGGTTGCGCCGAGCCGTTCATCCTCTCTGAACCGTTGATAGGTTCGCAGGCCATCTTCGATATTGGGCATCATGACATCAAGGATTACCAGTGCCGGTGGGACGGACCTTGCTTTTTCCAGGGCTTCGGTCCCGTCTTTGGCCACGATCGGTTCAAATCCCATGGTTTCCACGACGGTGGAAAGATAGATTCGCATGTCCGATTCGTCGTCCACCACTAGAATTTTGCTGTTTCCCATCTTCGATACCCAGCCCCCATCAGGTTGTCGGCTGCAGGCAATACAGTACTAGCGCCTGATATAATTTACGATCCAGCGAGCGGCTATTTAATATTGAACCAATTTGATAAATTCTGCAAGGACAAACAGGCCAGACGCTATTAGCGATTTGCTTGTTTCAGATATTCGCCCAACAGCATCCCCACCATGGCCAGACATTCCATATCGATGAATTTCTCGGTGCGTTTTTCAAACAGCACACCGCACTGGGCGGGGAATTCGTCATCCCGGTCGTTGAAAAGCAGCAAGAGGGGCACCTTGGGCAGGGCGTCAAACTGGATGCAGAGATCATAGGGAAATTCTTCAAGGGGTGGATACCCTCCCAGCTTTTGGCCGGATTCGGCAAGTTCTGAGAGGCGGCCGGAGAAGATCTCCGCGATGGGTCTGGTTACCGTATTGGAAAAGGCCTGGACCAGCGGCGCGGCATCTTTGAAATCCTTGAAGGCCATCCAGTTGCCACCTGGCGGTTCAATCAACGGGCACATCAGCAGATATTTGCAAAGGATGACGCAGATCGACAGGTGGGGCTTTTTCCCGGATGAATCCGCAATACCTTGCGGCGATATCCGGCAGGGTTTGCCAAAAAAGGGGATGATGATATCGTTGCCGTCAATTTGGGCGCCAAGGGTCGGCGCGATGAAGTTGAAATCAAGCTCGGCGATTTGGGTTAGATAGTCTTTATAAGTCTGATCATATGCACGCGTTTTTTCATCCATAATGGCTCATCCTTAAGCTACGATAACGCATCAAGGTTTCGGGTGTCAGCCCGCCCTGGTGCGACGACAATCTTTCATGAAATTGACTTTCTAGAGATGGGAAAAAATAGTCCTTGCATGGCCTGATTGAAAACAGGTTTGGGCCAGGGGTGTCAGGAATCTGAAAACTCCGTCGAACCACTGAAACCTGACACCTGACACCTTAAACCAATCGATCGAGTTATTTATACAAAGCTGTAATATTGAAATATTAATTGGGATTTGATCCATTAGTCTCCGATCAGTGCAAACGCTCTCACCGGAAACGACCCCATGCCTCTGACCGGCGCCGGCACGGCAAAAAATTTAAACCCGGAGTCCGGTAAACTGTTCAGGTTACACATATGTTCGACAATGGGGATGTTGGCTTCGAGCAAAATCGTATGGGCCGGTCTTGTTCCGTCGGTGTTGTCGTCGATGTTCAGGGAGTCGATGCCGACCAGCGCGGCACCGGCTGATTTTAAATACTCGGCTGCCTGTCGAGTCAGAAACGGGTGACTTTCAAAATAGTGCGGGGTCGACCAGTGCCGGTCCCAGCCGGTATGAACCAGGACGGCTTTGCCGCCGACATCCCGACCGTGACACAGATCCGGTGTGATGGCCCGGGATATGGATTCGGCCCGCAATACCAGACCATCCAGATTGGCCACCGAATCCAGGTCGGCGAAGCGATGAAAGGGGGCGTCAATATAGGTGCCGGTATTGGCCACCATTTCGATTTTGCCGATTTGAAAGGTGGTCCCTTCAGTATAATGTCCCCGGGAAGCTTTCCGGCTCAAATGATCGGTTATCTTCGGAGCCGGCAGGCCGGTATAGGTAAGCATGCCATCCTCGATGGCATGACTGAGATCAATCATTTCTGCCATGCTGTGTCCTTTCAAATCCTTCGGGTTTTAAAGGGTACAGGGAAGTGGCCCGAACCTTTTCGAGATCAGCGCCTAGTCGCGATAAATTGGAAATCTCCGGCACAAATCAGCAACTTCCCGTGAAACGCTGCCAAGGACATCGCCCTTGCCCCTGTTTATCATCGCGCTGTCCATCAACGCCACGATCTGGGCAACCTCGACTTCCCCCATGCCCCGGGCCGTAACGCCGGGGCTGCCGATCCGAATCCCGCTGGCGACATCCGGCTTCTCGGGATCGCCGGGGATGACATTGCGATTGACGACAATGCCCACCGCCTCCAGGGTTTTTTCAGCCACATCTCCGGTTAGACCCTTCGCCCTCAAATCTACCAGGACCAGGTGGTTGTCGGTCCCGCCGGAAACGATGCGATAGCCTTTGTTTTCAAATCCGGCGGCAAAGGCGGCGGCATTCGCCAGGATCTTGCGTTGCTCCTGTTTGAAGCCGGATCCCATCGCCAGCTTCAGGCACACGGCTTTGGCTGCCAGCAGATTGAGCGAAGGCGTTCCCTGGGCCCCCGGAAAAATGGTTTTGCTGATTTTGGCGGCGTGCGCCCGTTTGCATAAAATTACGCCGCCCCGGCCGCCTTTCAATGTTTTATAGGTGGTGAAGGTGACAAAATCCGCATGGGGGACCGGGCTGGGGATGACGCCGGCCGCCACCAGCCCGGCAATGTGAGCCATGTCCACCAGCAGATAGGCTGACACACTTTGCGCAATATCGGCCATAAGCGGATAATCAATCAGCCGGGGATAGGAGCTGGCCCCCGCAATGATCATGCGCGGCTTAAACGCTTCTGCCATGGCACGAACCGCTTCATAGTCGATGCGTTCAGTCTGAAGGTCTAATCCATAATGCCTGAAATCAAAACACTGGCTGGTGACCGATGCGGGATCGCCGTGAGAGAGGTGGCCGCCATGGGAAAGCTTCATGGCAAGAATTCGGTCGCCGGCAGCCAGAACCGAGAAGTAGACCGCCAGGTTGGCCGAAACCCCGCTGTGGGGCTGAAGGTTGGCATGCCCGGCGCCGAATAATTTTTCAGCCCGGTGAATTGCCAGGCGCTCCAGTTCGTCGGCATACCTGCAGCCGGCATGGAAACGCCGCCCCGGATAGCCCTCCGCGGCTTTGGTGCTGAAAATGGATCCCTGGGCTTCGAAAATGGATCGGGGGGCATGATTCTCGGCGGCGATCAGGTCCAGGGTGTTTTCCATTCGTGCTTCTTCCCCCTGAATGATACGGGCAACCTCGGGGTCATCATTGGCTAGGTATTGCATCGATATGATCTCCTCGTCGGCAAATAGTTGCTCCTGGGATACTGGCAATGATTCATATAATGGCCCAACGGGTTTGTAAATAAAAATGGGGTGGCAGTCACTGCCACCCCATCGGTGGAGGAGGAGGATGTAAGGCAAAACAACAGCTAATATGGAAAAATTATCGCCGGAGCGAGCATTTTACGCTCCATTGGGATTCTACCCGAAAGCATGACCCGACTTCACACCCGCCTTTTTGAGAATTACCGCCAAGGGGCAAAATCCGGTCAAGGAAGATTGAAGGAGATTCAGGCCTACAAATCCGGTGAAAAACAGCCAGTACGGACTGTGAAATACGGCAAGAATTACGCTCAGAAGTATAACGCTGCCGGCAAAAGCTAAAACCACACGATCTAAGTTCATTGGGGCCTCCTTGTAGTGCTCTAAAAACCACGCGCGCTGCCGCGCGGTTGTGGATTTAATGAGAATAAAGCAAAGAAATTGTTTTTTGTAGGAAAGAGCCGCGGGGGAACCAAAGGTTACAAAAAATGTAACATTAGTTTGAAAACCTTATCTGCACCTGTCTGATGGGATGCCCCGGATCTTTGGCTGGGAACATAAGATTCGGTCCAGCCTTGCCCGCTGCCGGCATCGTGATTAGGGTAAGGGCAGATGATCTGAATCTGTAAATCAGCTTGGCGTCGGCTGAGAAGGAGAACATTGCCATGCACAAGAAATTGTCCGGTCGTACGGTCCTGTTAATTATCGTTCTAATGGGTTTAGTCCTGCCATCCTGCCGTGCCCAGCAGGATCAAGATATCACGGCTGTTTCACCCTCGGAAGCTACCGCATTGATCGAAAAACACCGGGGAGATGCCAGTTTTGTCATCCTCGATATCAGAACACCGGGAGAGTACCGCAGCGGGCATCTTAAAGGTGCCATCATGATCGATTACTATTCGAAATCCTTTGCGGAAGACATCGGCCGCCTGGACACAGAAAAATCATATCTGGTGTATTGCCGCAGCGGCAACCGATCCGCGCGTTCGATGGATCTGTTCAGAAAGCTGCAGTTTCAAAAAGTCTATCACCTGGCATCGGGTATCAACAGTTGGATTTCAGCCGGCCTGCCGCTCGTCAGGTAGCTCGCCAATTGAATATAGTTCAATTGGGGGTTATTTGTTGGTGGTTATTCGTTCTTGGAATGACACGGGAGATCAAATCACATCCGCAAAAAAGGCAATTATTGTCCGTGCCGGTCTTGTGCGGCTGGTTGCCGGTTTGATTCTATTTTCCGGAGGCTCCAGCTTTATTGTCGTGGAGTAGCCGCTTAAGACAATTTCCTCTTAGAACCGCCCCGGGTTGCAGCTTTGATTAATCAACTGTTGACGGAATGATCAAAGCTGAATGATCTTTTCCGAAAGTTTCAATTTCTTATTGTATAAACTACAAAAGCTATCTCAAAGATCTAGATTTGGTTCAAGGGCAAGGCGTCGATTCAGTTCAAAAGCGGAGCGTACACGTTAGTACGTGAGCATTTTGAACTGAATCGCAACGCAGCCATTGAGCGCAAGATGCATCTTTGCGTTAGCTTTTTTGAGGGCCGAAGGGTTTGATAGTAATCAGCAGCTGCGGCAGCAGGGTCAGGGCGGCCAGCAAGGCGATCAGCATGGCCAACCCGGTCAGCAGGCCGAAGTAAATGGTGGGCAGGAAGCTGGAAAAGGCCAGGATGGAAAAACCGATGATGATCGTCACCGAGGTATAATACATGGCATAGCCGATGCTGCCATGACAATACCGCATGGTTCGCGTGTAATTCTGGCTGCTGTTGAACTCGTTTTTGAAGCGGTAGATGTAATGAATCGTGTTGTCAACGGCAATGCCGATGCTGATGGCAGCGATGGTGATGGTCATCATATCCAGGGGGATATTCATCCAACCCATAAATCCCAATACAGCCCCGATCGCCAGCAGATTCGGCGCCAGGGCGATCAGCGCTATTTTGATCGATTTGAACAGCAGCATAAACATGGCCATGAGCATCAGGACGACCACTCCCAGCGTTAAAATCTGAGACTCGAACAGGCTCTGCAACATATTGTTATACAGTACCAACAGTCCGGTGAGGTGGACATTTTCTTTTTTTAAACCCAGTTTGCCGATTAGATCATTTCGGATCTTTTTCAGCAATGCGTCTCGCTTTAACGACTTCTGGGAGTCTTTGATCCGCACACTGAATCGCAACTGATTATGCTTAACCGAGACATAAGGTTCCAACACCAGCCGCTTGAACCGGTCCGGCAATTCACCGTAAAGCAGGGCAAGCTGAAAATTATCAAGCGGCTTGCCCTGGTTCATACTCTCGGCAATTTTCAGCATGGTTCCCAGTGACAGGACTTTGCCGATTTCCGGAATGCTATCCAGGTAGTTATGAATGCGTTTAACCGTGGCCATCCGGCCGGCAGTAAACCAGTAGCGGCCATCGTCAATTTTTTCTTCAAATTCTTTAAACTCGTCAAATCCTTCTTCATCGCCGACTTTTGCAGTGGCACCCCCATCGGATGGCGACACACCACCGGCCTCGAGCTCTACGATCACGTCCAGGGGAGTTGTCCCGCCCAGCTGCTGATCAATGACCTTCATTCCCTGATAGATTTCAGTGGAGTCTTTAAAATAATCGATGAAGCTGTTTTCAACGGCCAGTTTGGAGATACCAACGGCACTGAGGACGAAAAGTACGGCACTGACCGCCAGCACCGCTTTTCCATGGTTTTCCGTCAGCCGGGCCAGAAAATCGGTTAAAGAATATTTCGGCTTTTTCCTGACGCTGGGTGTCTTTTTGGCAACCAGCATTAAACCGGCCGGAAAAAGTAAAAAGGTGATGCCCATGGAAACGCAGATTCCCGCAATCATCATCCAGCCAAAGGTTCTGACCGGTAGGATGTTACAAAGAAGCAGAGATCCGAAACCGGCGATCGTTGTCAGGGCGGCAAACAGGCACGGCGTCACCATCACGCGTATGGTTTCTTCAATTAGATCGCGGTGGGTTGCCCCGGGTTTGCTCAGGGCCAGGCCCCGGTAGCGCACAATCAAATGGATGGTGATCGCCATGGTTATGATCAATTGCAGGGATATGAAGTTGGATGATATAACCGTCACCTGCCAATCGAACGTTCCCAGCATCCCCATCATGGCAACCGCCGAAAAAGCGCAGCAAAGAATCGGTAATATCACCCAGCGCTTGCTTCTAAAAATAAGCCCCAGCACAACGATCAGAAAAAACAGAACCCCGATGCCAAAAATCTTCAGGTCTTTTTTGATAAAGCTGATGAGGTCATCGGCGATCATGCTGATACCGCCCAGGAATAGCTGAGCCTTATCGCGATGCTTATCCATGATCGCACGGATCCTGGCAATATCTTGGTGCCGGATTTCTTTACGCTCATCGCGGCCCTTTTTTAATTCGGTCGTAACCCGTTTAAATTCAGCAATTTCGGCCGGTGTCAGGGGGGAAAGGTTTTTTTTGATCAGGATTCGATCGCGACGGGCAATCAAGTTGGCGTAGACCGCATCGGTCCAGAAATTAATCTGAATCGCAGTGGTTTTAAGATCGGGGCTGACCAGCAGGTTGCGGTAAAGGGGGCTTTTTTGCAGTTCCACCCGGGCCATTTCGCGATCAACCGTCGGTGACTGCAGGGTCTGCAGGTTGGCGATCAGCTCCTTGACCGGTACCGGCGGGCTTTCCAGCAGGGGGACATCCAGTATCGTAACAACCGATGAAACAGAATTGATTTGCATCAATTCCTTTTTCAACTGTGCCAGATCGTCCAGGGCCTCATCTGAGAACAGGTCAGACCGGGGGGTATAGGTCATCAACAAATAATCATAGCCGCCGTAGCGGGATTTGATAATGCGTGAATACCGCAGGTCTTCATCAGATTCAAGCAGCAGCGTCTCGGCGGAGGCGTCCAGCTTGAAATCCCTGGCCTTGTAACCCAGGAAGGCGATGGCTGCCAGAATGCAAATAATTACGATTCCAGGGTACTGGAGAATCAGGTGATTATAAAACAGTGTCAGAAAAGAATGACGTTCGGTCATAGGGTCAGTATAAAATCGGGGACTTGGATTTTCATTGGCGCACTAATTATCAGAAGGCTTTTCCATCTTACGCAGCAGATCATCGATCGTTCCGCTTTGCAGGATCGCATCGAATTGAGATCTATAGCTTCGAATTATGCTGACACCCTGGATTTCAAGGTCGTAGACCTTCCAGCCGTCAGCCGGTTTATACAGCTTATAGAGTATGGAGGTTCTGCGGTCTTTTGAGACTAATTCAGTGGGAATGTGAACTTTTTTGTTGGCCTCGACGGGGGGCTCAAAAATGACCTTTTCATCTGTATAGAGCGCCAGCTTGTCCAGATAGGACGTTTTTAAAAGTTCGATGTAACGCTCGGTGAACTTCTCTCTCTTCTCCCGGGGCAGATCGGGCCAGTACTTTTTGCCCAGCGTCAGTTTGGCCATCAGTTCAAAGTCAAACATCGGCGTAACGATTTGATCAATCGCACGTTTTTTTGCTTGCTGGTCGAGGTCTTTATTTTCCAGAACCGTGAACACAGCATCCAGCTTGCCTTTCTTCTTCGGCCTCGCCTTTATCGTCGGCCCATACCGGCTGGTTTAAGAAAAACAGGCATAAGCAGATGTACAGAATTCGGATCATAAGATTTAGCCACTCTGAAGATTGTGCCTTGTTAGGCCGTCCCTGTAATTTTTTACTTTATATCATAGAAATAAATACTTGTTAAGTCAATGGGCAAAAAAACACCTCCGGCTTTAAGAAGGGGCTTGTGAGCGGATAGCCCCTCCGGCGGATAGCCCCTCCGGATTCATGCCAATCTGATCGCGATTTTCATTTAAGTTTTGTCCCGATTTACCGATAAGAATAGCACCTATCTTCAGAAAGGTATCCGTTTGAAATTGTATTGTTCAAACATCCCCCTGACGACTTCTAATTTGTTTAGGTAGATTTACTTATCGATAACTTAAAGGTCGCATTTGGCAGCGTCATTGGTATCCGAACGTTAATATGGATATTGCAACTATCATAGGTCTGGTGGGTGGAACTATCCTGGTTGGCCTGGCAATCGTTACCGGTGGCAGTGTCGGCATTTTCCTCAACATCCCCGGTTTGCTCATCGTTGTCGGCGGTACCATCGCGACCTGTTTTATCAAATTTTCCATGGCCGATGTCATCAATTCGGTCAGCGTGGCCATGAAAGCCTTTATGGTAAAAATCAATCCGCCCGAAGAGATCATGGAAAATATGGTTTCCATTGCCAAGGTTGCCAAGGAACGCGGCCTGATGGCCCTTGAAAATGAAGCCCCTGATGATGCGTTTGCGGCCAAAGCGTTTCAATTTCTGGCCGACGGTTTCGATGAAACCCAGATTAAAGAGCTGCTGAAAAAAGACATCAACCTTACGGTGCAGCGTCATTCGACCGGACAAAAAGTGTTCAAAGGCATGGGGGCGTCGGCGCCGGCTTTCGGCATGATCGGAACGCTCATCGGGCTGGTGCAAATGCTGGCCAATATGGCCAACCCCCAGGACATCGGACCGGCCATGGCGGTGGCCCTTTTGACGACCCTTTATGGCGCGCTGCTGGCCAACCTGGTTTTCCTGCCGCTCGCAGATAAACTTGCGTTGAGGAGTCAGCAGGAACTGACCTCCAAAAACCTGATCCTCGACGGCGCACTGGGCATTGCCCGCGGCCTGTCGGGAATGGTGTTCCAGGAAACGCTTAAAATCCACCTGTCGCCCAAAGACCGCCTGAGAGTCATACCCAAAGCCAAAGGGGCGGGAGGTACCTGATGAGCGACGACATCGCCCCCATCGAAGATGAAGAAGAAGGTGCGCCGGCGTGGGTGGTAACCTTCGGCGATTTGATGAGCCTGCTGCTGTGTTTTTTCGTGCTGTTGCTGTCGTTTTCCGAAATGGACCGCAACAAGTACCGGGTGGTTTCCGGTTCCGTGAGAAACGCTTTCGGAATCCAACGCAAAAAGCCTGTTTTTGAATCCCCCAGAGGCTCCAAAATGATTGCCAGAGAATTTGATCAGGCCATCGTTTTGACCAAGATCGAGGAGGTCATTAAGTCGATCATCAATGAACTGGATGATGAATTTGAAGAATTCAAAGGTTTTGTCGAGGTGGAGCCAACTGAAAATCAGGTCACCATTCGCATGATGGGTGAGGCCACCTTTGACACCGGCAAAGCCGATTTGAGATCCAATTTTATTCCCCTGCTGCAAAATATCGGAGCGGTTCTGGCAAAAACCAGGGGGGAAATAATCGTCGCCGGCCACACGGACAATGTGCCCCTGGTCGGCGGTCCCTTTGGCTCCAACCTGGGATTGTCCATGGCCCGGGCCGGGGCCGTAGCGGAGTTTTTGCTCCGCTCAAGTGCGATTGACCCGCAGCGGCTATCTACCATGGGCTTTGGCGAATACCGCCCCCTGGCATCCAACGACACGGCCGCGGGCCGGCAAAAAAATCGTCG
>WOR8_10009889_pt1 | contig 13227 bp, 14 predicted proteins | sample DeeMarSeWOR38_10_FD_19890 | JGI IMG/M metagenome (IMG submission 19890) | reverse complement strand
CTTTCGAAAAAATTCTAACGGTTCCAAACTTGAGGTTGCCACTTTTGACAAATGGATCCTACCTCAGAGCGAAACCTGGCCGTCGAACTGTACGACCCTCTCATGATCGAGGTGATGATATTACCTATATGAGAAAAAAGTCAAATCATTTCTTACTATTTACTTGCATTCCTCACCCCTCCTCCATCATCTGGCCATTTGACCAATCCCTCTTTGCCCTTTGGCCAAATTTATCGACTTGGCCAGATATTTGAAGTTGGGTAGGAACTGAATAAGACTCCAATTATCCAATGTTTTTGATGTCCTCCAACCCTTTGGCACCAACTCTGCACCAGTAAAATACCATGGTAATAGAGAGAAAATTCTAACTCTCTAAAATTACCATTTTGTTTCAATTTGTTAGGTTGTCGAGAGAATATATTAAACTTGCTAAATACTGGAGCTTAAATGGGAGCTAAACCTCAACCACTGCGGCTGGCCATTGTCGTTCTACTTCTCGGGTTTTCTCTAGCCTCCCTTACATCCTGTGCTTATTTTCCTCTGAAGAACAAACAACTTTATTCCGCCAGAGTTAATCTCCCCCAATCAATTACCCTATGCAACGAAGCTATTCCCCTCGAAAGTCCGAGTGTTTGGGAAAAATTGGATCGAGAATTTACCATAGCTGTTTGGGACAGGCCGCAAGTCATTCTCTGGCTCAAGAGGGCAGGAAGGTATTTCCCTTACCTGGAAAAGAAACTAGCTGAGGAAGGACTCCCAGACGACCTCAAGTACCTCGCCGTGGCTGAGAGTGCCCTTATCACCGGCATCCGTTCGAGTAAGGGAGCCGTAGGATTGTGGCAACTCATGGCTCCCACGGCTAGAGAACACGGCCTTCTCAAAAACCACATGGTAGACGAACGACTGGATTTTGAGCGTGCCACTGATGCGGCCCTTAACTATATTAAGCACCTTCAGGATACATTCCCCAGCTGGGCGCTGGTAATGGCGGCGTACAACTGCGGAGAGTACCATCTGAAAAGGGAAATAAAGAAGCAAAGGGTCGACGACTTTTACAGCCTCAACCTTCCATCAGAGACTGAGCGTTTCATCTTTCGCATTACCGCCATAAAGATAATCATGGAAAATCCACAACGATATGGCTACCATTTGGAAGAGGAACAAATTTACCAACCTTTGGAGTACGATACCGTTGAGGTCAAAACTGACAAACAAGTCCATCTCGCCTATATTGCCGCCGCCATAGGTTCAGAATACAGAGTTGTCAAAGAGCTGAACCCTCATATCCTCACGCACCAATTGCCAGCTGGACGATACACTATAAATGTACCCCAAGGCTCCCAATTCAGATTAACAGGGGTTCTTCAACCGCTTGACAACAAATCCTCTGGAGAAGTTGCCCGGGTATCCCCTAACCACTATGTGGTTCAAGCAGGCGATACCCTAAGCCATATTGCAGCAAGAACCGGGATATCCGTGGCAACTTTGAAAAGGCTCAACAACATCCAGGGATCCCTGCTTAGGGTGGGACAAAAACTTCAATTGGCGCCCTAGCCCGGGCATTCAATGAATTGCTCTCCCGAGACCAAGCAACTGAGCATTACATACTTTAATCCACGTTTTGCCATACGAGATCCCGCCACTATATGTTGATGGCCTTCTTTCACTGATCTCGTCGAGAGATCGCGGACTTTTTGACACAATACTTACTGTGGGAATAGGATAATAAGAAAGAGTGCCTGTCTAGACCCAGACCGGCCGGGCGAATATGGGAGGAGATATGAATCTTAAGATGTGCTCATAAAATCCCAGCGGATTTCACTGGTTCTGCTGGGAGTTTTTGATTAGGATCTCCACAACGGCGGCTGTGAAAACAGCGGAAATTACCTCTCTCTATTACCACTCTTGCGGTTTTTCACCTGCTCTTGCATTATTCCTCTTGTCCCCCTACTCGATTTATCCTGAGTTAGATTAATTAATCTGGAAATAGCCTCTCATCACATCTCTTTTTCACCACCACGGTTTACATTTCCGGATCATTCTGAATTGAGGGGAAATAGCTGCCGCCACCTATGTGATCTTAGCCCATTGGTAATGGATGTTACCAAGCTGGGAGGATGGTCATGTTAGTTAAACTCATCGAAATGATAGAAAACAACGCAGAGACCATGGCCGGAGAACTCAAAAATAAGCTCCTAACTGACCCGGCAACTCCATCCTATCAAACGCTGGATGACAGAATTCTTTATGAGAACATATTCGAAGTCTATAGTCGTTTAGGCTACTGGCTACTTAGGGATGCTGAGAAAGGGGAGGTGCCGACCCACTACTCAGCTATTGGGGCCCAGCGTTTTAAAGAGGGTTTTCCGCTCCACCAGGTTGTCCAAGCCTTGGTTGCCACCAAGAGACATATTTGGGACACGATTTTGGAAAAAGGGATAATGAGAACAGCAAAAGAGCTGGATTCTGCCGTTGATTTCATTACCTACCTGAATCGCTTTTTCGACATGGCTATTTACTACACCACCCTAGGGTATTACCGGGCTTTGAACTTGAAAACCGCAAGCTAGATGAAATATCTAATTGTTCTTAGAGGTTGCAAGGAGGCGCGTCATGCTTAGCAAAAAAATCATTCACTTAATAGAAGCCAACGCTTTGCAGCTATCCAACGAGATCCAACAGAGACTTTTAACCCATCCATCAACTAGTTCCTACCGAGACATTGATGAAAAAACTCTCCATGCCTGGATTTATGACGTTTGCAGCCGCTTCAGCTATTGGCTCGATGAGGACAGAGAAAGGGGAGAAGTTGAGGAGCACTACCGTAATCTGGGGAAAGAGAGATTTAAGCAAGATTTCGACCTTCCTCAGGTAATCAGTGCTCTTTACCTCACCAAAAGAAGACTATGGGAATTTATGGCTGCAAGCAGAGAACCCGATTCAGCCCTCAACTTGAATCAGATTGTGGAAGCCTCTTTCCTGCTAGTGAGGTTTTTCGACCATGTGGTCTTACAGGTGACCGAGGGATACGAGGAGATGCTGCTGAGCAAGCATGGCTACGAGGCCCCTCTCAGTAAACCGGAGCAGCTGGCTCAAGCCTTAGAGGCCAAGCGCAAGCGAGAGGAGGTGGTTGATGAAGAGCCTAAACTGCCAACGCTTTGTTTTACAAAAGGAATGATAAGACTCGGCTAAAAAGAATAGGAGGCAGGCTATGAAAGCAGGTATAATTTTTACTGGGACCGGACCAATTCTCATACTGACCACCTTCGATTCCTTTGGGGATAAGAAATTTATTGAAAAGCTAAGCCTTAAGGGGATCAAGAAGTTTCTGGCCTACGAGGTCCCTGTGGAGGTGGTTAAGGGAAAATATGGCCAGCAGTTTGATGTCATAATGAAGGACGTCAAGCAATCAGACGACCTGAGGGTTTTAGACTTCGACGGTCACAAGATATTCTACAGCTTTTCCTTTAACGATCTAGGAGAACCCTTTCAGCACGAAGCGGCTTGATCCCGGAGCTTACCGACCCGCTGCACCACGGGAGGATGACTATAGTAGAAAGCGGCGTAAAGTGGATGGGGGTGAAGATTGGCCAGATTTTCCTTGGAAAGCTTTATCAAAGCATTGGCCAAATCTAACGGTCTCCCTGTGAGCGCGCAGGCAAACCTATCTGCTTGCCACTCATGCTTTCGGGAAAGAAGGCTCAAAGCCGGCGTAAGGGGAAACATTAACAGGGAGCCTAAAAATCCTAGTATGACAACTCTCACATAGAAGGAGCTCTCCTGGAGGCCGACCATGCCAGGTAACCCCTCCCAGGCAAGCAATTTGTAAGCGAGAAAGATTGCTCCCAGTGCCACTGCTTCGGTCAGTATGATCCTTTTCAACACGTGCTTCTTTTTCCAATGTCCGACTCCACAATCTCACTCTGACTCATACTCTCCAGCAGGGTGTCGAAAAGGACGATCCGCTTCACCCTACCTATTCCGGAAAAATAGGCGTTGGAATGGAGGCTACGTTTGGAAGCATCCACTTGGAAGACGCTGCCCACCCTAAGCCCCGCTTTTTCCATTAAAGATCTGATCTCTGCCTCCAGCCCCTCGGTTTGCACCGGTTCAAACTTGAAAAAGAGTGGTTCAATAACATAGGGTGAAATATACATGAGAAAGATGCTAAAAAGCAGAAATACAAGCCAAACCCAAAGCCACCACCACCTAGGTGCAAACTGGACGAGGTAAAGAGCTGCCGCAACCATGATTGACATCAGAAGGGTTGAGATAACAGTAGACTTAATCAAATCGCTCAGCCAGAGTTTCCCGGTCAGGGTATTGAAGCCGTAGCGGTTCTCAATACTGAAATTCTTATATAGGCTGAATGGAATAGAAAAAATGATCTCCCCATAAAGAATGCCCAGCATAAAAAGTGTTCCCCTCAAAACAAATGATTGAGAGAGAGAAGCAATCCAAACATCATATATGGTTATGATTCCCCCGAAGAGAAATGCAATTACAAGTATATTATTGAGAATAGACGAAATAACAGTGAGCCTGCTGGTTTCAGCCGTGTAGGAGGTGGTCTTTCTCAAAGTGTCAATATCGATAGCTCTGCCGAACTCGGGTGGGACTTGCTGACCTTGCTCTTTAAGATGCTTAATGTTCAACCACTTGAGCCACATAGAGAAACCGAGAAAGAGCAGGTAGACCATAAGGACGATTGCTTTCATGCCGCCAATCATACTGCATTCGTCAGGGAGAGTCGAGCCCCCCGTTCCAGCAGGCAGCGGGGAGCAGGCGGCTGGCAGCGGGTAGGACTGAGAGGTCAGAGATCAGATGTCGGAGGTCAGACGGTTTAAAGTAGTGAATATCGAACAGCAGAACAAGGAACCGCAGAATGATGAAGTGATCACTTCGATATTCGAAATTCCTTGTTCGATATTCTGCGGTTTGAAGAGGCGGTAGCTCAGATCAAGGCAATTTTGGTTGTCTTTCTAATGAATTCTGGCTCCTGGCTCCTATCTCCTGTCTACTTGAATCTTAAAGGTTTCAACGATTTGAACGATTTGAACGATTTGAACCATCTATTGCTGTGCGCTTTGCATTATGTGGACTATTTTGATTTTTTTTCTTTCTTTTCTTCCTTGGCCTCCCTATAAAGGTCGTAGAGCTCAGGAAAATGCTTCCTCACATGCTGCACTGCCTGATCTCCGCTCAAGCCCTCTTTCTGGCTAATCGCTTTGACCAACTGCTCCCAGGCCTTCAGCAATTTCTCATTTTTCTTCATACGTCCTCTCGGGAATCCAGACGGGGGGTGCTAGGGCGACATATCTGTTGTTGTATCTAATTTTCTTTTCCATCAGGAGCGGGATGCTCCTCCGGGGCTTTCTCTAGGGCAAAGAGTCTTTCGTCAACCCTGCTCAAAAGTTTTTTCATAGCCCTTTCTGAGATGATTCCAGACAGGTAGGCCTCCCTGATTCCGTCTTTTTCTGCATGGAGCAGCCTTTCCTCTCCACGGCGCAATTCCTCTGTCACGGCCTTTTGTTCTAAGGCGGAAACCTCATGCAAATCTGCTTTTAAATTATTTAAACGATCTTGCAAGGGTGGTGCCAAAACTTCGTAGTTCCGTTGCGACAGAGCGCCACGGTTATGCATCTCCTCCAGCTCCAAGCGGGCTCGCCCCAAGGCGTAAATTTCACCTTTCCTTTCCTCGTAAGTCTCCAAGCTTGTAATTGGAATGAGACCTAGCTTCTTAAGCAAAACCTTCATGCTCAAACCCTGAACCAGCAAGGTAAATATCACTACCGCAAAAATCATGGTTATCATGAGCTGACGGAGGGGTAGTTCCCTGGGAAGGCTGAGGGCAAGGACCATGCAAATGGCGCCTCGAATGCCCCCCCAAAAGAGTACACCCCGCCAGCTTCCAGGTAGAACCTTATCCACCCTGCCGATAATAGGTGCTGTGACAAACACCGCGGCTGCCCGGCCACAGATCATGGCAGCCACCGCCAACAATACTGCTGTCCACAGCGGGGCAAAGTCGACTATTTTCACCTCGATACCAATCATGACAAAAAGCACAGAATTGACCGCAAAGGCAGCATATTCCCAGAAGTCTGAAACCGATATCCGGGTAGTGGGCGACATGGCCAGCTTCGTGGAGTAGTTACCGGTCATTATACCTGCCCCGATAACTGCAATGACCCCTGAGACATGCAGATGCTCGGCAAGTAGATAAGCACTGAAAGCAAGAATTGTGGTCAAGGTGATTTCGATGAGATGGTCATCCACCAAACTCATTATTTTTGCCATGGCCAGGCCGAGGAGAACTCCAATCCCCCCTCCCCCAACTACGCTTACTATAAATTGGCGGATAGCAGAGAGGATGTTAAAATCGCCTCCCTGAACCATTGCCACAATAACCCCAAAAAGCACTACCGCCACGCCGTCATTAAAAAGGCTCTCTCCTTCTATAATTAAGCTAAGCCTTCGGGTGACCCCCAATTCTCTGAAAAGGGCCAGCACCGAAATAGGATCTGTCGCCGCTACTATGGTGCCAAAGAGTAGCGCATAGCCCCAAGATAAATCCGGCAATCCTTTCCACATTTTAAATCCGAAATAGGTAACAATAGCAGTGACGGTGGCGGCCAGCAGCACACCTGGCAAGGCCAAGATGGCAATGGATCGAGCAGTTTTCTGCAAGTCAAGTATGTCTATATTAAATGCTGCTTCAAAGAGGAGGATAGGCAAAAAAATATGGAAGACCAATTCCGGGGTGAGAAGCATATGGGGAAGCAGATCGAGTGCCCCCATTACTATGCCCACGACTACCAAGGCGATAGTATATGGCAGCCGAATGTATTTGGTAAACATAGCGACGGCTGCTGCAATTATGAGCAACCACAATGCTTGCACTTCAATGGTTGGTTTCATGCGAGCTCATCTCTATTCTGATTTTGATTAAAAGGAATAAAAGGAGTCAGGAGCCAGTGGGCATAGAGCATAGCGTCATTTCTCATTGCGCATTTGAGGTCAATTCGCAAGAAAGCAGTTTATAAAAATGAGAAATGAAAAATGCTAAATGCGAAATGATAAATTGCCTGCTGGCTAGTGAATTCTTACCGGTCTGAGATTACTCGCCTGTGCTCACCGGCATTGCTGTCTCTTTCTTCCTCACCCGGAAAGCGCACCTGTACTACCTCAGCATTTTGAATAATGAAAGTTGCAAACAGCAATCCCAACACCAAGAATACAATTCGCTTGGGAGTCATCGCCACCATCCCTCCAACTGTTTTTCGTTAAATGCATTCCCGTCCGACTAGATCTGTCCCCAATCTCAGACACCTGTCTGAGTCAACAAGCCGGGTTGGGAAATCCGAATATCTAATTTCGAAATCCGAAACAAATTCAGGCATTCAGGGATTTTGGAATTAAAGGGCTAAGAAATTGCCATCTGTTAGGTTTTCGTGGTTGCGAATTCCTCAATTGCCAAATTCCTTAACTCGTCAATTTGTTTCGTGCTTCGGATTTAGGATTTCGGACTAGAGATCCCCTTTTTTTTTCTGCATCTACTGTCTTCTGCCCGCTGTCTGCTGCCCGCTGTCTGCTGCCCGCTGCCTGCTGCCTGCTGTCTGCTGCCTTCTCCTTCCCGGCCAAAGCTTTCTCGTAGAGCTCCAAATATTCGCGGGCGGAAGACTTCCAGCTGAAGTCCATGGCCATGCCGTTCTGCATAATTTGCCGCCAGGTCTCTGGCTGGTTAAAGAGAGCGAAAGCTTCCATGAGAACGCGCCAAAATGAATCGGGTTCGTATTTATTAAAGCGAAAGCCGACGCCCTCGCCCTGCGCCGGGCTAAAAGGTTTAATGGTGTCGTACAGACCCCCAGTGGCCCGGACGATTGGTACTGTGCCATAGCGCAGACTGTAAATCTGATTCAGCCCGCACGGTTCGTAGCGCGAGGGCATGAGAAACATATCTGCCCCTGCTTCGATTTTGTGGGCCAGCTGTTCATCGAACTTCAACCGCACTGAAACCTTCTCCGAGTAGCGTTCGGCCACATCGGTTAGCATTCTCTGGTACTTATCATCACCAATCCCAAGAATTACTAAACCTATATCCTGGGCTACTAGCTTATCAAGAACAGCCGCTAAAAGATCAAAACCCTTCTGGTCGGCCAGTCTAGAGATAGCTCCAAGCAGGGGCCTCTTCATCAGTCTCTCCGGAAGTTGTACCTCCCGGAGCAGGTCCAACTTGCATATGCGCTTGCCGTCGAGGTTATGACGAGAATAGTTGGCAGCAATGTACGGGTCGGTCTCCGGGTTCCATTCATTGTAATCGGCACCGTTTAGGATCCCAAATAATTTGTTCCGGTTTCCTTGGAGAACACCTTCCAACCCTTGTCCGTAATCTTTGGTCTGGATTTCGTCGCTGTAGCGCGGACTGACGGTGGTTATTACATCCGCACAGACTATTGCCGCTTTCATGAAGTTGATCCCACCCCAGAATTCCATGCCATCCATGGAGAAAAAATTGGCCGGTAAGCCGGTGAGTGGAAATAGCTCTGGGGCGAATTGCCCCTGATAGGCAATGTTATGAATAGTAAAGACGCTCGCAGTTTCGGCCCAGTATTCGTCGGTCCCATATAGATGTTTCAGATAGGCTGGGACCAGGCCGCTCTGCCAGTCATGAGCGTGAACCACATTAGGTTTGAACTCTACCTCTGGACACAGGGCCAGAACAGCCCTGGAGAAATAGGTGAATCGTTGGAAATTATCAAAATAATCACCCTTTGGGGTGCCATAGAGATAGGACCGATCAAAGAATTCATCCCGCCTGATCAAGTAGACAACTACTCCATCATCTAATCTGACATGATAAATATCCGCGGCAAGCACTTGGCTACCCAGTGGCACTAAAAGATTTTCAACCAAAAGTTTTTTGTCCGCAATTTTTTCAATGAATCGATTGTAAAATGGCATGACAATCCGCACATCACAGCCAAGTTCGCCTAAAGCAGAAGGTAGGGCACCAGCCACATCAGCCAAGCCGCCGGTCTTGGCGAAAGGCGCAACCTCAGAAAAGGTCATCAGTACCCGTAGTGGTGCTTTTTTCTTTGCCATAATTCTTGCCCGTGCTTATTTACATTTCTGCATTTTTAGTTGCCGTAGACCCTCTATAATCTCTATGGAATCTTTAACTTCGTCATATCTGTTGTCAGAAATAAGTCTGTTTAAGCTATCCTTCTCTTCTTTTATTAATTCATCAATAGTTCTACAATAGACCATCCTTGCAATGCGTATTTTCATTTGAGATGGGATATTATGAATTTTAATAGTCCCATCTGTTTGTCTTTTTACAGCCAACTGTTGACAGAATGAGTAACTATTGAATAGAAAACTTATAATTAATAAAAAGAGAAAAGCACAGCCTATAGTTTTTATTTTCGATTGCATTTATTTTCTCCTTTTGAATTTTGCTTATACAGAAACAAGTGTTGGCTTTTTAATCTGTTTATTGCGGAATCCCTTGATTAGAAATGCTAATAAGTAGAAGATTACACAATTGAATTTACGGAGGCAAGGAAAAAAGTCCCCGTTAGTAAAGAATCCAGACTCAGACGACCTGGCTTTGAACTGCCCCCCAAGGGAGCCTTATGAATCTTTGCTTCCCACGGGAGTCAGCCGGAGTAATGGAATCTATGAAAGCCCCAACTCCAAGCACCGCATCTGTAGGTTTCAGGTGTCAGGTGTCAGGAAAAAACAATATAAAGGGTAAAACCTGAAACCTGAACACTGAAACCTGAAACCTTAGTCACTGCAATACTCCAAAACTCCAGTACTCCAGAAGCGTTTTGCATGTGTACTTTCGAGGTCATTGAACTCTGACCCTGGTCTCAATCTTTCGCTTGCAATGGGTCAGGTTGCAGGGTAAACTTTTTATCCCCACTGTACACTGAAAAGGTCGACATAGTGCGAGAGTGGCGGAACTGGCAGACGCACTGGACTTAGGATCCAGCACCTTAGGGTGTGGGGGTTCGAATCCCCCCTCTCGCACCAGCATTGACCCTAATGTTGCCGGCCCATTCCGCTTTTTTCGTATCTCTCGTTCTAAACGCTATGGGCCAACCGCTTTGCGTTTAAACCTATAAATCATTGAATTTTGTCGCTTATTTGACAATTTTTATAAGTATGGTAACCTTGCAAAGCCGCCTCAAACGCGAAACGCTGAATGTTCTCAAAGAGCTGCGCGATGTAAAGGTAAGAGAGGCTAGAGAACTTGAGAGATACCTGAGTAAAAGATGAGTTGACCGCTTTGCCCAGGGATGATTGCAAGTCCAAGGCTGATTTGGTGGGGGGTAGGCAAAATAGAGAAAACAACCAGGATGTCGGCTGAAGACCTCGTCTTTGTGCGCAAGTACTGTCTTGGCGGCACCTTCCCAGCAAGCGAAGAACGCTGTCTTTTTTCAAAAGCGAAACTGCTGGCAAGGGACTCCAACCCTGCCCAGAAAGCTAACGTCCCTAAGGGAGCGGACACTTTGTTTCTCTGTCGTTACCCAGACAAAAATATGCCTATGCACAAAGCACGTCTAATCTCAGAATTGAATGAGTGTCCCAATTCTGAAAGAAGAGAGAAAATTGATTCAAGATGACCACCATTAGATAAGCCTATTGATCTTCCATCACTTTCCCCGCCCTCTCTGCCTCATATGACGCGAACTCCGATCCCTTTAAGGGTTGCCAGATGGTACCTACTATGATTATATTGTCGGGCGGTTAAGGGAATGCTATCAAAAGTGCTTACCTTAAGCCAAATTTTCTGTTACAGGATTAATCATTGAATGATCAACCTCGCCCTAGAAAAGCTGGAAAGGGTACCAGGGTTTTATTACCATGAAAGTGTCTGTTGAACAAATAAGTGAGATCGCAAGCAGGATAAAAGTGGAACTGCCGGAGGAGACGGTAAGCCGCCAGCTAAAAAAAGCCTATAACCGGCTAAACCGTAGTGCAAAGGTCAGAGGTTTTCGTCCGGGCAAGGTGCCTTTGACCATCCTCAAGCGTCACTACGGGGATCAGGTCAATCAAGAGGTAGGTCTTGAGCTGGTCAACGACACCTTGATGGAAGCTCTGGAAAAGACAGAGATGGAGGTAGTTTCCCAGTCTGATTTAGACAAAGAACCTTTACAGGAGGGTGAGCCGTTCCGTTATTCCTTTGTTGTCGAGGTGAAGCCACAAGTCCATGCCAAGGATTATAAGCATATCCCGGCAATGAGACCGCCAGTGGATGTTAATGACGAGGAAGTGGCTGCCGAGTTGGAGTTGCGGAGGCAGACGAACTTTCATTTGAGGTCTATCGGGGAACCGCGCCCCATTCAGCTGGGAGATCATGCCGTCCTTGATTTTAAAACCTTTGCAGATGGCAGGCCGGTGCCCGACGGTGAAGCCCAGGGATTTCACTTGGAAGTGGGGAGTAATCGCTTCAGCCCCGAGTTCGAAAATGAACTCATAGGTGCTAGCAAGGGCGAAGGGAGAGAGATCCAGGTTGTCTTTCCCCTCGATTACGGCAACAAAAATCTTGCCGGCAAGAACGCCACTTTCCAGGTGGAAGTTAAGGACATAAAAGAAAAGGTACTGCCAGAGTTGAACGACGAATTTGCTAAGAACCTCGGTGGATTCGAGAGCTTGGAAGATTTGCGCTCGGCCGTACGCCAGGAACTGGAAAGTAGCAAAACAAAGCGCATAGATGATGAGGTCTGGGTGCAGATCTGTGATGAACTGATCAATCGTAATCCTTTTGAAGTTCCCAAAAGCATGGTGGAACAGGAATTGCAAAGAATGTTGGATACCATTCGCTACCGTCTTTCATCCCAGAATCTCACTCTAGAGCAGGCAGGCATGGATGAAGACACCTTCAGGGAGCGAAACCGCGAATTGGCAGAAAAGAGGGTGAGAACGTCCCTCCTCCTTGAAAGAATTTCTCATCAAGAAAAGCTTGAGATCAACGATGAGGAACTGGACCAGAGCCTACACAGCACCGCAGAGAAAATGAATCAACCCTACGATAAAGTAAGAGATTTTTACCTAAGAAGTAACATGATGGATTCGTACCGGCATCAATTGCTGGAAGACAAGGTCATCAATTTCCTCCGGGACCAGGCGGACATTACTGAAGGTGAGCAGATGACAAGCTCTGATCCTGAGGAAAAGCAAAGTGAGAGTGAGGAAAATTCATGACTTTAATACCTATTGTTGTAGAGCAGAGCAGCCGCGGTGAACGGGCCTACGACATTTACTCCAGGCTCCTAAAGGACCGCATCATTTTTTTGGGAACTGGGGTGTCCGACGAGGTGGCAAATTTAATTATCGCCCAGATGCTCTTCTTGGAATCTGAGGACCCGGATAAGGATATCAACTTTTACATCAATTCGCCAGGAGGCCTAGTTACTGCTGGCCTTGCCATCTACGACACTATGCAATACATCAAACCCGATGTGTCAACCCTCTGTTTGGGCCAGGCCTCTAGCATGGGTGCCTTATTGTTGACGGCAGGAGCGCCAGGAAAACGGTTCACCCTGCCCCATTCTCGCATACTCATCCACCAGCCCCTCGGTGCTTTCCAGGGCCAGGCCACAGATGTGGAAATTCAGGCCAAAGAGATTCTCAGAATGCGCGCAAAGCTCAATGAAATACTGGCGATTCACACTGGCCAACCCTTGGAAAAAATCCAGAAGGACACGGATCGGGACTTTTTTATGAGTGGTGAAGAGGCCAAAGAGTATGGGATAATAGATAAAGTGATAGTCGAACGAGAGACCCCTAAAGAGGAGACCAAGAAAAAGGGGCTAGGGCATACTCCAGAGAAAGAGGGCGAATAGAGACCCCATTGAATATAGCGACTCTTCTGGTATAATATTCGTGCAAAGACATTCTGAGAGGGACCTCAGTTGAATTAGGAGGATTAGATGACGAGAAAGAAAGATGACCGGGGTGGAGATCTGGTCTGTTCATTCTGCGGCAAAAGCCAGGACGAGGTGAAGAAACTCATTGCTGGTCCCACCGTCTATATTTGTGACGAATGTATAGAGCTCTGCAACGACATTATTGCCGAGGAATTTGAAAAAGAAGAGGCTGCAAAATTAAGCAGTGTGCCCAAGCCTACCGAGATTAGGGATGCCATAGACGACTACGTCATCGGTCAGGAGCGGGCGAAGAAAATTCTCTCGGTGGCAGTCTACAATCACTATA
>WOR8_10006888_pt1 | contig 13229 bp, 11 predicted proteins | sample DeeMarSeWOR38_10_FD_19890 | JGI IMG/M metagenome (IMG submission 19890) | reverse complement strand
TCAATAAGCTTTCAAAACGGATTGAGGACAATCCGGATGATTTCAAAGAATGGAAATTTGACGGATGTTCAATGACACCCGACGCCGTCTTGGGCGAGCTCATCAAAGTCCCATCGTTAACAGAAATCTGTCTTAGGCATGATCTTGGATACGCCTACGGTGCCCCCGGCAATGAACAAGAGCGATTGGAAGTTGATAAAAAGTTTCAAGACGAACTGTTAAAGTTTGCAGCCAAAGCTATGTTTGACGCCGTCCGGGTGGGCGGCAAAGAAGAGCTTTGTCTTTCTTTTTCCTGGGGTTTTGCCAATGCGGCGCCCTGCCAAATAGGCTCCGGATTGAAATTAAAAAAATGATTATGAGAACACACGTGTGAAGACAGCCGCCAATATAGTCCGTAACGTTATCCTTTCAATCATGCTCCTGAGCGGAAGCATTATGGCTGGCATCGCTCAGGATGAACCTCAAGCGGCACCGCGAACGGAGAAAAAGACCATTCCCAGGATTACCTTCAAGAACCTCTCGCCACCCTACAAAGACTATGATTATCTCCAGGGGCATCAGAAGTATCCTTTTCAGGCTACGGCGACATCTTTCAACCTGATTAATGCCTGGTGGCTGGCAGAGGTTTCCGCCCTGGTGTATGCAGATGTAGACTTTGTTAAATCCCGGTTCAGCAAGGCCGGTTTGCATGAGATCCGTTTTTTCGATAAACGAAGCACCCAATGCTATGTGACCCATAATGATGAATTCGCTATTGTTGCCTTCAGGGGCAGCGAGATCTGGAAAAAAGACGGAGAGTTTGACCTCAACAAGGTAATTGCCGATTTAAAGGCCGATGTGGATATCCGGTTAACGGATTGGCCCCCCGGCGGCAAGGTCCATCGGGGGTTTAAGGAGGCATTGGAGGAAGTGTGGTTTGATCTTTTACCGTATATCAAAAAACTTGACGATAAAGGATGTAAAATATGGATAACCGGCCACAGCCTGGGCGCTGCCCTGGCAACTCTTTGCGGCAGCCGCTATGGCAAGGTGCAGGCCGTGTATTCTTTCGGGTCGCCCAGAGTGGGCAATGACGTTTTCAAGGAAAAATACGGTGTAAAAACTTACCGGATCGTCAACGATGAGGACATCTTTGCCCGGGTTCCGCCACCCGGCGCCTACGTTCATGTCGGCGAGCTCAAGTTTATTGATAGTGACGGAACCATCCGGGATCATATGATTGAAAGGGAGCATCCCGCCGACCAACCGCGCGATGAGACGTACGGCCAGAAAAACACCGATTCTAAAAAGACAAATTCTTTTGCGGGATTTGTTCCGGCAGCGTTTAGAGATCATGTGCCGCTGTTGTATGCCGTGCACATCTGGAATAATATCATTTTAACCCGGATCCGCTGAAAGCGGAGAATTGAATATTGACGATTGAAAATTGAAGATTTGTTGTATCGCTGAGCTCTGTCTTTCCGCTTCTAAAACAAAGGAGGATTATAATTCAAATGCAACTTGCAAAATGTGTTCTTCTAATGACCCTTATGGCTTTACTGGGTTCCTGTACCACTGCACCCGCACCCCCCAAGGAGTTTGCGGCGCCTGAACCCAGCTTTGCTCTGGAGCCTGGAAAAGATGGTCCCTTTGCCGATCTTGAGGCGGCATTTGTTAAAAAGCATGGTACCGAAAAATCCGGTTTTTTGCTGCTGGACAACAATGCGGAATCACTGCAGCAGCGGTTAATGCTGATCGATGAGGCGCGCTATTCATTGGATATCCAGTATTATCTCTGGTACGCCGACGACAGTGGTGAATTGATCTTCAAACGCGTCATGGATGCCGCCAGGCGCGGCGTGCGGGTGCGAGTGATTACCGATGATGTGCTGCTCGCATCCGAGGACGAAAAAATTGCGGCGATCGATGCCCATCCCAATGCTGAAATCCGGCTGTTTAATCCCTGGCGACAGCATTCATCCCGACGAGCCGTGAAGGCGGCTCAGACATTAGAGCGGTTTAATTATCGGATGCACAACAAGCTCATTGTTGCCGATAATCACATTGCGATACTGGGAGGCCGCAATCTCGGCGATGAATATTTCGGATTAAACAGCACCTTTAACTTTCTCGATCTCGATGTGCTGGGGGTCGGGCCGGTGGCGCGCGAGTCTTCCGAGCTTTTCGATCATTTCTGGAATAATCCCGCGGTTGTATCGACCTCTGCTTTTGGCCACGATCCGCCTGAGGAATTAGCCGATGAAATCGCATCTGCAAACCTCGAGCGATTAAATAAATCCGAGCGTTTACAACATTTCCCGATCGAAATGCAAAACTGGGATGAAATTCTTCAGTCCTTCGTGCAACGCCTTCATCCGGGCACCAGCAAAGTGGTTTACGAAACGTGAGCTTTTAATCGTCAATGCCTATGTGATTCCGAACGAGCAGATGCTGGATGCAGCTCGTGATCTTATTGAAAAGGGTGTTAAGATCAGAGTCTTGACCAATTCGCTGGCCTCCCAGGATGTACCGGCCGTCAACAGCCACTACGGGCCCTGGCGCGAACCGATATTAAATGCCGGCATCGAGCTCTATGAACTGCGCCCGGATGCCGCGGTGAAAACTCAGGCGGACACATCGCCGATTGTGTCCGGATTCGTCGGTCTGCACACCAAAGCGTCGGTAGTCGACCGCTCCCGTGTTTACATTGGATCGTTCAATCTGGATCCGCGCGCCAGGGATTTCAATACCGAAATGGGTGTACTCATCGACAGCCGCGAACTCGCGGATGAACTGGCTCAAGTAGCGGAGGAATTGATGCAACCGCAAAACAGCTGGCAGGTTAAACTAAATGATGATGGCAAGCTGATATGGCAGTCAGGTGATGATATCAGAACCAGACAACCGGCCCAAAGCTTCTGGCAGCGGGTTATGGATGTATTTTTTAAACTGTTTCCCAGCAAATATTTTTGATCGAATACGGCTAGGCAAATTAGGCATATCCTCAGCAAGGAGGCATTGCCGTTACAAAATGCAAAATGGGGACGGTCATGAAAATATGCATTTTAATATAGAATCAGAGAGTTATCAAAATTAAAAACTTTGCGGCCGAATAAACAAAGTTGGCATGTCAAAAATTATAGCATGTTATATGCTATACCAAATAACTGGCTATAAACATTCGCCGGCTGAAAAATCAAACCCTATTTTATGCCCTCAAATACTGATAACCTTGTCGGCCAATTGCATGGCGGTGACGATATCCAGCATATTGGTCGTCTCACCGACCTGCTTTCGCTCCATGAGACTGAAGTGATTCAAGCAGGTACCGCATACCAATATGTTGAGTCCGCCTTTTTCATACTCCTTAAGGTCCTCCAGCACCTCCGAACCGTCGATGGTGAGCTTTACTCCGTTGTTCACAAATACCAGGCGCCACAGCTCGTTCCCCATTTCTTTGAGCGTGCGCAGGAAATTGGCCATCAGCGCCAGGCCCAACTCGTCGTCTCCGAAACCGATGCGGTCGGTGGCGCACATGACCATGATCTTCTTCTCTTCGGTTTGCTGCTCAGCGGCTGGCTGCGCCGCCGGTGATTGAACCTGCTCTGCCGGCGCCGAAACACACGTTCCTGTTACCGCAAAGTCAGTCCCATCGTGTTCAAGTGTCGTCTGAAAACCCTGGGACTCCAGGAACCGTTGAACGTTCTGCTGGGAAGCGGCGTTGTCGACAATGATTTTCACGCTGGCAGGGTTTTGCTCCTGCAAAGTGGCTTTGGTTTGCAGCACCGGCGCCGGGCAGGCCAAACCGCGGGCATCGATTTCTTTCAATTTAAACCTCCTGATCGCATTTTTTTACAAATATTGCTTCAAACAACCCAAATTTTCTCTTCCGCGCCGCTCAGTATTTCCCCGATCTGGGCGGCCTCGTTGATACCCGCGTCTTTCAGAGCCGCAATCAGCTCTTCGGCCTGTTGGCCGCTCACACTTATCAGCAATCCGCCCGAAGTCTGGGGATCAACCAGGACATCCTGCCGGGTGCGCGCCACTGTCTCTGCGAAGGTGGTCATCGATTCTCGAAATTCCCTATTTTTGTATGCACCGGCGGGTATAATTCCCATGGCAGCGAATTCCAAAGCCTCGGCGATCAGCGGCACTTGGTCGGAAAAGATCCTGGCGCTCGTGCCGGAGCTGCATACCATCTCGGCCAGGTGGCCGAGCAAGCCGAAGCCTGTGATGTCGGTGCAGGCACTGATGTTATAATTCGCCATGATCTCGGCGGCGTCCCGGTTCAGCGCTGCCATCAACCGGGTCACCTTTTCTGTAAGTTCCGCCGAGGCCATGCCTGCCTTGATGGCGGTGTTGACAATCCCTGTGCCGAGCGGTTTTGTCAGAACCAGCCGGTTTCCCGGCTGTAGGTTCTTCTTGGTGATAACCCGTGCCGGGTGCACAATACCGGTGACGGACAAGCCGTATTTTAATTCCTTGTCCTCGATGCTGTGACCGCCGATGAGCACCACTTCGGCCTCCGCCAGCTTGTCGAGCCCGCCCTGAATGATTTGCCGTAAAACCGATAGTTCCATTTCCTTGATCGGAAAAGCCACCAGGTTCATGGCGGTCTTCGGTATACCGCCCATGGCGTAGACATCGCTCAATGCGTTGGCGGCGGCAATTTGTCCGAACCAGTAAGGGTCGTCCACAATGGGTGTGAAGAAATCCACAGTCTGGATCAGCGCCAGCTCATCTGAAATTTTGTAAACACCGGCGTCGTCGGCACGCTCCAAACCGACAATGACATTTTCGTCGGTCGGAAACACCAGGCCGCACAGTGCCCTTTCCAGGTCCCCTGGAGGCAGTTTGGACGCTCAGCCGGCTCCCGCGACCGTCTCGGTCAGGCGTAATTTTTTAATGTCTCCCATGTTTGCAGCCCTATATTGCGTCTTCTGTAATTGTTAAAACCTTTGAAAGATGCCACAAATTATCACGAATTATCACGAAATTGATTTTTCCAATATAAGTGATCACGCTTTTGACTATTGTAAATAATTCGTGGTCATTCGTGCACGTTCGTGGCTAACTAATTTTTGAAAGGATAAAATCATATCTTCCCTTCATTTTTCAGAACTTCCAAACGGACAGGGCAATTCACTGACATGGTACATATGCTTTTGTCTGCAAAACGGACATGGTTCGTTAAAAGCCACCATGGCCGCTTCGGTACACAGTAGCTGCCGGCTTAGATACAGGTTGCGGGCGCGTTCCCTGATCTGCGCGATCAGCGCTTCGATCTCGGAACCAGATCTTTCCCTGGGGTCTGCTGTCAGATGCCGATACCGAAAACAAAGTAAACGATTTGTCCGATGACGATGAGGTGATGTCAGGTTGGATGCGATTTTGGCACACGGCTTCGTCTAACAAACCCGGTTAGCTAAATAAACGTCCTCAGGTAAAGCCAAAATCGTCACTCATGGAAGACCTCGCGGAAAATGTTTCAAGAATTATTTATCTCATAAAAAAAATAGATATGTCAAATAGGAAATTCCGATACTTTAATGTCAAAATAGGTACGGTCATGAAAATATGCATTTTATTTTGCAAAATTTATGATCGATGTATTTTCATGCCGCGCAAAGCCCGTGTAGATGCCCTGTAGCCTTGCAATCCATCATTTACCGAGCTATCGAACAGCGTAAATATTTTGGACCAATTTGGAATACCTAAAACATTTCTCTTTCTAATCAATGTCAATTTACGTTGAATTCCGGAATTTTTTTGTTAAGTCTTGTTGAGCTAAACTCTATTGACTGAAAAAGGACGTTAGGATATTGAAAGTAGCTTAATCGACATATCCAGAAATCTCAGAAACATAGATAATGCAGCATTATGACATAACACCATCTGGCCTTAACCTTCTTCAACGGATCCGCTATTCCATTTTCCCCGGCGCACTCAGGAAACCAAGGGATCGCGAGAGCTATCGAAATTTTTTTAACAGTCTGATTCTACACTTTCGCCCCCGAAGCGTTCAGGAACGCACCCTCAGATTCTCACTTACCTGGGGCCTTGGTGGGATGGCTGTTGTGTTGGTAGGCATTCTGTTTGTTACTGGGTTGATGTTGAAATTCATATACCAACCGGTTCCCGACCGCGCCTATGAATCGATTATTCATCTGCAGAACAACGTGCTCTTTGGTCAGCTGATTCGCAACATGCATCACTGGAGCGGCAACGTACTGTTGATCATTGCCTTTCTTCACATCCTGCGGGTCTTTTTCACCGGCGCATTTCACCCGCCCCGGCAGTTCAACTGGATCATCGGATTAGCCATGTTTCTAGCGCTACTGACGTCAAATATTACCGGGTACCTGCTGCCCTGGGATCAACTGGCCTTTTGGGCTATTACCATTTGCACAGGCATGCTGGAATATATCCCCGGATTCGGCGTATGGCTGCAAAGGCTGGTTCGAGGCGGCAGTGATATCGGCCCGGCTACCTTATCTATATTCTTTGCCATCCACACGGCTGTAATTCCCGCCTGTCTTCTTATTTTGATGCCGTTTCACTTCTGGCGGGTTCGTAAAGCCGGCGGTCTGGTCGTTCCGCGCACTCCCGATGAAGACCCGGGCAGCCGGGGCGGTTCAGTGCCAACCATCCCGAATTTGGTTTTAAGAGAGATCGTCGTCGCCGTCGTGTTGATCGCTTTCATTATGTTCGTTTCCGTCTTTTTTAATGCGCCCCTGGGAGCCAAGGCCAACCCGGGGCTCAGCCCCAATCCCACCAAAGCGCCCTGGTACTTTGCCGGCATCCAGGAACTGCTCCTGCACTTTCACCCGCTGTTTGCGCTGTTCATCATACCGGTATTTATATTGATTGCCCTGGTTAGCATCCCCTACTTCAATTACCAAACTGAGACAGCCGGGGTGTGGTTCGCTTCTTACCGGGGTCGGAGCATGGCGGTTGTGGCTGCTTTGACTGCTATTGTGGTTACGCCAATTAGCATTGTTGCAGATGAATTTGTAATCGATTTTACAACCTGGATGCCTGGCTTGTCTTCGGTCGTTCGCAACGGAGTTCTGCCGGCGGCTTTTGTCCTGGCTGGCATCATCGTGTTTTATTGGTTGGTGAAGAAAAAATACGCAGCTACAAATAACGAATCTATTCAATCCGTTTTCGTCCTATTCGTGGTCGCTTTCACCATTTTGACGATTGTGGGTATCTGGTTTCGTGGGGCGGGAATGGCATTGATGTGGCCGTGGGAGGTATCGACCCCAACACCATAATGTAAATTAAATACGGGCTCTGGTAGTTTTTTTCATTCCAAGCTTTTTATTCCCGCCCCTGCCTGCGCAGGGGGGGCAGGCTCCGGCGCGGGCATGACGGGAGAAACTCCCCGCCCGCACAATTAACTTGACTCGGCAAACAACTTTCTTGATGTCTTATATTTCAAAGAACGCTAAAAAAATGGAATCTACAGGCAAGCCAACTAGACGATCCTTTTTAAATACCCTCTGGGTAATTCTGGGTGGCGTCGCCCTGGCTGAATTCGTCGCCGTGATTTTTGGTTTTCTGCGGCCGAGCAAATCGAAAGCCCGAGGAGAAAACCCTGATTCGATTATCACCGCAGGAGCGGTCGAAAGTTTCACCCCCAATACGGTCACCGCATTTGTGCGGGGAAAGTTTTACCTGGCACGACTGGAAGACAAGGGATTTTTAGCTTTGTCGCGCACATGCACCCATCTGGGATGCACGGTGCCCTGGGTTGAAAAAGAGATGAAGTTTGCCTGTCCCTGTCATGGGTCGGCTTTCGATATCACCGGCAACGTCATCGATCCACCGGCACCCCGGCCGCTGGACATTTATCCCATAACCATTGAAAACAAAATGATCAAAGTGGACATCCGCAAGCCGATCAAGCGCAGCGCCTTTCGCGTCGAGCAGGTGGTCTATCCAAAGAAAAAGGCATAAGGCTCAAGGCACACGGTATAAGGATAAAATTTAACTATCCTTTTCTATGAGCCGTGCTGTGATCTCTGTTGTAAAATAATGAAAAACTGGAAAATAACCGGACTCATCGCAACGCTTGCTATCATTATCTCCTTTCCGGCGTACGTGCTGAAAGAAAAATACATTCGTCGTTCTTCTGCGCCACCGTCGGTCGCCGCTTTTGCCGGTAGCAAAAAATGCATGGAGTGCCACAAAGCCGAATTCGACAAATGGCGAAATTCCCACCACGACCGCGCCATGGATGCTGTCAATGATGAAACCGTACTGGGTGATTTTAACAATGTCGCTGTCGAATTTCACGGCATCACCAACCGTTTTTATCGCAAAGATAAAAAATTTTTCGTGCACACACAGGGGCCGGACGGCAAAATGGGCGAGTTTGAAATCACTCATACCTTCGGATGGTATCCCTTGCAGCAATATCTGGTGCCCTTCCCCGGCGGCCGCCTGCAATGCCTGCCCATTGCCTGGGACGTGAAAGAAAAGAGATGGTATCACCTGTATCCGAAAGCGCCCATTGATCCTGGAGATTGGCTGTACTGGACCAATGCCGGTCAGAACTGGAACGGCATGTGTGCCGAGTGCCATTCCACGAACCTTAAAAAGAACTACAACATTCAAAATGATGCCTACCAAACCACGTGGTCGGAAATCGATGTCAGCTGTGAGGCCTGCCACGGTCCCGGTTCCCGCCACGTGGAATGGGCCGAGCTGCCGGATATGGCCCGGCCGCAAACCGCAAATTATGAGCTGGTGGTCAAAGCAAAGGGGATGGATTCGCGCCAACAGGTGGAACTGTGCGCACCCTGTCATTCGCGGCGTGCAATTCTGGGAGATTACACCCACGCCGAGCCGGATCTGCTGGACAGCATGCTACCCAGCCTGCTGACCCCGGATTTGTATTTTGCCGACGGCCAGATCCTGGAAGAGGTTTATGTCTACGGCTCCTTTACCCAGAGCAAGATGTACAGTCGCAACGTGCGCTGCAGCGATTGCCACGATGTACACAGCATAAAAAGGATCAAAGAGGGCAACGCTCTTTGTCTGCAGTGTCACCGCGCCAGCGTTTATGACACCAAAGCGCATCACTTCCATAAGAAAAAAGGGGAAAAAGGGGAGCCCATCAAATCCGCAAACGGCAAGGTCCTGTTTGATGTGGGCTCCGGAGCCGAATGTGTCCAGTGCCATATGCCCGAACGACTCTATATGGTGATTGATTCCCGCGCTGACCACAGTTTTCGGATACCGCGACCGGATTTGAGCATCAAACTGGGTGTACCCAATGCCTGCAATCGCTGCCACCTCGATAAAACCGATCAATGGTCTGACGGATATATCACCAAATGGTACGGTCCCGCCCGCAGAGCCCAATACGGCACCATCATCGATGCCGGCCGAAAACAATTGCCTGGAGCCCAGAAAGAGCTCATCAACCTGGCCGCAGACCCATTGTATCCCGTAATTGTGCGTTCTACTGCGCTGTCGCTTCTGGCAGCTTATCCCGCAAAGGAGACCAGCCGGTCATATGAGCTGGCACTGATGGATGGTGAAGCCCTGATTCGGCGAACTGCCCTCGATCATCTAAATGTTTCGGAACCCAAGCATCAGACCGCACTATTGACAGCAATGCTTTACGATCCGGTCAAGGCCGTGCGCATGGAAGCGGCCCGGCGGTTGACCGGAATTCCTGCCCCCTTGTTGGACAGCAACCAGAAAAAAGTCTTTCAGACTTCTCTGGACGAATACCAAAAATCCATGCAATATTCGGCTGATTTTGCATTTGGACGTTACAACCTGGGAAATCTTTATGTCGCCCTGAGTGAGCCACAAAAGGCTGTTGAAAACTTCCGGGCTGCTATAAAAATCGACAATTTGTTTTATCCGGCCAAAGTCAACCTGGCCATGCTCTACAACCAGATGGGCCAGAATAACGAAGCGGAAATTTTGCTTCGTGAGGTGGCAACCATCCATCCTGAAGTGCATGAAGTGCAATATTCCCTGGGGCTGCTGCTGGCGGAAGAACAGAAGTATGCGGAGGCAGCAAAATATTTAAACCTGGCCGCCAGGGGCATACCCAATCGCGCCCGGATTCATTACAACCTCGGATTATTGCGGCAACATCTCAAACAGGATTCAGATGCGGAAGCCTCCTTGCTCAAAGCACAGGAGCTGGAACCGGATAATTTCGATTATCTTTATGCGCTCGCCGATTTTTATTTAAAGAGAAAAAAATTACAGAAAGCCAAAAGCATCGCAGAAGAAATGGTCGCCAGGCATCCCACCCAGCGAATCGGGCACGACATTTTGAACCTTATCGATAAAGATCTGGGAGCTGAGTCAAATTAAATCAAAACGTTCTATATATAACGGCTTGCTAATTTGCCAAAGGAAGCAAATAACCTTGAAAGCCGGGGAAAGCACAGAAGAGGTGAATATGAATAGACGTACATTCATTCGGCTTATTGGCGGTGGAGTTGTTTTTTCTGCTACGGCCGGACTTGCGGCGTGCAGCCGTGAAATGCCACCGGAGGCGATAGCGGCCTGGCAGGGCCCGAAACCAGAGGCAGATGTGCGTAAATGGATCTTAAGCTACGCGATCCTCGCACCCCATTCCCACAACCTGCAGTCCTGGCTGGTTGATTTGAGAACACCCAATGAGATCATGCTTTATTGTGATCTTACGAGATTGTTGCCGGAAACAGATCCCTACTACCGTCAAATTATGATGAGTCACGGAACGTTTCTTGAGCTCGTTGATATCGCTGCGCGTGAACGCGGAATACGGGCGAATATTGAGTTGTTCCCGCAGGGTGAGTTTGGTCCTGAGGAAATTGATAAGCGTCCGGTGGCCCGTATCCGGCTCGCAAAAGATCCCAACATTGTTAAGGACCCATTATTTGGTCAGATACTGAAACGCCATACGAATCGTGAAGCGTACAACATGAGCAAAGCTGTCCCGGCGGATGCAGTTCAAGACATGGCGGATAGCATGAAATCGTATCCTATTCGTTTTGGTTTTGTTGGGTTGGATCAGCCCGATGCTTTACAAAAACACCGGGCTATTGCTGCTGAGGCCTGGCGTATTGAGCTCACGACACCGGCTAAAATTTTAGAAACGTATAAATTATTACGCGTGGGCACGCGTGAGATCGCTAAATACCGTGACGGTATCTCAATCAACGATCCGTTTTTAAGTTTGCTTGTGCGCCTGGGTCTGTTTGATCGCTCGAAAGCACCGAAACCTGATGATTCCGCTATCGTTGACCAAATTGAGAACTTTAACAAGAACCTTGAGTCAACACCTGGCTTTCTATGGATGATTACTGAAGGCAACGGCCGAACAACACAAGTAAATGCCGGTCGTGCCTATGTTCGCGTTCAGCTATCGGGTACAGGTCATGGAATTTCGATGCAACCACTCCAGCAAGCGTTGCAAGAATACCCCGAGCAACAGGCTACTTATAGAGAAATTCATAATCTTCTCGATGCGCCTGCTCCTCGCTACACGGTGCAGATGTGGGCACGATTAGGTTATGGACCTCAAATTGAACCTGCTCCACGTCGCGGCCTTGAGGCCCATGTTTCCGAATCGTGAAATAGATAGGGCCAAATTTGTTCTATGAGCTGAAGATATCCTCAATAACAATGTCGGCTAACTGAAAAGCTGGCCCAGGAGGGAGGGGGCTGGTTTATTATAACCAGTGAAGACCATAAAATTGAAAATTGGATTGATACCGGCAGAAAATTTGAACGCCTCGCTTTGATGGCTCGTGAGCGCAACATTGCGATTCATCCCATGACGCAATTTCTGGAGGAAAAGGAAGGGCAGAAACAAATCGCTGACAACCATGACGCCAAGGTCATCCCCCCGTTCGTGCTACGCGTGGGCTATTTGTCGAACTATCCAGATCCTGTCAGCCTGCGGCGGCCGGTAAGCCGGTTTGTAAAATCCGGGTAATTTAGACCTAACGAGGGAATGGTTTAGCGACGCAACGCTAGAAATAGCTAAATAATGAATATCGGCTGACAGATAAAAAATCTGGGTAGCCGTTTTTTTAAGGAAGAAGGAAACTATCTTGAAAACATTTGTGACCGGCGGTTCGGGTTTCGTAGGATCAAATCTGAAACCAAAAATAACGACGCTGTTTGATTCGCGAGGCGATTATTATTGACTTAGGCTACTTTTTATCATTTATTACCAGGGTTTTTAATTTCCCTCAATCTACCGCTTTCCAAAAGTTGTCTCAGTGAAAAAAAGCACCAAGTTGAAATTTATATAGATTCTGGGAGCATACATTTATGCCGGAACAAATAGGTTTCAGACGGAATATGGGCTTGTTTATGGCGGTAATGATTGGCATTGGCGCCACGATGGGGCCGGGGATTTTTGCTCTGCCGGGCGAACTGGCGCATATGATCGGTCCGCTTGGCGTTCTCGTCTATTTCGCGATGGGTTTTTTAACCCTATTTACCGCCTTAAACTACAGCGAGCTCAGTGCCGCCATACCGTTAGCCGGTGGCGGATATTCCTTTACCCACAGAACGCTCAACAGACCCGTGGCGTTTTTTACCGGTTGGTTCTTCTGGATCGGCAACACGCTCGCCTGTTCGATGTACGCCCTTATCTTTGCCCTGACGATCCGCGCCTACTTTTTACCGGAAGCCAGCATTGCCCTCCTCACCCTGCTCACCACAGTCGTTTTCACCATCGTCAACTTCATGGGAATGAAGGAAGCAATCATCGTTATTACCGTAATGAATTTGGTGGAATTGGCGGTTCTGGTCGGAGTCGCTGCGCTCGGTTTCACTGATATTGAGCCGCGTAATCTAGAGCCTTTAGCGCCAATGGGCTGGGGCCCCTTCATTCCGGCAATGGCTCTCATCTATATCTCCTATGTTGGTTTCGAACTTATTTCCAATGCAGCTGAAGAGATCATTCAACCGAGCAAAAACATTCCACGAGCTATTTTGATCACATTGGGCGTGAGCACGGCAATTTACGTTTTCGTGGTCGGCGTAATGATGGGTACCGTCAACTATACCGAGCTTGCCCATAGCGAAATTCCGTTCATCTTCACTGCCGAGCGGCTTTTCGGCCCCTGGGGACGTTGGGCCGGAGTCATCGCAACGATAATGGCGAGTCTTTCCGCATTCAGTGTGACATTGGGCGCCAGCGCCCGCATTTTATACGCATTGGGGCGCGATAAACATTTTCCCTACTTTTTCTCCAAGTTGCATCCAAAATTCCA
>WOR8_10004685_pt1 | contig 13235 bp, 12 predicted proteins | sample DeeMarSeWOR38_10_FD_19890 | JGI IMG/M metagenome (IMG submission 19890) | reverse complement strand
GTTGACTAGGCAAGGGGTTCCAAGCGGCACTGTGTCTGTTGCTACGCGTTATATTCACAGTCCAGTTGGCATGCTCAACTTGAAAGACGCAGAAAACTCGGCCAAACTCATAGTGGCGGCAATTCAGCAAATCCAAAACCACTTCTAACCTTTTCCGCCTAACCCCGAGTGGCAAACACACGAAATTGTTTTGAATTCCTCTGTGTATCTTTCATGGGGACTTGACATGAATAAAATTGGGAAATTCGAGTATCTGGAGCATACAGCTGACGTCTATGTGGCAGCACACGGCAAGACGCTGGAGGAAGCTTTTGAAAACGCGGCTCTTGCAATGTTTGAAGTTATGACCGATACGGATAAGATCAACGCCACCATAGAGCACCATGTTGTGGTGGAGGCTGAAGACGAATTCGCTCTTCTCTATAGTTGGCTTGAAGCTTTGTTGGTGAATTTTGAAACAAAGAATATAATTTACTCAGATTTCAAAATTGCGGGGGTAGAAGAAACCAAGGAAGGGTTCAGAATCAAGGCCGCGATGTGGGGCGAAAAGTTCAATGCGGAAAAGCACGCGCAGAAAGTTGGCGTGAAGGCTGTTACGTATCACAGAATGGAAATTTTAAAGGAGTTCAACAAGGTTACTTTGGAGTTTATTCTTGACATTTAAGCGAAGTTTAGCTTTTTTAACTCCTTGATTATAGTTTCTATTACGGTTTTTGGCAGCGTGTCTAAAGCCGTGATGCTGGAAACAATGAAAGGCACATTTTTCTCCTTATAATGCTGCAAGAGTGGGCTGGTTTGTTTCTGGTAAATTTCGAGTCTTCGTTTTATGACTTTAGGTGTGTCGTCTGAACGCTGATACAAGGGACCGCCGCATTTGTCGCAGACACCTTCCACTTTAGGTTTAAGAAAACGTACGTTGTAGACCGCGCCGCAGCTCTTGCAGATTCTGCGCGAAGACAAGCGTTCAATTATTATCCAGTCTGGAACCATCTGCAATAAGATAACATCAATCTTAGCAATACTCTCCAGGGTTTCAGCCTGTTCGATGGTGCGTGGGTAACCGTCCAAAATGAAGCCTTTTCCATCCGAAACTTCGTTTAGGTGCTCTTTCAGCACATCTATTACGATGTCGTCTGGAACAAGCAAGCCCTTCTCCACGTAACTTCTAACTTTCTTTCCTAAAGGGGTGTCAGCTTTCAAGTTTTCTCTGAAAATATCGCCCATAGCAATTACATCTACGCCAAGCTTTGCCTTAAGCCTTGACGCGTACGTGCCCTTACCTGAGCCAGGTGCTCCAAATATGATTGCGTTCACCTTCATGCGTCTCCTTTTACAATGCTGTCCTTAAGAATAAAGCCGTAATTAAAATTTATGCGACACTCTTCGAAAATTGCTAAACAGGGGTTTGGTTTGGGTTCAAAACGGTTTTATATTCTGCTTCCAGTTTTTGTTTGAAGTGAAAAATTATGAGCAAAGGTGCACGGCGTTATGTCCCGGATAAGGTTCCTCTTGAAAAGATAGATAAGTATATGTGGCGTATCCCGAAGTATAAGTCGGGAATGCGGGTTCCAGGCATGGTTTTTGCCAATGAAAGTCTCTTAGAGAAGATGCAGACTGACCGCACGCTTTGGCAATGCTCAAATATTGCTCATTTACCAGGAATATACAAGTACGCAGTGACTTTGCCTGATGGACATGAAGGTTACGGGTTTCCCATAGGAGGCGTAGCTGCAACGGATTATGATGAGGGCGTAATCAGCCCCGGTGGCGTTGGCTACGACATCAACTGTGGTGTCCGCCTTTTAACCACGAACCTTACAGAAGAAGACGTGCGACCTAAACTTGCGCAACTTGCAGGCTCCATATTTGCCAATGTACCTTCTGGTCTTGGGAGCCGCCGAAAAGACTTCACGCTATCCCCGCGAGACTTAGACCGCTTGGTAGTTGAGGGTGTGCAGTGGCTTATCGACCACGGTTTAGGCTGGGCTGAAGATGTGGATCATTGTGAAGAAGGTGGGTGCATGAAAAACGCTGATCCCAGCAAGGTTTCGCAGATAGCGAAGAAGCGCGGGCTGACGCAGATAGGCACTTTGGGTTCAGGAAATCACTTCTTAGAGGTTCAGAAGGTTGACAAAATCTACAATTCGCGAACCGCTAAGGTTTTTGGGCTCGAACATGAAGGTCAAGTGATGGTTACGATCCACTGCGGCTCCCGAGGTTACGGTCACCAAGTTTGTTCAGATTACCTACGGGTTATGGAGCGCGCCGTACACAAGTATGGCACAGCTTTGCCTGACCGTGAATTAGCGTGCGCGCCTGGAAGCAGCAACGAGGCTGAGGACTATTTTGATGCAATGGCTTGCGCGGTAAACTACGCTTTCTCGAATAGGCAAGCGATTATGCACTGGGTCAGACAGAGCTTCCAGCAAGTTTTTAAGGAGACCCCTGAACGGTTCGGGTTGAAGCTCGTATACGATGTGGCACATAATATTGCTAAGGTGGAAACTCACAAGGTTGACGGCGGGCAAAAGAAGGTTTGGGTTCACCGTAAAGGTGCCACGCGGGCTTTCCCAGCTGGGCACTCGGCGGTTCCGGCGGATTACCGTAGTGAAGGGCAGCCTGTGCTTATTCCCGGCAGCATGGGCACGGGCTCGTGGGTTTTGGTTGGCACTGACAAAGCGATGGAGCTGACTTTTGGTTCAACAGCGCATGGAGCAGGCAGAATGATGAGCCGGTCCGCAGCTAAGCGCAAGTACTGGGGTGGAGACATAAGAACCGCTTTAGAGAAACGTGGAATCGTTGTGCGAGCAGCGAGTGCTGTAGTTTTGGCTGAGGAAGCTGATTCTGCATACAAGAACGTGGATGTTGTTGCCGAGGTAAGTGATCAAGTCGGAATTGCCACTAAGGTTGCGAGGTTAGTCCCTATAGCTGTTGTCAAAGGCTGATATCTCATAAAGTTGGCTTAGTTTTTCCAGAAAGCATGCGCTGCGTTTCTGTCTCCGATTTACTTGAAGCCTTGATTGTTCTCTCAGAGGAAGGTTGCTGTTTCAAGCGTAGATTGGAGGAATGCACAATTATAGGCAGTAAATATTAAAGTCTTCTTATACATTACTTCGAGAGGCGCGGATAGTTTGGCAACGGATGAACTTGTTACTCTGCTTGTGAAGTTTGTAGACATGAACTCCGATGTTGTTGATGTCCAGTGGGATCGGAGGATGAGTCCGCGGTTGCTTTTGAATCCATACTCTGAGGGTGAAGAAGAAAGAAAGAAAATAGCACATTACTTTCTGTTAGGGGCATCAATCCTTGAAGACTCTGTTGTTGGTTTTCCTGAAAATGCGCGTATGCTTCTCATTCATCTGCACAAAGCTTGGGGCAAGCGTCTTTTCGAGATAACTAAGCCTCATTTGTTTGAAGAAAAAATTAGCGGGTGCAAATTTTACAGTCGTTTGGGACGTTTCAGGGAATTGATACCTGAAATTTTAACTAATGTTAACAAGTTTGTTAAGGATAAAGCTGAAAAAAATCTAATAGAATATTCTCAGAAATTCAATAAGCCTGAGGATTTCGTTAAAGACCTTGCTCAAAACATCGAGAGAATGAATGCTTTTCACAAAGACAATGTGTGGGTGTATATGAGATGGATGGTTAGACCTCATCCTGACTTGGCGATTTTCGCGCATTTTTCGCCAGAAGACCTTTACGTTCCCTTAACTGAAAATAACGCTAATGTCGCGGCGAGCTTAGGTTTGATTAACTCAGTTGCGCCATATTTGTGGAAAAATGATACCGTAAGTGGGGCTCGAAGAAGAATTACGCACTTCTCTAGGCGATTGTTTCCTAAAGACCCTGCAAAGGTTGATTATCCCTTTTTCTTGTTGGGAAGGTGGCTTAAAAAGAAGCCTTTGAACAAGGGTACGCTGAAGGAGGCTTTACAGTTCTTTGAGCACATACATGGAGTTACTGGGCAGCCGCATTCTTATTATCATAGTATGAGTCGTTATAAGAGCGGGTGGGAGATAAAGACCGCTAGAGTTCTTTCAAGAATGGAAATCTCCTTCGGTTACGAGCCTATTGATTTTCCTTTGCCCGGCGACAATTACATACCTGATTTCATTCTGGACAAGTCTATACATGGAAAGAAGATTGTTTTGGAACCTCACTATGAGATGAGTCAGAAACAAGCGCGCAAGTATTCTCTTTTCAAACAGATATACGGGCATGACTTCTTCCTGATATTGTTATTAAAAAATGACCTTATCCCGTTTTATCATAAACGTAACATGCTTACTGACGATGTATGTGATGACGTCTGGCCGATTGAATTTGTTCATTTGCTCGCAGAAAAAATTAGGACGAGAACCTACGGTCAGTAGAAGCAGACTGGCAGTTTTATGCTTCGAACAATGATGGCGGATATTAGGTTTTACAGTTTTTTAGAATTTGGTTGTTGGGGGTTAACTGGTGAAGGTTAATATTACAAGTTTTATATAGGTGTTGTCAGAGGCTTTTCAGCGCTTCTTGTGTGATTGCATTGGTTAAGGATGAATGTGGAATCTGCCAACGGGTACTTCGTGTTTCTTATATGCGAAAATGCGCAAGGTGTAAGAAGTTGTTTTGTCGCGATTGCATGGTTCCTGACGTGGCAACTGGAGACCCAACTGCAATGTTGTGTTTACATTGTGCACGGCGGGTGGTTTCGCCGCGGTCAAAGTCGAAGTACAGTGGTCTTACGGGTCACTTGAAGTTCAGGGGCGCGTTCACCAGCGTGGTTAAGCTCTCTTTTGCTCGAATAGACGGGTTAATCGGCAGTAATCTTCCGATGAGCGCGTATAGGGAGGAAGCTTGGTGGAACAACTCTGCTTCAAGCGTTCACACTAAATCGTGGTTAGATGCGGGCTGGGAGGTGCAAAAAGTAAACTTGAAAGAAGGCTACGTGGTGTTCAAGAGGGTCCGAGATGTCCAATTCAAAAAGCGTGCTAAGAACAAAATTGATAAGCCTTTCAATCCTGTCCGTGTTCGCTCGAGACGGAAGCCTCCGTCTAAGACAAAAGTGTCTCAGCTTTACGCTCGGATCAAGAATCTGGAGCGGCAGCGGGCTGAGGGACAACGAAACATTAGGGGTCTCAAGCCTAGGCGGCACTACGAAAAGAAACTGTTCAAGCCTGATGAAAAACCAAAATAACCCGTTGAATCATAAATGGGAGACGGGTGTCTGTTTGGTTGAGCGAATTGTCAGCTTAGAAATAGAGAAAACGTATGCTAGTTTGAAGGCGGTTTTGCTTGAGAAGAACTGCAGAATAATAGCGGAAGAAGCACCTAAGCTTATTTCGGTCCGGCAGGGTTCGCTTTGGGGCGTATATCCAGTAGCCGCTAAGAAAGTGGTAAATTACCGGCTTGCTCCGGTGAATTCTGGAACACGGATAACTGGTTCTTCATCTTTGGCTTCAGACTGGAAAAACTTGACTATAATCGGTTGTGTGGTCTCCTTGGTTGTTGTGGCGTTGTGCTTGTGGATGGCTATGGACTTGGATACGCTTGTTGCTACGCGTCAGCAAGGTTACTGGAGTTGGATAGCCTCGGTTGAAGGTTATGTAGATGTTCAGACGGCGGAAATGTTCGCGGATTTAACGCGGACGTTCGCAGTTTTCTTGGCAACTATCCTAGCAGCAGAAGTAGCAATCGTAGTTTACGTGCAATCCAAGATAAACACGTTCGCAGAAGAAACATTCAACGCGTTGTGATATCAAAGACAACAAACAGTCAAGTAGTCTCAGATGAGAATTTATCGAGGCTGATGCCCTTTGTTATGTATGTTGTTGAGACATCTGGCTAGCATCCTGGCGCTTCCAGTTATAGTAATTCTTGTTATACCTTTTTTATTAGTTAGTCTCTTTCCGTTTGTTCTTCTTTGGGGCGTTCATTATAATACAGCAATAGCTCTCTTCATTGTTGCAAAATTTTTTATAGGGTTAGGCTCCATTCTCTTATTCTCAACCATTTCACTTTTCGTCAAAAAAGGAGAAGGTACTATAGCTCCTTGGAAACCTGCGAGAAAGCTCATAATAACTGGGTTTTATTCTCATGTTCGCAATCCAATGCACATAGGAGTTTTTCTAATTCTAACTGGAGAAAGCATTATGTCTGGTTCTATTTCTCTAATCATTTGGACTTCACTATTTGTTATTGGCAATTTAATCTATGTCCCAGCAATAGAAGAGAAGAAGCTTGCAGAAAGATATGGCGATGTATATATGATTTACAAAAGAAGTGTTCCTAGGTGGATTCCACGCGCATCTTCATGGAAACCTAAAACTCAGACTTGAAACCAAAAAAACCTTGATAATACAAGAAGCCGCAATTTGAATATCACACAATAGAAGAACAAGACGCATCGAAAACTTAGTTGGCTAGTTGGTTTAGGACACAAGCCTTAGGGCAAAGTAATTTTTTACTCTTTGATTTTGGCTTGTTCTTCATATTTTTTCCTCTGTTTTATTGTTGACGTAGCTAGATTTAAGGTTTCTGATGTTTATTGATATATGCTAGTTCTCTACGTTGGCTTGACTTTTTGGGTGCGCTTGCCTGAGGGGTTTTTATGGCTGTTTAGTAGAAAATCCCTTTCGTCTTGGTATTTGCGCGTGTACCTATTATCGTGTTTGCGTGCGCGCGTTTTATTTGGCGGGTAGCTTTCATCCACTTAGCCTTCTTGGAGCGCAATGCACGGGGGTTTCCTGTTGCTTGGAGGAGAATGCTGTAAGAAGTACATGGGTTTCGGCTTTGCGCACCGATTGGGTGTCAGCGGGCACGCTGTCGGAACGTCATGATTGTAACAGCATTATGAGTGGATAGTTTTAAAAGGAATTGCAGCCGAATAGGAAGCGAGGATATGTCAAATGATAGGTGGATTAGACCTTATTACCTTGTTAATCCAGATAGTTGTTGGCATTATTGTCCTCGCTCCTGTGCTCTGGTTCGTTGGAAGATCTCTTGTTGGGAAAGACAAAGCAAAGTTCTTAGACGCTGTTTGGATAGTTGCTTTAGGAACGGTAATTGGTGCAATAATTGGAGCATTTGGCGGATTAATCGGAGCTATCATAGTTCTCATAATCTGGCTTGCGCTGATTAAGCACTTCTTTGATTGTGGCTGGTTGATGGCTTTCGCAATCGCTATAATTGCAGTAATAGTCTATGTTGTGATATTCGCGATTCTGGCGGTTATCGGCATTGGTTTACTCGCAATAGGTTTTGGCTTGTAAGCCTCCTAAAAACTCTCTCTTTTTTCTAAGTTAATAGAAAATTTGTTAGATTTTAATATAATAAATCCATGATTGTCGCGTGCGCAAGCATTAAAAACCTTATAACCTCACCCGTACAAACAAGAAGTTACGGGAGAGATCCTTGTGATAATAGAGATAACAAATATTGTAGCGGGACTTATACTGGCAATGGGCATTCTACCTAGCATTCCTGCTATAGGTGACGACTTGGAGAAAGTTGCCAAATGGCTTGGCAGATTCCAAAGCATCATCGGAGTAATAGCCATAATCTTAGGAATACTATACTTTGGCGATTTGTTGCAGAGCATCGTGGCAATTGTTGCTGGATTGATACTAGCTATGGGTCTTCTGACAAGCATACCTGCGATAGGAAAAGACTTGGCGAAATTAGCTAAATGGCTAGGTGGATTCCAAACACTAATAGGAGTAATAGCCATAATCCTTGGAATCTGGGGACTACTATTCTAACCCCTTCTTTTTTTGCGCGCATACTAACTTCATACCTTCATGGTAGCTTCAAAAACTCGCTATTTCTTACATAAATAATGAATGTCCATCTAGGCGTCGCGTCGGGGTAGCCCTAACAAAAAAATTCTAACTGCGGGGAAGCCCAATCCGATCCGAATTTGAACTGAGGTGAGGTACACCCCCCGTCAGTGGAGATGTCACTCACACAATTTTTTCTCTTTCTATTTTCACGAATTCTAAGGAACCAACCTTTTGAATTAAATTTCTGTCTCAACGGATAAATCATGCGGTAAATTTGTTATGACAGACGCTATTCAAAACGTCCTTACGCATTGATCTTCACTTAGTCGCAAATGTTCTGCATGTTTCTTAGAAAGCAGAATACATACTTAGACTATTAAAGAAAATATTGTTCCGATAACGTATGTTATTGCCGCAGCGGAGACTCCTATAACCATCATCTCCAATCCACTCCAAATCCAATTCTTCCTCGAAAAGATGGTTTTCATGGCTCCTACCCCAAAGAGGGTTAACACTGTACCAGTTACGGAGGCTATTAGGGCTTCCCACGTGTTTATAGGAAAAGCGAAGGGTAATATTGGCACTAGAGCTGCGAGACCGAAGGAGACTCCACACAAAACACCTGCCTTGACTGGATTTCCATGCTCTTTGGGCGATAGACCCAATTCTTCGAGGGTACTTAATTGCAAAGGTAACTTGTTTTCCTTGTGGATTCTGTCGACAATTGCCTCAGCCTCTCCCTTCTTAAAGCCCTCTGTCTCATAGAACTTCATCAGCTCCGCCTTTTCCTCTTCAGGAGTCATTCCCTTCTTGGTTTGTTTCTTTTGATTTTCCCTTTCTAACACCTCCAATTCAGACTTAGATGATTGGTAGGAACCGACGGCCATGGATATGGTTCCGGCAAAGAGTTCTGCTACTCCCGATAGTAGAACAATGGAAGGGTTTGTGATGGCTCCAACAACCCCGGCAACGAAAGCTAAGGTTGACACCAACCCATCATTGGCACCAAAAATCATATCTCTTACTCCTCCGCCGCCCCGTATCTCCCACTGTTCCATGCCCAACACTTCCGTTTTCATTCTTTCCAAGTGTAGTCTCTCATCAGAGGCCGTTCTACTCCACTCTTGGGAATTAGTAGAATCCCCAATGTTTTCTGCCTGAATGGCTAAATCACGGACGCCTTCTTCCTCTCCTACAAAAGCCCATTCGAAGAAGCCTTTAGTGCCTAGGATGCGTATCATGAAGCCTACCTTTGCATCCCTAAGAAAGGCTTTGATCTCTTGCTGTTTACCTCCTAGTTCCTTGATTCTTTCAAACCAAAATTCAGCATGATTTACCTCGTCGCTGCTAACCCTTAGCAGAAGTTGTTTAATCCTTTCGTCTTTAGCCCTTCTGGCGAGGATTCCAAATCCTTTTGCTTGCATAAGTTTGTATGAGTAAATTTTCTTTGCTGCACTGAGAAGTTTCGCTTTTTTCACTCCTGTAAGTTCCTTTGTTGGCATCTTGTCTATGTAGCTCCTTTGAATCATTTTTAAAATATATTAACGGTTAATTATACATAAGAGTATAAAATCACTTATAGGTGTTTAAGATAGCGGAAAATTATGTTCTAACAGGTATTCCTGGTGTAGATAAAATTCTTGCAGCTAAGGGGTTGCCTAGGGGTCATACAATTTTGGTGAGCGGTGGACCTGGAAGCGGAAAAACAACATTTGCTATACAATTCCTGCACGCTGGAGTAACTCAACACAACGAATCAGGCGTCTATGTCACTCTTGATGAAGATCCAGAAGACATAAGGAAAAACATGTCGAAGTATGGATGGGACTTGAACAAGTTGGAAGAAGAGAAGAAGCTTGTGTTTATCAATGTCTCACCCGTTCGTGTCGCCCCTTCTGAGACTGCCGGTCTTATTGAAATTGGCATGAAGGAGTTCAGGCTCATCAAGTTGCTTGAAGCGATCAGGCAGGGCGTCAGAGAGGTGAACGCGAAGAGGGTAGTCGTGGATCCGGTGACCAGTTTCATGCTTCAGTATCCAAATGAGATCGAGCGCATATACGCGATGAGGGATCTGATGAGGGATTTGAGGAAAACCGGCTGTACTAACCTTTTAATTTCGGAGTTGAGGGGTACTGGATGGGAACGGGAGCACCAGTTTGAGGAATATCTAGCTCAAGGTGTTATTTTGCTTCGCACCTTCCCTAAGAATGGTAGACTGATCCGCGTGTTTCAGGTGGAGAAAATGCGCGGTTTAGCCATTGACAACCAACCTAGACCCTACAACATATTAGCTAAAGGCATAGAGGTATATCCAAACGCAACGGTTTACAAATAATTCTCAAAAAAAGGTTTAGAAAATAAACAATAATTAAATTAACTTGCATCGCCTACTTAACAACGTGAGGATATTTGGTTTTTCTAGCCCAGATACGAGAAGTACCATCCAAAAACATGATATTGTTGGTTGGTCCTCCTGGCTCTGGGAAATCGACTTTCTGTCATCAAACAGTTCTCAGTAATATTGCAATAAAACCAATCATCTATGTAACCACTGAATCCGCTCCATTCAAAGTTGAAGACACTTTAAGGCAAAGCGGATTAGGTGAGGTATTACCTCACCCCCTTGGGTTCGTTGATGCTTTTCACGAAACTGTGGGGCTCCCAAGTACAGCTCGATCAGACACGGTGAATGCCTCTTCTGAGGACTTGACAAGCTTGAGCATAGCAATTTCTAAGCTTCGGGAGAGAATGGATGAGAATGTTTTATTGATATTTGACTCTTTGACCTCGCCCTACCTTATTAGCAGTTTAGAGATCTTGAGGTTCATGAGGACAACCTTATTGAAGTTGGCGGCCGAAGGCGATGCCATCTTAGCTTGCATAGACGAGGGCTGCGGCAAACCGGAGGATCTCATGGCCATGATGAGCATAGCGGATGGCATCGTTAAAATAGAGGCAGAGAAGGACAAGCGGCTCTTCAAGGTCGTTAAGCATCCGAAAGTGAAACCGACAAAATTTGAAGCCCCGATGACCCCTCCGATCGGGCTCAAACCATTCAAGTTTGATCGGAGTGCAGTGCAGCAGTCTCTTCAAGCATTTATGCAAGGGAAAGAAACATGGTTGAGAAAGGATGTTGGGGACTTCGTTAACTTGTTCTGGCCAAACCTTGCTCATTGGAGCGGCATGCTCTGGGACCCCAAAAGATTCCCTACGATGATATATGAAGTGAACAAGCAGGAGCCATACCGCATGCTTAAAGATTACTGGTCAAGTTATCCTTTGAAGATGAGGCTTGCGTTCAAATTGTTTATGCCCAAGAGCCTCAGCAAAGTTAAACACATGAAAAGAATGGCAAAGTTCCTTGGGAGCGGAACGATGTCGTGGGAGCGCGGTTGGATCGGGGAATATCTTGAAGTTATCTCTAAGACTGATGAACACTACGTTAGAATATACGAGAGTTATGAATGTTGGGGATTTAAGAGCATAGGTGCTACGATATCTTCGCATTTCGGTCCTGAGAACGCAGGAGGTTTGATGGGATTTGAAAGCCTAAAGGGGCTTGAGAGGGACTGGAACGTCGTTGAGACGAAGTGTATAGGTCTTGGAGACCCCTATTGTGAATTTAAGTTTGTTCCCGGTGAGATCGATGGGCTGAAGGAGTCTCTGGAGAAAGACAGCTCGGTTATCGAAAGAATACATGAACGGTTGATGCAACATCTTACAGAATTTATGGTGGAGGAAAAGCCACTTGTAGAAAGACCCAGATTGGGGAGCGATATTCACATACATCCAGTCATGCATGCCATGGGTTTTCCCCATGTAACTGGCGAGAGATACCAGATGGCGTTGAGAATGGGAGGCGCAAAGGCAGGAAAAGAGATCGGCAGCCGTCTAATGGATGCGGGTTTAAGGGAAGATGAGGCGGTGAAGCGTGTTCTTCATCTCCTAGATTACTGCAAGGTGGGAAAGGTTACGGCAAATGAAACTATACGTATGAAGGAAAACTGCGAGAGCATGCGGGAACGCCTATTTGCCACTAACCGAGAAGAGCCATCATGTTATTTCACAACGGGCTTCCTCAATGGCTTTTTCTCAGCCGTCAAGAATCAACACGTTAGGGAAACAAAGTGCATAGGCATAGGTGATCCATACTGCGAGTGGGAATTCAGGTAGGTGATGGCGTATGGTGTCTCTAGCTCAAATACAGGAAGTACCACCGAGGAAGATGGTCCTATTAATTGGCCCTCCTGGGGCAGGTAAATCGACGTTTTGTCATCGAGTCGCCCTCACAAGCTTGGCGGTGGATAAGCCAATAATATATGTAACAACTAAATGCGGCTCGTCTGAAACCGAGAGAGCTTTGAAGGAGCAAGGGTTACGGAAGGTTGAACATGGATTGGTGAGTTTTGTTGACGCTTATAATGAAACGGTGGGCGTCTCAGTTCCAAGCAGGTCAGACACGGCTTATGCTGACTGCAACAGCCTTTCAAGTATAGATATAGCGATCTCAAGGCTAAGGGACAGAATAGGAAGAAAAGAAATCTTGTTGATCTTTGACTCCCTGACTTCTCCGTACCTATTCAACGGCACAGAGATCTTAAGGTTCCTGACGCAGACCCTGTCGAGGTTCGCAGCTGAAGGGAACTCCGTTCTGACTTGCATAGACGAAGGCTGCGGCAAACCCGAAGATCTTGTGTCTATGATGAGCCTCTCAGATGGCGTGATAAAAATAGGTGCGGGCGAGGATAAGCATCTCTTAGAAGTCGTGAAGCATCCAGAAGTAGAGCCAACAAAAGTTGAGGTTCCCACCGAAGCAAAATCCACCGGAGTCAAATTTGCATTCGAATTTAAGATTATGGATCCCGATATGGGAAAACAGTGTTACGAAGCGGTTATGCGAGGGAATTTGAAGTGGTTGAGAAAGGATGTTGGGGACTTCGTTAACTTGTTCTGGCCAAACCTTGTCATGTGGAGTGGGATGCTCTGGGACTCGAAAAAATTTCCAACTATGAAGTACGAGCTTGACAAGTTAGATGGCACGATGGCAAAAGAGATGATGCAGTTTTTCCCCCGACACATGAGGCTCTTATTCAAGTTAATGCCCAAGGACCTCAACCAAGTCAAAAACATGAAAAAATATTTCAAGATACAAGCCCCCTGGGGCGAGGCAGAGCGTAGCGGCATCATGGAATACCTTGAAGACCGGTCTAAACCTAATGAACACTACTTCAGAACATATGAGAGCTACGCTTGTTGGGGATTTGAAAACTTAGGTGCCCCCATGGGCTTAAATTATTTCGCTGCCTGCGCCGCAGGTTCGTGCAAAGGCTTTGAAAGTATGAAAGGGCTTGAGAGGGACTGGAACGTCGTTGAGACCAAGTGCATTGCTATGGGGGACCCCTACTGTGAGTTTAAGTTGGTGCCCGGGGAGATAGCCGAGCTGAGAGATAGTTTGGAGAAGGACAG
>WOR8_10009373_pt1 | contig 13241 bp, 12 predicted proteins | sample DeeMarSeWOR38_10_FD_19890 | JGI IMG/M metagenome (IMG submission 19890) | reverse complement strand
CGGCCCCCCGCATTCTCCAACGCAATTTTGACCCGGGATTCTTCGTCGAACATTTCATCAAAGACATGTCCATAGCCCTGGATGAGGCTCACCGACTGGGGCTTGTTCTGCCCGGACTGGCTTTAGTCCACCAGCTCTACCTAGCGGTCAAGGCCCAGGGACACGGTAAGTTGGGCACCCAGGCCCTCCTGTTGGCCTTGGAGCAACTTTCCAACACAGTGGTAAAGCCATAAAATCCAGGTAGCAGCTGACAGCTTGCAGCAGGCAGCCAAGAGGTTGCAGGCAGCAGGCTTCCATTATTCCAGTTTTCCAGTATTCCTGCCTCGAGCCTTGCGCCCTGAGCCTTTTGCCACTTACTCTATGCTCCATGCCCTATGCCCTATCCTTTATGCCCTTTTCATATCGGCACTGCTGCCTTATACAGGATCCCATCCCCTTCAATGCCGTATTGCTCCACTGCTGCCGGGACGATAATCGAGGTTCCCTTTGTCAAGGGCGTGATCTCACCATCGCTCAAATCGGTGACCCTGGCCTCACCTTCCGTGCAAATCACTATTTCCACGCTACGGTTTCGAGCGCTTCTCAATGGAGCGGTTGCACTGACTTGGATGACAGAAAGAACAAATTCCGCTGCCTCCGTGGTATAGATCGCCTCCCCAGAGGTGAGGTTTGCGGGTCCTAGAATATTCAAATCACCGTCTGTAAAATTCAAAACTCCGAGCAGTTCTTGAACGTCTATGTGTTTGGGCGTCAGCCCCCCCCTCAAAACGTTGTCAGAATTGGCCATCAACTCAACCCCAACTCCCTCTAAGTAACCGTGAAGTTCGCCGGCTGGCAGATACATGGCTTGCTGGGGTTCCAGACGGACAAGATTCAAGACAATAGGAGAGAGAACCCCTATATCACCGGGATACTCTTCATTGAGCTTGATCATCCATGTACTGACTGGTTCTTCATGTATGCGCTTCTCAGCAGAGTTGACCGCTTGCTCAACAATCTTGCGTTGTCTTCCCCTGTCTGTGGTCATGAAATAATTGAAGAATTTTTTCAACCCATCCCGGTTTGGGTGGCGCCGTAGAAACGATACTATTTCTGCCAGACTTGGGATACTGGCTTCTTCTAATAGTCTGAGGGTCTGCTCTATTTTACGAAAACCGTTCAGGGCCCAGAATGGTGTCAGAGCACAAATTATTTCTGGTTTATGATTGTCGTCTCGATAATTTCTGTTGGGCGCATCTAAGGGTATTCCAAGCTCATTTTCCCTGGCGAAGCCCTGCCCGGCCTGCTCCTTATTGGGATGTGCTTGGATCGACAGCGGTTTCGCTGCAGCGAGCACCTTGAACAAGAATGGCAGCTTGTTGGAAAACCGAGCGGCTACTTCCTTCCCAAGCGTCTCTTCAGGGCTCTCTTGAATTACCTCGGGCAGAGATCTCCAGAGGCCATCGGAAAAAACCTGGGATGGAGCTTTCGGGTGGGCTCCCATCCAGAGTTCTGCTTGTGGTTTGTCCGCTGGCACTGGTTGGCCTAGAAGTTCAAGGATAGCTGTCCTCGATCCCCAAGCATACTCTTGTATACTATTCTTCAAGAGCCCTATCTTTCGCATTTTATTTTCTCTCGCACAGTAAAGAATCCATGCCTAAAGGACCTGGCTTTTGCGTATCCCCAGAGGGGGTGCATGCTTTCTGCTATTTCAGGTGGATTCTGGAGTAGTGGTAACTGAAAACAGAAAACCTTGGCCGCTTCAAAGTCCTTCCAACACTCCAATGCTCCAATACTCCATAGAAACTCCCTGGAGGTAAAGCGATCGATTTGTGACCACGCTCAGAGAAATTTGCTTCTTCTGTTAAGCAAACTACAAAAATGATACCAGTTCAACCGGGAAAGTCCAACATTGTTGTAATGAGTTAGGGTCAGTCCGAAAACGAACAAGTGCCATTCTGAGTCCCTCGGTAAGCTTCCCGCTGCTGTGCGCGGGACAGGCTCCGCAAAGGATGTCGAGATTCTTCGTCATCCCACCATCGGCGGGACTCCTCAGAATGACATGGAGCAACACAGTTTCTGGACGAATACTCGTTAAGCGCTTCTTCAGCGTCCCACTCTTTGCTATCATTATACTTGAGATAGTGTAGAATGCATTTATTCCAATACTCCGGTAATCCGATACTCCAAGATCAGCCGCTGACCACATCTACCTAAGTCGACAAAAAGTGATTTGATCGGTTAGACTACACTCGCAAGGAGACTTACACCATGTCTTTCAAAGAAAATCTAAAAGCGAAAATCAACCTCGATGCACTTCTGCGAAAGATTACTTCAACCATTCGCGAGACCCCTGGACAGAGAAGGTTGGACAAAGGACGCACACAGGAACTCCTGGAGCTGACAGATCTCGAGCACAAGAAGGTCAGAGACCTGCACCTCTATGTGCGTCCCTTAGAGGGGGAGAGAATGGAGGTGCTGGTGTTCGACAACGAGCTACCCATCTACCACACCACCGTGTACGACGTAGCCCTGAGAAAAAGCCCTGAGTGGAAAGAAATGTTCAGCATAAAGAACATCAAAAAAATCATGAATGACCAGGATGTAATCGTCACGAAGGGTAAGGAATCACTGAAACGGATACATGCCAGTGCTCTGGCTCTGCTGGATCTCAACTATACCAGAGATGACCTGGCGCTGCTGGTTGAGGATGCGCGCCGGGGTCTGGAAAAAAAATCTCTAGAGCAGATCCAGGAATCTTTCGATCTTTTTTTTGAACTACTGGATTTTCAGCCGGTGTCTCTTGGAGTACTGGAGCATGATTTGCAGGTCTTTGCCAGGCCAAAGACGAACGGTGGGGCTGCTACAACCTTTGAGGATATCTTGTTTTATAACGAGGAAAACTTCACGCTCGGTTTGAAGAAAGGAACTCTCTCGCCCCAGAGTGACTTAGACCTTGCCTGGGTCATGCAATACGCCCGGGGTGAGGAAAAAGCAGATCTGGAAGACGCAGAGGTTTTCGAATTCCTGGCTGAACTGGCCATGGAAAAGATACAAACTAGGTACGCAGTAAACAGTACGCCGTAAGCGGGTATCAGGAACTAAAGATGTGGGATGTGTGAAATGTGACGTGAGATTAGATGCTATTCCCTGAAATTTTGTATCCCACATCTCATATCACATATCTCACATCCGGGCTAAGGCCAAAGTTGCGCCACTATCATTCCCGCTAGCATCAACCCGCAACCAAGTATCCCGCGGGATGTGAGCACCTCACCGAGGATAAGCCAACCGGCTAGAGCCGCAAACACCGCCTCAAGACTCAGTATGATCGCTGCATGAGTCGGGGGTGCAACCTTCTGGGCTACCACCTGTAGAGTGTAGGCTACCCCTACAGACATCACACCCCCGTAAAGAATAGGGATTGTTGCCTCTCGCAAACCATGAACGGCAATAGTCTCCATGAATCCTGCCACCACCAGGCTTAAAAAGCAACAAACTGCATATTGGGCACAGGCAAGCTTTAATACATCTACCCTGGGTGAAAGGTATCCCAATAGGAGAACGTGAATTGACCATAGGAAGGCGCCTGCAAGTACCCAGGCATCTCCGGGAGCAAGGTTGAACTCCTCGGTAACGCTGAGAAAGTAGAGTCCAACTGCAGCTATGAGCGCTCCGACCCAACCCCCCCAGCCTGGCCACTGTCTCCGCAGCATTCCCAAAAGCGGCACAATGACTACATAGAGGCCGGTAATAAAGCCTGCCTTTCCCGCCGTGGTGAAGACGAGACCCACCTGCTGGAGAGTAGCTCCTCCAAAGAGTATCAACCCAGCAAAACCACCTCCAAGAACAGCCTGTTTGTTGGTAAGGCGCTGGAGCTGCTCCTTTTCTGTAGCTCTATCACCCCGCAAAGCAAACGGTAGCAAGGTGAGAGCCCCGAGCGCAAACCGTACGCCATTGAAGGTGAGTGGGCCCACATGATCCATTCCCACCCTCTGAGCCACGAAAGCGCCACCCCAAATAACAGCAGTCAGCATTAAGAGCGAATCAGCCTTATAAATTGCGCGAGGCACACTATTTACCATTAGCAAGCCCATGCCTGACAAACATCGGTGTTCATCGGAGTAATGGAGTAAGGGTAATTTCGGATTTCAGATTGAATAAATAAAAGCGCCTATTGACTTTACTCCGCAAGAGCTTTAGAGGGCTGGCACCTTCCCTCCGCTTACGCTCGCTCTGCTGTTCCTGCCGGGCGGAGGTCTACCGGACCGAAGGTTGTGGCAGCCCGAGCTGCGGATGTAGCCAGCCTTAGCAGGAATATGGGGCAGTTTTATCTATTGTAGATGGCCGAGGCTGGCCACCTACGGTGCTTCGGGAAAATCCCAGCCCTCAATCGCAATCTATGCGGAGTTACGTGTATGGTCGCTTTCCAAAATCCAAATGACCGAAACAACAGAATATTCTTTTTAAGTGGTTACGTTTTGAACATTTGAGAATTAGGATTTTAGATTTGTTGAGTGCTTCGAAACTGGGGACCCGCCCGCAGGGTGGGGAGTCCGTAGGACCAATTTCTAATTTCGAATTTGCCTCTTGATGCGCGGCTACACTGCCAGACAGAACATAGTATGGGTTTCCCTGATCCCGTCGATTGGTCTGATCTTGTCATAGGCTAGCGCAACCATACTAGCATCGTCGGGAGCCTGCACCTCTGCAACAATATCGTACAGGCCAGTTACCAAATATACATTCTCCACTCCTGTGATCTTTTTCATCTGACCTGCGACCTCACGGTCCATCCCCGGATCCGCTGTGATCAAAACAATTGCCTTTGCCATAATATTACTCTCCTTTTTGGTTAGCCCGGATATTTCATGAATCGCCTGCTGCGACCGATTCGAATCAGAGCCCGATTTCTTTAAATCATCATAGCCGAAGTCTAACTCATAGTGCAGCACTTTTTTGATACTAGCTCTTCTCGCTATATGAACTCCTGCCGCCACCAGGGCGAAAAGGATAGAATAGATGATAGACTTCCTACATCATCTGCATCTTGCCGTTGTCTGCTTGGTCCGATATAAAATGAAATACATATGCACCTAGTAGCATTAATGCTCCATCCCTTAAGCGTTTAGATGAGGAGAATGTCATGAGCGAAGCCCAGAGAGAAGTTCTTGTTTTCAGCGAACAATTCAGTCGTCACAGTTATGGGTCCAATCACCCCTTGAAGGTGGAGCGACTCCAGTTGACCATGGACTTGATTCGCGCCTATGGTCTCTTTGACAACGCTGAGGCACCATGGGTTGAAGCCCGGGAGGCTGAGGAACAAAACCTGCTCCTGACTCATTCCCAGAAATATATTGAAATTTTAAAGGAGGCCAATGATGGCAAGCCTCCTTCGCAAGCCTGGAAATACGGCCTAGGCAGCGGTGATAACCCGGTCTTTTCTGGTTTGTATGATTGGTCTCTTTTGGTCACCGGTGCCACCCTAGAATGCGTCCGCCAGATCAGGGAAGAAAACAAGCAGATTGCCTTCAACATCGCTGGTGGCCTGCACCATGCAATGAAAGATCGGGCCTCCGGATTCTGTTACCTGAATGATCCAGCCATAGGCATTGCCAAGATGCTACAGGACGGTCTGCGAGTGGTCTACCTGGACGTTGACGTCCACCACGGCGATGGAGTTGAAGCAGCGTTCTATGACACCGATCAAGTACTGAGCATCTCCCTTCATCAGCACGGCCACACACTGTTTCCTGGTACCGGATTTCCGGAAGAGATGGGCCAGGGGCCAGGCCGGGGATATTCGGTAAACGTGCCGTTGGCACCCGAAACTGATGACGATCTGTATCTTTCAGTTTTCACGGAAGTGGTGCCGCCGTTGGTTCAAGCCTACAATCCTGATGTGATAGTGACCCAATTGGGCGTGGATACCATGGGCACAGATCCTTTGGCCACCTTGAACCTCAGCGTCGATGGATTTGGCAGGGTTGTGGAGGAGATAAAATCCTGGAATTTCAAATGGGTGGCGCTGGGTGGAGGCGGATACAATATCATGAATGTGGCCAGAGCCTGGACCAAGGCTTGGGCCATTATGAAGGGAGTCCAACTTCCGGATAATTTACCCGAATCCTTCATTGATCTACACAAATCCGAGCTGGGCGAGAATCCCACTCTCTCGGATCCATCACACAAAACCCACCCAGTCATCGCTGGACGTGCCCAGGCATTGGCCAGGTCGGTCGTTGCGCGAATCAAGGAAAGTATTTTCCCTATCATTGGTGCCTAGCGACTATCTAGCTCGGATATTTCATGCATTGCTGTCGCGAGACCACGAAACTGGGAACCGGCTTTCTTTTGCAGCAGGAACACTCTGACGTCTCGTATGTCCTGATCATCAGGCTCGCCTTCAAACTGCCAGAGATCGGACTGTTTCATGCACGAGAACGGTCCCGGAGAAAAGAGAGGTATCCTCATCCTCGTGGGGGAAGATCCCGACCTTCTCGATCAGAACCGGGACAGAAAAGGTACTTACAAACTTCCCCTCGCTCATGTCCTGAGAGAGTTCCAGGTAATCAGCAACCGTTTCGTGAAACATGCGGGTGAAATTATTCGACTAACTTAAGATCGCCTGACCAATGGGGGTTTTCAGGTATTTCGATTCGCCTGCTGTTCTTGGGATCGCTGTCGCCTGGGAAAGGATTTCGTGGATCTCATCCTTTTCGCTCTTGGTCAAGTTCATAAATCGAACCACCATGCCCCATTTCTTGGCGCAATCAAAACGCTGCCGCAGGATGACTGAGCTATCTACCTGGATGCTCTTGTTGGAGTGCGGATTAGTAATCTTTAGGGTGAATGAAGTGCCACAGTTGTGAGGGGTATTAGTATAAATAACGCAGCCCTTGGGTGAAAAGCGAGTTCCATTAGCTACCACCCGTCTCCCCCCTTTGTTGTAAAATACCGGTAGTTGAATTTCTGGCACCCTTTGCCCTTGCTCACTCTTTGTTTCCCTTCCACCCCACGACTTCGCCATGCATCTCGCTCCTGTCCCAATCGTTTGAAGATAGCAGGGTGAGAAAGCAAGGGTTGTGCCAACCTATATATATCTAAAATCACTGAAATATATCGTCTTTTTGGTATCTGTTATTGTATCCTCTCATCCACTCCAGAAACAGAGAGTGTATTTTTTTCTATACCCAATGGGGAAATGGAGTGAAGGAGTAGTGGAGCAATGAAACTATGCCATTTCTTTTCCTTTTTCCGGTACTCCAACACTCCCTGGAGTAGGCTGTCAACGGAAAAACCGATTGGAAAAAATACGTTGGCGCCAGTAGACAAATCAAGTGTACAGTTTCGTTATTTCATCCACAACGAATTCGGGCAGAGGTCTCGCATCCCCTTCCGCTTCTTGCAATTGCAGTCCTACCCCAGGAGGCACAATTTCGCCTATTACTGTTGCTTGAATACCTGCCTTATCGTACTCGCGAATCAGATCCGAAGCCATTTCCGCCGGTAGAGTGAGAAGAAGGGCGCCAGAAGAGATCGCCCCCAGTGGGTTGAGGCCGAACTGTCGGCAGAGTGCCTCTGTCTCAGGTAGCACTGTAATGGCGGTTGCCTCAACCATGGCGCCGCAGTTGGAGGCCATGCACATTTCCCTTATCCCGGTGGCCACCCCACCTTCAGTTGGATCGTGCATGGCACGCACCGGAAAATTGCGAGCCAGCCTCGCTTCACGCACAACACTGATTCCAGGGGCAAAGAGAAAATCTTGACTTCTTTTCGTCATTTCCGCTCCGTGTACCGCCCCCACCTCCTCTGCCTTCTCGGTGGCAATGATGGCTGTTGCCTCAATAGCCGCTGCCTTTACCAGTACGAGAGCATCCCCCGCTTTGGCATCACTGCTCCGGTGCAAGTGTTCAGGGGCAACCTCGCCAATCATCTGCCCGGCCACCACCACAGAGTTCACCGCCGGGCTTACCTCTGTATGCCCACCCACCCAGAGAACATCCATCTGCCGGCAGGCATCCGCGATCTCCGCAAAAAGGGCTTCAACGTCCTCTATTCTGGTCTGCCCCTCCGGCAAAACAATTGCTGCTGAAAAGTAGCGTGGCGTGCCTCCGCAGGCTGCGATATCATTAGCGTTTACGCACACCGAATACCAACCGCAGTGCTTCGTGGTAAAGGTGATGGGATCAGTGGTAATCACCAGGTATCGACTGCCCTGATCAATTACCGCAGCATCCTCTCCCACTGCGGGTCCTACCACCACATCTGGCGCCTGAGAAGTATAGCCCAGGAGTCTTGCTAAAGTTTCAGGTCTAAGTTTGCCCGCAGGCAGGATTTCAGCGGCCATCATTTGCTCCTGTATCGTTTATGAATCGCGGCTACCTGCCCGCAACGCTCTCGCCTGCCCGCTCGTGCCTCGCAGTGGCAGGCGGGCTTGCGAGGCGGCGGAAAAAATCGTTTCCACAGCTTTTTCACTTTCTATAGCATAGTCCTTCTATGAACGGCAATCCAGCTGGGGATACCCACTCTACTAACAAAGCGTCGCTACGAAGCACAGATTAGATTTAAATCCGAAATCCGAATGTCGAAACCTCCATGCCCTGTGCCCTATGCTCCATGCGGCGAACGGAGTGAGCCACAACCGACCCTTTATGTTATAGTGCTGACATGCCAAACAAGATAAGAGGCGAGACCACCATACATCATTTCTATTCCATCGGACACGGCAATAGAAGCATCAAAACTTTTACCGACCTGCTCCTGGATTGTAGGATCACCCATCTTGCCGACATTCGATCGTATCCCCGCTCTAAACGTAATCCCCACTTCAACCAGAAAAATCTACAGCTCGCACTCAGGAAAGCGAGTATCTCCTATACTTGGATTCATGAACTGGGGGGTTTGCGAAGGAAAGGCCTCGGCAACGGCTCACCTCATGTTGCCCTCAAGAGCCCAGGATTTCGCAACTATGCCGACTACATGGCAACTGAATCGTTCCGTGCCGGGGTGGACAAATTAAGGCGTCTCGCAAGCTTGGGCCCCACATGCTGCATGTGCGCTGAGAGCGTACCTCAGAGATGTCATCGCTCGTTGCTTGCCGACTTCTTCTTGGTTCAAGGAATCAAAGTGACACACATCCTCGACAGCCATCGAACAGCTGTACATGAACTCTCACGGCTGGCCACCGTAAACGAACACCAGATACTCTACAACCGCATTGAACCTCAACAACTGAAACTGAATAAGAATGATTGATTTCAGGAATCCTAAAGAAGTGGCAAGTATCATTGACCAGACTCTGCTGCAACCTACGGCCACCAGTGATCAGGTTCAGGAACTTTGTCAGGAGGCTGCTGCCCTGGGCTTCGCTGCTGTGTGTATTGCGCCGAGCTGGGTTCGGTTGACTGCCAAAATTCTGAAAGCCAGCAAGGTCCGAGTGTGCTCCGTTGCCGGCTTCCCTTTTGGCTTTGAGCCTTGGGAACTCAAGGTGCAGACCGCGCAAGCCGTCCTGGCTGCCGGCGCTGATGAACTCGATTACGTGGTCAATTTGGGTGCGGTCAAAGGTGGAGATTATGAGCTCATTGCTGCTGAAATGGAGGCAATGCGACGAGCAGCTGACGGTGTGGTGATAAAGGTCATTCTGGAAACCGGTTATCTCAGCCAACAAGAAAAGAGAAAACTTTGCCAGTTGGCGGTGGACACAGGCTTGGATTACGTCAAAACCTCCACCGGCTTCGGACCAACTTGTGCATCTGCCGAAGATGTGAAACTGCTCTCTGAATGCAGCCAGGGCATAATCAAGGTGAAGGCTGCGGGTGGAATTCGAACTCTGCAGGATCTGGAGGAGATGGTGGTAGCGGGTGCACACCGTATCGGCACCAGCGCCGGCAGGGAAATCGTTGCCGAGGCCGCCGCTGGCGGCAAGTAAGTGGTAAGCGGTGGGCAGAAAGCAGAAGAAAAGGGTTGCTGGTTAATCGCTAATATGAGACATAGACACTTTGCTTGTCTATGAGCCGGAGATGCTTATCTTATGATGTGGTGGGCAAGGAGATAATAGTGATGGAAACGACGCTACATTGGAGGAGAGATGATCACTGAACAAGTGCAAGTGGGAAACTTTGCGGTCTTTGCTTATGTTGTGGGTTGTCCGGAAACGGGCGAGGGTATCGTAATCGATCCAGCGGACCAGGTGGAAGTCCTTTTGGACGTTGCCAAAAACAGGCAAATTGACAGGATCAAATACATCGTAAATACGCACTGCCACGCTGATCACGCCGGCGGCAATAGGGAAATGAAAGAGCGTACCAACGCCCAGATTGTGGTCCACAAAGATGATGCCGAACGACTGGCCAATCCATCGGCTCTGGCTATCCAGATCTTTCAATGTGAAGTCTCACCCCCTGCAGATATAACTGTTGAGGAGGGGGACCGGGTCGAATTCGGCAAACAATCCCTCGACGTCATCCACACGCCCGGCCATACTCCCGGAGGGATCTGCCTCTATACCAGCGGTTACGTATTCACCGGGGACACTCTGTTCGTCGGTGGAATTGGGCGTACCGACCTTCCTGGCGGATCAATGGCCCAGCTCATTCAATCAATCAAGAACAAGCTTCTCGCCTTGCCGGATGACACTTTGGTCTTCCCCGGCCATAACTACGGATTTTCGCCCCAATCTACTATCGGCAAAGAAAAGCAATACAATCCTTTTGTTAGGTAAGGTCAGTTGACTGCCGTTGTCTGCCTTCCGTCTTCTTCCATCTTGCCCTGTGCCTTTAGCCTTTTTCGCCGTGTCTAAGTGTCTCCGAGTCGCCGCCTCATTCCACCATGCCCTATGCCCCAAGCTCTATGCTCTGTGCATAAGCCACCATTTTGGCCTAGTTCTTGCTCTAGATTTCTGTTAGCCTTGCCCCGGACTGCAAATGAGCCAGTCTTCATCCGGAAACTCCGGATGGGCCAGCGAGCATTCTGGTGGACAGATGCTAACGTTTGTGAGGCTGTTTTAGAAATCCGAAAGCTCTGGGTATCACTGATGACCACGTACGAGTTGCTTGTTGTCAAAGGACCCGGGAAGGGTCAAGTCTATGCATTGGAGGGCGACGAAGTCATTATAGGGCGAGATCCGTCCTGCGAGCTCTCTTTTGATGACAGGACGCTCTCTCGTCAACATGTCAAGATCGTGAAAAACGGCGACACTCTTACCATTGAAGATCTAGACAGCGTGAATGGTCTTCTGGTAAACGGTATGCGGGAAAGCAACGCCGAGCTAAGAGTGGACGATCGGTTAACCCTCGGAAACATTGAGTTACTCGTGCGGCCAGCAGGCGAAAAGGTTTCCCCGCTCGACAGGCTTGCACCTCGTATCCCCACCGCGGACGAACCCACCCTGTTGCATCAGCCGCCAGGTCAGCGGCTCATAGCCAGTGAGGAATCTGAGCCAGACTCCATCATGAGCATTACCGAGTCTTTAAGTTCGTCTATGCTCATGGACCTTCTCGGTCGTAGCCATCAGAGTTTGGGAGCCATGTACCGGGTAACCCGTATAGCTAGCTCAATTTTTGATCTGGACGTTCTTCTCAACAAAATCCTCGAAGAAACATTCGCCACCATCCGGGCCGAACGCGGGTTTGTGCTTCTCATCGACCCCAATAGTAACCAACTGGAAGTCACGGCCTCCCGCTGGCAAAACAAAGAAGGCCTCGACCACAAAGTCAGTATTAGCCAGAACATCATTTCGCACGTTCTGGACAAGAAAGAGTCGGTGCTGATCGCTGACGCCATGGCCGATTCCAAGTTCGGCCTCGCCGAGAGTGTAGTGATGCATAACATACGCTCGGCCATGTGCTCGCCGTTGCGCGGCCGTACCCGGATTGTCGGCATCATCCACGCAGATACCACTGGCGCCGGCGAATTCAATCAAGAAGACCTTATGCTCCTGGATGCCATTGGTAATGCTGCTGGAATTGCAGTGGAAAACGCTCAGCTCTACAAGGATAAGATTCAGAATGAACGACTCGCTGCCATGGGCCAGGCCATCTCAGGTTTGTCCCACTACATTAAAAACATTGTTGCTGCCATGGACACCTCGCATGCCATGGTGGAAAAGGCACTGGTTGCTGAGGATCTGAGTATAATCAACCGGGTGTGGAAGATTCTAAGGCGCAGCAATGAGCGCATTAGCAACCTCGTGCTGGATATGCTTGCTTACTCCAAGGAGAGGAAACCTGACACCCAACCCTGTCCGTTAAACGACGTTTGTAAGGAAGCTGCGGAACTCTGCCAAGACCGCATTAAGGCAAAAAATGGAAAGCTACACCTCGCCTTGGACCCCAAGCTTCCGAAAATCCAGGCTGATCCACAGGGTATTCATCGCTGCTTGCTCAACTTGCTCACCAATGCAATTGACGCCCTGGATGAAGATGGGGGTGAGGTGAAAATCAGCACCCTGAGCCAGGGTGAAAATGAAGTTCTTATCACAGTTGAGGATAATGGCGCCGGCATGCCTGAAAAGATCCGCCAACGGATCTTCGACGTCTTCTTCAGTACCAAGGGAAGTCAGGGAACAGGGTTGGGCTTGGCGGTGACCAAGAAAATTATAGATGAGCATGGGGGCAAGATAGAAGCCCAATCCACACCTAATCAGGGAACCACCTTTACTATCAGGCTACCCATAGGAACATAAGTAAGCGGTTAGGAGTAAACAACAGGAAAAGTTAGGATAGTATCCTGCTGCCTACTGCCTGCTTGCCCTGAGCGACTCGACCTGAGTTCGTCGATGGTCCTGTCGAAGGGGTTCCTAATAGCTCCAGTTAGTGTTCTCCCTTAACCTGAATAATTCTTGATATCTCCTCCAAAGTGGTTACACCTTTGGCCGCCTTCCACAGGCCGTCGCGATACAGGGTGCGGAGATCACCAGTTTTCATTGCAGCTTTGCGGATATCCGCAGTACTCCGTCTCTCGTTTATAAGATCCCTGATAGGATCTGATAACTCCAGCAACTCGAACACTCCTATGCGGCCCCGGTACCCCGTAAAACGACAGGCTTGGCAACCTGTGCCCCGGTAAAACTTGCGGCCTTGGGCCTGACCAGCAATGTTGAAGTGTTCAAGGGCCTGGGTGGGGGGGATATAGGGCTCTTTGCAAGAGGAGCAAATGGTCCGGAGCAGACGCTGGGCCAACACCGCATTGACGCCGGAAGAAACGAGAAAGTGCTCGACCCCCATATCGAGAAGACGGGTTATGGCACCGGTTGCATTGTT
>WOR8_10004682_pt1 | contig 13249 bp, 7 predicted proteins | sample DeeMarSeWOR38_10_FD_19890 | JGI IMG/M metagenome (IMG submission 19890) | reverse complement strand
CACGGACCTGTTCGGGATGAGCATCGATGAGCATATCGATATGCACCAGGTAGTGATCGCCATCGCTACCCACATAGGATTCGAGGACTTCCCCAGCAAGAACGGATTTAAACGAGAAGAGGCAGCTCCACAACATAAATCGGATTCGGGCGCGAGCCCGGCGCTTAATACTTAAACAGTTTCTTGAGCTCGTCACCGATTTCTTTCTCGATTTTCTTTTTGGCTTTGTCTTCCAGCTGTTGCTTCTCTTCTTCAACTCGCTCTTTGGCCAGCGCCTTGAGCACCGCATCATAGTCCGGCTCAATGCGGGGTTGACTGAAGTTGCCACGAATGTGGATCGGCAACGGCACCTTGTCCATCTGGGCATAGGTCTGACCACCCTGGCCGATGGCTTTGGAAGTAAATTTGACCTGCAGGGTATAGTCCAGTTCCTCGCTGACCAGGTAGGCCTTGCCGGCGCCGATGGCGCGGGCATAGGGCATCGCCGCCTGCAGATCCTTGTTTTGTACCAGCCCATTGGTGGCGGTGAGGCTACCGGTGATACTGGCAAAGTCGGTTTCCAACGGGACCTTTTCTTTGGACACCGGTTCGCCTTTCAGACGGGCTCGAAGATCCCGTTCCATCTGCGCCAGGTTGAAACCTTTTACCGCACCATCCAGGAATTCAAACCGGGCCGTACCGTTCAGGGTTTTGCGAAAAGCGACCGGATCCAGGCCCCGGGCGGTCAGTTTGGCGTTGAGGTTGGCGGTGCCGCGGATCTTGTCGTCACCCCAGAAATCTTTCAGGAGTGGGCCGATTTGCACACTCTGCAGGGTTTCATCGATCCCCAGTTGCGGGGTGTCCTGTTGCACGTTGAGGCTGATATTACCCTGGTAACGGCCGTCATACAGTTCGGCACTGATGGGGCTGAGCCGAATCAGGCCCTGCTTGGCGCTGGTGGGCAGGAATATATTGCGCGAGTGCAGATTGCTGATTTTGAGTTGATCGATTTTGAGTCGCCCCTGCACATCGAGTTCGCGTAACAGCTCCAGCGGTAATTGGGTTGCGGCGGCCGCCGCGCTGCCGCCACTGGGCGCGGCTTTGGTCGGTTGGGCCTCGGTAGCAGGTGGAAGATAGCGATCGGCATCGATGTTATCCAGGCTCAGACTGTAACGTACCGCCGGCTTACCCAGGCTGGGCAATTCAACGTTACCGCTTAAAGTGGAATCGTCGAGCTTCAGGTTGAAGTTGTCGAGCTTGACCTGACTGGCGGTGCCCTGAAAGCCCGTCTGGAGTTCCGCATGCTGCAATACTTTCGTATCCGCAGTTGCCGGTAAGGCGATCCCAAGTTGGCTGAGGGTTTCACGCAGCGAGAAGGGGGCGATACTCAACTGGCCCTGGTAGCTTGGGGCGGAAAGCAGTTTTTGCGCCGCCATGTCGCCCTGCAGCTTGAGATTATACGCTGCCAGTTTCAGACCCTTCGCTTTCAGAGTCTCGTTGTTCAGGTCAAGATCAAGCGAGCTCAACTCGGTGGTGAGTGGCGGCAGGGGATTGGCCAGGGCCGCGGTATTGAGTTGTGTCTCCAGCTTGAGGTTTTTGAGCGAAACCTGTTGCAAACTGGCGGCGACGGTAATCTCAGTAGTTAGGGCCAGTTTGCCATTCGCCTCGGGTTGGCGGCTGCTGAAAGCCAGGCTGGCTTTCAAGGGAAAGGCTTGCTCAAAGGCCACGGCCCCCAGTGACATATTGATATCACTCAAGGCGTAATGTTGATTGGCTTGAGCATCGGACCAGTCCAATCGGCTGTTGGTGAGACTCAGGCCATCCACCGCCAGGGCGGCGAGTACCGCACCGCGCGGTGCGGGTTCTTCTTCAGCTTTGGGTTTCGCCGGGGCTTCCTTGCGAACCAGGTCATCCCAGTTGGTCTGGCCCTGGCTGTTACGTTGTAAATCCAGCGCCAGGCCGTCAAGGGTAACATGCGCAATCTGCACTTCCTTGTGCAGCAGCGGCAATAACTTGACCCGCACATCCATTGCCTTGATCCGCGCCATGGGTTGGTCGCCAAACCCCGCGGCGTTCCCCAGCGTCACTTCGCCCAGTTGCACGCCCAGCCAGGGAAAAACCGACAGGTTGATATCACCGGGAATCGCCAGCTCCCGGCCGGTCTCCTGTTTCACCCTGGCGATTATCTCATCCTTGTAATCATTCGGATCAATGATAAACGGCAGGCTGATGCCCACGATCAGCAGCAACAGGAGAATGGCGGCGAAAATTATCAGGCCAAGGCGCAGTGGTTTGTTCATGGTTAATTTGAATGAGTCGGATGATAAGCGGGTTTGTTTGTATATAGTTAGTATAAGTGGTGTGACAAAAGTTTCGCAAACGGGGTGTTTATATAAATAAAAAGAGAGGGGGCAGTGCCCCTCTCGTATTATTGAACCGTCTAAATTGACGCAGGGTTATTTACGGTAATGACGCATTATAGGCGCGGTAAATGTCATTCACGCCATTAATATCATCGTCATCAAACTTGTTGGGCGTGGTGAAGCTGATGTAACGCCCATCCGCACTGATCGCAGCCTGCGTGCTGACTTGATTGTTTGTCCATGGCAGTGACACGCTCAATAGTTTTAGCGAGTCAGCAGCCTGGGTATCGCGTACAAATACATCGGCAATGGTGCCATTGGGATCGGTGCTTACAAGATCATTGGCAGTGGAAATAAAGGCAACATAACTACCATCGGTATTTATGGCGGGGGAGGTACTATCACCGTTGAGTGTTTCATTGCCGTCAGATTTGACACTTATTCGTGTGGTTGTCGTATTGACCAGATCACGCAGGAAAATATCAATTTTGGCGTTAAAATCACCAGTATCCAGGTTGGTGGCGATTGACTGGAATGCTACATAGTTACCATCAGCACTTATATCAGCATTCAAGCTGTTGCCATTGGCCTGATTCTCGTTTGAGTCTACGCTGACAAAATTTGTAGTGGTGGCGTTACGGTCCCGGTAAAGAATATCTGTGTGTCCGCCCGAGTCGCCTGCTACCAGGTCGCTCGCTTCTGACTGAAATACAATGCGTTGTCCATCACTGGAAATACGCGGTCTGAAACTATTACCATTTTGTGATTGGTTACCACTAGTAGCCACGCTCACGCGTTCAATTATTCCGGAGGGGTCAACAACAAAAATATCGGTAAAGCCATTAGTGTCATCACTTACAAGGTTCTCTGCCGTGGATTCGAAAGTCACGAAATTACCTTGTGCGCTGACATCCGGTTGAGTGCTATGTCCAGTAGCTGCAGCAGTAGTGTTATTATGGATAACGTCTAGCAAGTTGATTGTGCCATCGCGCATATCCTTGCGATAGATATGATTGGTACCACCCGGGTTTGAAATTGTGGGATCAAGATTTATAGCTGTTGAGGCAAAGACAATAAACCGCCCTGTATCACTGATGCGCGGTGTAGAGCATGGGCCGTCGGCGATTGTCAGATTGTTGCTGGTTGTGCTGACGACTTCAACTTTACCTGTGATGGTATTCTTACGATATACCTGTGCGATACCCCCCGTAGGTAAGTTGGGCACGAGTGTGTTTACGGAAGTGAAGACAATATATTCACCTGTCTGGTTGATTGCGGAGTCTTCACTTGTGCTGCTTAAGAGGGTGCCGTCACTGCCGTCAGTCGACACCAGAGTCATGGCAGGAGCGACTTGGAAACTCCAGACATGGTCGCGAGCTAGGGGGTTGCCATCGATATCGGTTACCGCAGTAGTAACCCGGGCAGTATAAGTTTCACCAACAAGCAGATCCTTTAAAATATTCACATCGTTCGGATCTATTGGAGTGAATACGGCGACATAGTCATGTCCATCATATGTGCCCTTGTATTCCACTTTTCCGGCCACTGGCATCATGCTGCTATCATGTAATGTAAAGCTGTTTACATCGACTGTGGTTGAATCCATCCTTTCGCTAAATTGAGCAGTCACCACTGTAGTAACTGGTGCGGTATCAGAATTTTCAGCCGGAGTAACAGCAATAACAGAAGGCGCTGCTGGTGGTGGGGGCGTGGAGTCACCACCTCCACCTGATCCTAATATGCTCACAATTCCCAAAATGACAATCGCAAGCAGGCTAAGGTAACGGTAGTACTGTTTATTAGTTTCAGGTAGGTAAGACATTGTTGAAAAATCCTCTTATCTGCCTATTGCATCCAAGATGAAAATTTGATGTGAGTACTGATACTCAAATTATAGACGCATGTGTCCAATTCCACCGTTTGTTCATCCATCTAGCAAAGAAAATAAAGGGGCTCTAGCTGAGCCCCTTTGGTTAATTTAATGAAAACCTGTTCCTTCAGTGTTGGGGTAGAAGGACCGGACACGAGGTCCGGTCCTCTACGTTTACTCTGACGTGACTGTGTAATCGACACGTCCGAGCCAACTGTCCAGTCCAAGGAAACGTTCCGGGACGGTTACATCAGGATGTTCATGCGGATCGTATTCCTGGTTCCAGACAGTGTACAGCATGGTGCCATCCGGTGAGACCAGCACTTGTGCTTCTTTCTCCTGGACGCCGTCCCGTGCGACCAGTTTGTCATTGACCAGTGCACCATCACTTTGTCTTTCAACAAGTTCCCAAGTCGCACCCATATCGGTGGAGCGGGTGTAGTAGAGATCCAGCTCTTCCCCGGTTTCCATGTCAAAGGTACCGTAGACCATGACGATGGTATCGCGGGCACTGCGGTCAGAATCCAGGCCGCTATCCTTGCCTTTTGGTGTCGGGTGGAAACGCGGATCCAGGGTTGAGACACAGGGTCCCTGAACATTGGAGATATTCTGCGGGCCGTACCACACACCATCCACATAGCGATTGATATGGAAGTTATTGGGTACGCAGCCAGATTCGCTCATATCCCAGTTGGGGGTGTATTCAAACCCGGTGATAATGTCTCCACCGCGCAACCAGCCACGGGGTGAGAAGGTGTTATCTTCCAGGACAGTATAGGATTGATCCTGCATCATCGTTTCATCCCAGGTGATTTCGTCCGTGAACTTACCTTCTTCGTCGACACCAACCTCGTGAGAACTGACATTGAGGACACCGTCCTCTGCCACAAAGGTGTCATAGCTAAAGCCGGTGTTCATGCGAATGAACATGTCAGACGGGCCACCGCGAGTGTAAATCCCCTGTTTATAGAGGAAGCCAAAGGTATAATCACCTTCTCCAGCTTCACAGGGATCAACCTGGCCCATGATGACCAGTCGCCGGGCATTTTCATACACCATTTCATTCGTTTCACTAACTGTTGAAGTACCATCATCATTGTCTGTTACCTGAACTTCCGGTACCAGGATATTGACGATGTTACCGGCACTGACTACAGGCAGTGCACCTGCTGCGGCAGCTTCCAGCACGGTTGTTTCCGTCGGGAACAGGAAGCTTTCGAAGTAAACGGATTTACCTTCGTCATCAATGGTATCCGTCGGATCGAGATCACCCTGATCCTGATTGGGATCGCCCGGAATCGTTTCAGCCAGGCCCTTGGTTTCCTCATAGCCGAGAATCACGACGAATTCATCAACAGGGTCGCCATTGTCGTCAACAGCGTCTGTTTGCAGAATCTTCATGGCCGGGCGTGAAGCACCGGTATCACCGTCCAGCGTGGCATTGTAGGGACCATCTTCCTTGGTGCTGTAACTGAGCATGTCAATATCATTGGTCACGCAGTCGTCACCCGAACAGTAAGCCTGACAGTACAGCTTGGTGTCGGTATCACCATTGCACTTCTCATTATCCGTAATGCGTACCGGATAGTCGTAGTTGACCAGTGGTTCCCATTTGGTTTCGACTTGATCGTCAACCACCAGCAGGTAATCTACCATGTTGATCTTGGTGAACCAGATGTCCGCACCGTGGTTAGTGGTGGCACCGCTCCAGCCTACCCCGGGGCCTGCACCTTTACCGGATCGCAGTCCTTCCGGATCTTCCTGCCACACGTAGGCAAAGCCTGGTGCAGCCGCGGCAATTGCGATCTTGTTGGCATCACGCATACCTGAAGTCAACTGCTGTGGTTTACGCCATACAATCTCGTAAACCGTATTCCCGACATCATCAGTTGTCTCTACAAACTCACCACGGGCCGTCCATACACAGCTAAACGGGACCTCGTACACCGCCTTGCCATTGGGTGCACAGTTGAAGTCTGCATCTAGCGGATCGGAGATGGTGCAGGGAAGGTCATAATTGATCGAACCCTGATTACCCTTGATGTGGAAATAGTCTTCCATGACGATATTGCCTTCATCATCAACCAGATCAAGCGGATCGCCACTGGGGCAGTACTTGTCCAACCAGGCAACGGCGATATTGTTGCCCTGTACCGCCATAGTAGGTTTATGTGAATGACCCGGGTAGGTTACGTTGTTTTCCGGTATGCCATCAGGCGGAACGGAAGTATCCCATGCTACATTGATCGATGATTTATCGGCCGAGTCACTAACCTGGTATTTCTTCCAGGATTTACCATTGTCGAGAGACATCGATACGAAGATTTCATCTATGTTATCCGGATCGCCGATATCGGCACTACCGTCGCCCAGCTCGTAGTCTCCCATGACTTGTTCCTGATAACTGACAAGTAACGGATGGACTTCTGCTTCGCCAGTCCACTCTTCCGGTGCTTCTCCAGTCGGTAATGTCGGCGGAACTGTAATTGCCAGGCGTTTTGGCGTGAGGCCAATATTCGGATGATTCGGGGTGTCAGAGATGTTCCATACTGTACCCGAGACATCATCATCCGGGTCATTTACCGGAGGAACACTTGTAAAACCTTCCGGCACGGTTGGTGAGACTGCAGTACAAGCCAGGGCGCCACCGTCTATCACAATATCAGCAGGTTGAATGCTGGTGGTAGGAGCAGTCGGTGTGGTGTCTTGTGTTACAGGGTCACTACTTTCGAAACATCCCGAGAGCCACGTGAAACTCATTGCGAGCGCCACGGCGGCAATAAAATTGAGTGTCTTTTTCATTGTCATCACCGTCCCATACAATCGTTGTTATCCTACTACTTATATAGTAAAAACCGTTGTGTTCTTAAATTGGGATTAATACGTAGACAAAACAGGGATCTATGACGAGGGATATACGTAGTTTTACGAATATAAAGTTTGTTCTGATTATATCGATTTATCGAAGAATTAGTTTGATTTAAGAAACCTGCGGATAAGCAAATACAGCGTATAGAGCATAAATTACTGCAATAATGTGGAATAAAAAGAAAGGCAAAAATAAGCTGCTACTATTGACTACAGGGCAGCTAAATTTCGTGGGTATATCAAGGTAGCGAAGCGAAAAAATATGCGTTCTTTACTCACCATTCTTGTGTTGCTGGGTTGTTCCTCCGTTATGGGAGCCGAACAAATTCCTCCGGGTAAGGAAATTCTCTATTTTGATCGTAGCAAAATGGGGGTGGTGACCTTCATGCATCAAATGCATTCCACCCTGCAGGGGGTGAATTGCACCACCTGTCATCACACCTCACGGGGAGAAGGACAGCCCGAAGATTGCCATAATTGTCATCAACCTCAGCCGCAGGGTGATGTGCCGGAAAGTGCTGCCGCCTTCCACACGCGTTGCCGTGGTTGTCATCAATATACCGTGGATTCCGGTAAGAAGGCCGGGCCGGTCAAGAAATGCACCTTGTGCCACATTCCGCCGGTCAACAAGAAGAAGTAATCACTGACCGTATGAGCGATGTTTAGGGAAACAGGTAAACGACTGATACTCCGATGACGGAGGCGTTGTAATCTTGAGTTTGTTCGCCTGTAAGCAGATAGTCAGTGAATTCCCCGGGAGCCGCGCTTGGGATATCAATCAGACTATCGGCTTGCAAGCCATCCAATGCCCAGTTATCGGCCTCATAGTCTTCATACCAGTAGTAGAATCGGTATGAAAGTTTTTTGCTTTGGTTGTATTGTGTCCAGAGTTTGGCGCTGGCCAGTTCGGTTTTGAGATCCGGATAGGAACTTGTCGTTAAATTACCCAAGTCAGTGATATCGATTTTACCTTTAGACTTGTTATATACCAGATCCAGGCCAACATCCCATTTTCCCCCTATGCCAGCGATTTTTCCGCCCAGACCAAAGGTATCCATACTATCGTCGAAATCGGCTTGCCAATTATTAACCGGAATAATATCTGCGATAGTCGCAAGTATACCCTTCTGCTGCGATGTGACATCCTCTCGCGTATAGTAAGCATAGGTGGTGATGTCCTTGCTGGGATGATAGGCCGCATCCAGCGTGAGGGATGGCGTTTCTGTCTCGATTAATCCATATTGCGATTCATCATAGTCATCTATGTTGTATTCGGCCTTGGCACCAAAATTCCAGTTGTTGCTGGGTAGATATTCCACCAGCGCGCCAACCTGGTTACGCTTTCTGTCAGCGACATAATAGGGTGATATATAAGGATTTTGCGACGGAACTGGATCGAAGTTGTTGAGACTACGATCGCTGGTTTCGCCATACAGGGCCAGATTCCATGCCATCCCAGGTTGTATGTTTAACCTGGCGAACAATTTGTTTTCTTGAGTATCAAAATCAAATTTTTCAGTGGACGATGCGAATTCGCGGTACATGAGGTCATACTGATAACCTGCGTGAAGATTTGTGATTGAACCGATACGCCAGTTACCAGTTAAATCAATCTGATTGTGTTGATAACTTTCAGGATTGTTTTCATAGTTATAACTTTGGGAACCATCGGCAACTACACCATTCCAGTTATCCACGGGTGTTTGGTTATCGCGATCATCAAAGCGATACGTAGCGTCAAGGCGAAATTTACTTGATGGACGATAAGCCAATCTGACCTGGGCATTGGTCTGCCAGACTTCACCGTCGAGGGAATTACGTGGTAATGGCAGGTTGCTACCAACGGTGTCATAAGGTAGAAAAGTTTCATTCTGGGTTGAACGGCCAATGGATAAAACGCCGGTCAGATTATATTCCCTGTTAAGTTGATACCCGCCACTCAAGCTCAATTGGTGTAACTGATTATCCGGTGGCAGAGTCTGGCTACCATAATCCTGTAAAACTGCATCGAAGGGGTCCTGCCAGGTGAGCGAGTCATTGGCATTTTTGAACATGGAACCATGATATTCGATGGCAAACTGTGCCTTATCTTTGGCATAACGGAATGCGACATCTACCAGATCGGTTTCATAATCGACCGGCGCCGGTAACAGGCTCCCGGTAGTATCTCTGAGTAGCCCGGCACCACCAGCACTATCCGGAGTTACGGCACCGCCAAGTAGACTTGTTCCGGTTTTGGTTTCATGACGATAGGCGACATCAAAGGTCCAGAAGTTTTTGAATCTGGAATCCAGCCCGATACCGATGCGTTGTCGTTCGGTTTGTAATTCGAGTGGTTGCAGATAATTATTGAGGTTGTCATCGATGAATCCGGGAGGGATATTTAACAGGGAACTGCCGGGATTCAAAAAGGGGGTTTTACCGGTGTTGTTGATATAGTTCGGCTGTTGATCGAATTCAAAAAAGAAGTTGGTCTTACCCTGTGTGCCTGATTCCAATCGGAAGTATCGCGATTCCAACCCCAGGTTGGTGCCCCTGACCCACCAGTATTCTCCATCCTTGTTGATATCCTGGGTGTAGATATTACCAATGAAGTAAGGACCTTTTTGATATAGGCCGTTATAGCGACCAAATTTCCAGGCATCATCGGAGACTGAACCAATGCCGAATTCAATCTCGTTTATTGGCAGTTCGGCACCCCCTACTTCATCGGCTGCTTCGACACCGGCTGCAGCCAACCCGGTTGAGAGTAGCGTTGCAATCAGTAGTGGCGTTTTCATAACAACCAACCTTGCCAGTGATTCAACTGGCCTAACGTAGCAGGTTCGCTCCCGAAGGATGATTGGAGCCATGAACCTGGCTATGACAATTCGCACAGTTTCTACCGACGATCATTCGTGCAGAATCAGTGGAATTACTAAACTCATACATACGACGAATATGGGAACTGCCTTCTGACCCGGTCAATCTTCCTATCCGTATATTGGCGTGACATGCCTGACATAATTGTGGTCCTTGTTTGACCAGCAGCGCCGGATGATTGGAGCCGTGTACGCGGTGGCATAGTCTGCAATCTTCGACTACGGGATAGTGTTCCCACAGAAAGGGGCCGCGTTTCTCCGCATGGCATGAATAGCAATTGTCATTGACCGTAAATTGCTTCAGTCCAGCCGGCCCGATGGCGCCATGAGGGTTATGGCAGTCACTGCATACCAGCTTGTCTTCGCGGATCGGGTGGGTCGAAGCCTGGTAAGTCTGGGCGCGAATATTCTGATGGCAGGCATAACAGACTTCCGCCTGGGTGGTGCGTTCCTGTACCTTGCTGGGTTTGTGGACCACATGGCAACTGACGCAGGCCATGTTATTGGCTTCGTGAGTACTTGTCTGCCAGTTCAACAGGTGATTGTCACGCTGGTGGCATTCCAGACAAATGCCATTCTGGGCCTCCAGAGGCGAAGGGCGCTTACCGCCAAAGCTGATAAGCCCAACCTTCTCTGGCGATTCGGAGTGCTTGCTGCCCGGACCATGGCAGGCTTCGCAGCCCTGCGCGGCAAAGAGGGTGCGACGGTCCGCTATCTGACCGTGCTTGGTGCGCACGATCTGTGACAGATGATCTTCGTGGCATTCCTTACAGACGTCAACGCCAACGTAGGTGCCACCGGCATCAATCAGGCTCGCTAGAATATCGGGTGTTTTTCCCTCTTCTGCGTTTGCGAAGGGGCCAACAAGTAAGGGTGCAAGTATGCCAAGAGTGCATACCAGAGATCGACACGCAGGATACATAAACATTTCACCCCCTCGTTATGTCTCCATGGCGCTTGTTATTGTTTTAGAACTTTTTAATATGGCGATTCGAGTCGGTGTTATTTTGGTTACTCGAATAGCAAGCGCATAATAAGCTTAGCCAAAAGTGAGGGTGTTTTACAGGGTGCGAAATAGTTTTCTTTTTTATGGGATTGACAAGAATCAATTAGATATTTTTTGGCTTGCGTAAAATTTATGTACGTTGATGAATTGGACTACGTAGTTATACGTACATTTATATAAATTTTTATTAGATAAAAATAGTGGACATATACGACGATCGCATTTTTCAGTGAAGTACGGTGAAAATTATTCTGTTATTACTGTTGAGTAGCTGAACTTTTTATTCTTACTTCAAGGGTGATCGAAGCCCTCACCAGTAATGTAAATACTAAAATTCCTATCGCCCAGCAGCCGAGAGTGATCATAATTTCTGCAAAGGTCGGCGTATACTCATAAATTTCACCGATGGGGGTTGGAATAAAACCGCCCACAACAAAACTCATGCCTTTTTCGATCCAGATACCGATGAAACTCAGGCAACAGGCAATGATGAGGATGCGGGTATTTTGTCGTAGTTGTCTGAATGACAATAACAACACGGCAATGATGTTGAGCAATAATGCGGTCCATATCCATGGCGTGAGTCCAGCATAGCCATGTAGGCCGAAATACAGATAGCGTAGCGAGGCGGCATGCGTTGTCTCGTTATAGAAATCGATGAGAAGTTCCAGCAAAACAATAAACAGAGTGACATACAGCGCACACAACATGATTATGCTTAACATGTCGATGACGGTTTGTTTAACCGGATATTGCCAGAAGCGGCGCAGGAACAGCAGAACAATTATTAATAATGCCGGCCCGATTACAAATGCAGACGCCAGCAACCGTGGTCCCAATAAAGGGGTATGCCACAACGGCCGTCCACTGTTGGTGGCGAATAACAATGCTTCCACCGTGGTCATGAAAATTGCCCAGAATATCGTCAGTATAATGAACGGGAGAACATGTTTGATAGATGCTGGCTTACCCTGATATCGGCGATATAGAATATAGAAAGGGATTAGCAAGTTTAAACACAAAAAACCATTCAAGGAAACCACATCCCAGGCGAGCATGGATTGCGGTAAATTGAACTTTCCAATAAAAGGCAACAGATGCAACATTCGATCCGGTCGGCCCAGATCAACAATCACCAACAGCATAGCGGTCAGTACCGCAGCAACCGCCATGGCCTGACCAATCAGTACCACCTGTTTGACATCTTCTCGACCAAACAGATAGGCAGGAATAAGCAGGAGGATGACTGATGAGGCGATACCCAACATAAAAGTAAAATTGGCAATATAAAATCCCCATGACACTTGGTCGCTCATCCCGGTTATAATGACGCCCTGTTGTAACTGCTGCGAATAAAACGCGAGGCCAATGACAATGAACACATGCAACAGTCCTAACCAGCCCCAATAAAACTTGCTGCCTTGGAACATGGCACCCAGCCCATCACGGATAAAGCTTAGGAATGTCATGACAGCACCTTAATCTCGGTAATACCAGAACTTGGGTTCTGTCCCCAGTTCTTCCTTGAGGCGGAACACGGTTTTGTTTGCGAGGATGTAACGAATTTCACTGGCTGGGTCGAGTAAATTGCCAAATACTCGAGCGCCGGTTGGGCAAGCTTCCATGCAGGCTGGTTGCAAGCCTTTGCGGGTACGTTGAATACAAAAGTGGCATTTTTCCACCACGCCTTGCATGCGTGGGCGATTGCCAAGGTAATGGGTGGTGGGATTTAGTTCATCCGAGGAAAGTTGGGGTTCTCGCCAGTTGAAGTGTCGCGCTGAATAGGGGCAGGCGGTCATACAATAGCGACAACCGATACACCAGTTATAATCCACCACCACAATGCCGTCCGGTTCCTTCCAGGTGGCTTCGACCGGGCAGGCCTTCACGCAAGGTGGATTATCACACTGCATGCACTGAATGGGCATGTATTCCTTGCCTTCCTGCGGGACAAGTTCCGGGTTGTAATAATGATCGGCGTTGAGCAGGTTGTGATCACCTTTATTCATCTCAACGACCCGAATATATTCCATCTGACCGCCACGGCTGAGATTGTTTTCCTTGATACAGGCAGCAACACAGTCCCGATAACCTTTGCACTTTGAAATATTCAGCGCATAACCAAACACGACGCCATTTATAGGTGGGGTATTTTCGGTAGTGATGTTACGTTCAAACTGCCGTTTTGCCTTGCGCTCAATCCGATCTAGGGCATCAGCAATTTCTTCCTGAGACATGCGCTGGTAATGATCCTGAAAGAAATCACCCAACGCATCACCCAGTGTTGCGCCTCCCCAGGCAG
>WOR8_10004680_pt1 | contig 13251 bp, 6 predicted proteins | sample DeeMarSeWOR38_10_FD_19890 | JGI IMG/M metagenome (IMG submission 19890) | reverse complement strand
GCGAAAAAACGAAAAAGAATGAGAACGCTCGCGAAAAACCAAAAAACTTTTTAAGATACTGAAAAAAATAGACTTTTGGTCCTTTCGGTAAGTTTCCAAGGGCTTTATTTTAACTGGTAAATTGCAGATTCGAGCTCTACTCAGGGAGTTGTGCAATTTTGTGTTTACGCTATAGGTCGCCAACCGCTCCTCGGTGAATTCTTTGGTGTCAATGAGGATCACCGCAGAAAGACAATAAAGACAATAGATTTTATGAATGGGTCACTAAGTGGGTCAGTCGTCACGTGGTGGTGACTTGAATTTGGTTTCTTAGTGACTTGTTTTTGACTTGTAAATCTCGTTTTTGGTGCCGGAAACGCATTATAAGCCCTTTTTTTACAGTATGTTACAACATGCATGAAGGCCTCCGGAGCCAGAGGTTGTGCGTTCGAGTCGCACCGGGGATATTTATTACTCTCAACGCAAAATGATTAGTCCTATAACACACATATGGTAATTCCCGATTTTAACCACTGATGATTAAACAGCGGATTTCTAAGATTAAACATTAACTATGTTGAGCGATTCGTATTGTTTATTAAGTATTGCTCGGCTTTCGAAACCAAGCCATTCTTCCAACACAGTTGCGTAAACACGTCGGAAATCAGTGTGGAGCTTCATGGCTCCGTTATCCAGATCAGTAAGACTCGGATGTGAACCTACAAGCCCGCTTTTTAGCTTGCCGCCGGCAAGGAAAATTGGAGCGGCCGCACCATGCCCGGTGCCTCTTCGGCCGTTCTCTTTGACAGTCCTACCGAATTCGGAGATTGTCATCACCAGGACCTTGTCCAGAAGCTTGTCTTTTTTCAAGTCATGAATAAAAGCGGCCAGCGACTCGGACAATTGATGCAACAAAGCGCAGTGGTTGCCTAATTGGTTGGCGTGATTGTCAAAACCGCCGATTCCGCCGCCGCCAAGCTCGGTGAAGAATACTCTGATGCCGACATTGGCCCGAATTAGTTGGGCAACGGTACGCAAAGTATCGGCAAGCAGGAACGCTGGATAATCGGCTTTATTGGCGGAAGCCCTGGTCACTGCCTCGATTCTTCGGCTGTTGGAACTCGCATTCGCTGTGCAGTCACGCAGGTAGTTAAGCAGTGGGTTGTCTTTGTCCGAACGGAAAGACTCAACAGCCTGCTTCGGTTGCGATTCGCCCGGCGCCGGATCGATAGTCAAATCATCCGGCGACTGGATAGACGGGATGATTACGTTTTCGGCCCTCATACCAAAAGGCTGAACTATTGGTCCTATGAATACGACTGGCATGTCTTTTTGATTTGTGTGCCAGACGCTGTCTGCTGTTCGGCCTAGCCAGCCCGTCTGGCAATTGGGATTATCGGGTTCGGCGGTATGCCAGTGGCGCATCGCGACGTCGTGAGAACGGTCCGAATTAGGGTAGGCCACGCCCTGAACAATGCATAGGTGTCCATCCTTATACAGACGCGAGAACGCTTCCATTCGTGGATGGAAGCCAAGATACGAGTCGATCTTGTGTACGTCATTGGATTGTAAGCGCAACGTAGGGCGGTTCCGTACGTATTCGTCGTCGGCGTATGGAACCACAGTGTTGAGCCCGTCGTTACCCCCTGATAGTTGAATGACTACCAGAACTGTATCGCGGTCATCCTGCCGGCCAGTACCGGTGTTCGCGGCACGAACCAACAAATTCGGCACCGGAGATGCGAACGACAACATCGTTGTTGCCCCCAAAGTGGCCTTTAAGAAATCGCGTCGTGTATAAGACATAGTATTATCTCCCAACTTAAGCCAAATGGAATTCGGGAAGTGCGATGATTTCATAAGCAAGAGAACGTGTTAGTTCTTCCACATTCTGTCCCCTGAGCGTCTTCGACAGCGAATCGTAAAACTCGGAGTCGAGATCGCCTTGCAGGAAGAGATCGAGCAAAAACCGCCGTGCGGATTCGGATGTATCGCACCCGTGCTTTTGAGCAACAGCCCAGGGATTTAATTTTTTGCCGTATGGATCCGAGCCTAGCAGCAATGCCGAAGCAAGATTATGGCGAGCGACAATCGCCGTGCTGTTGATCCAGTACTTTCCACCGGCCCAGCCTTTTACGGTCGGTGGGTTGTAAAGATTCTGGCCGAGATCGGCAAGGTCATTCGCGAGCTGCGTAGTAGAAATCGACCCTTCCAGGGCTTTGACTATACCAATGGAAAACTCCACCGGGCTCTTGATTCGCTTGCGGTATGCTGCCTTGGAGAAGAACAGGTTGGATCGCAGCATTGTTTCGACAAGTTTCAGCACATCGTAATCCTTCGCAAACGATTCGGCTATTGGAGTAATCAGAGCCTCGTCGGGCAGCTCAGTCTCGCTAATTAGCCAGCGGTACACTTTGCGGACGAGCCGGCGCGATGTGGCTGGCTGTTCGAGAATAATACGCAGCACATCGTTACGAGTGAAGGTTCCTTTCTGGCCGAGGATTTGTTTCTCATTACTATCATACTCGCGAGGGATATAGCGCAGCTTGCTCCTGAGTACGAACCAGCCTGTAAAAGCTCTGGCCGCATCCCCGATGTCATCTTTTGTGCAATGGTCGGGGCCCAGCGTGAAGTTCTCCATTATTGCCCGGGCAAGGTTCTTGTTCGGACGTGCTTTACGATTGGCCTCAGCGCCGAGCCAGAGAAGCATAGCGGGATCTTGTGAGATTCCTTGCAGGAGAATCCGAAATGAGCCCAAAGCCTGACTGCGCAGAAACTGGATTTGTTGTCGCATCAATCGATCGCTCTTGACCTTAGCGGCGTCAGTAGCGAAATGGCTGTGCCAGAACAGTGTCATCTTCTCCAGTAGCGGGTGCGGTGTTTGAATCATTCGCCGCAGCCACCATGCTCGCAACTGATCCACCGAGCTGGTGGCCACTTCATACTCATCATAAGTACGATTAAATTCCACAGCCTCAGACTGCGGTTTCAGCAGCTTGTCGATGGTTCGCTGCGGTCCGTCCGAGAGTGCTTGCTGTAACTGCTCCCAACTGGCTCCGAAGGCTGCACGTCTGTAAAGGTGTCCTGCCTGAGCGAGATTCCAAGGTTGATCGGCGTTCGGTTCATACTCAGCCCAGGCCCAACTTGGATCTCTCAGTTTGTCATTTTGTACTGCCATTGAACGTTTGTTTATATTTTACTATAAGTTCAGATTTATTTTCAAACGCGCTTGAGTTAGATCTTCGTTAATGCCAATACTAAGTTCGATATGCTTTACGAATCTCGCCAGAGTGATAAGCATGTCGATCCCGGCTTCGGCCTGTTCTTGTGTATTGCCCTTCTTAACCATATCGCCGCGAACTAATGCCTGGCGATTGGCTTGTAAAATCGAGGCCAACTGGCCTCCATCAATTTCGAGAAGGCTATGGGTTTTAACTAACGGTTTATCTTCCTGCTTTATCTCCTTGTTCAGGGCGTCGACAAGGTCTCGGGCCAAACCATCGGTCGAACTGAAGATTACGTATCCGCCCGGCATTGCTAATGTCGGACGAATATTGAATCGCTGATCAAGCTTTGTCTTGTCCTCAATACCAGCAGTAGAGAAGTAAGCTAAGGTTAGTTTTGTCTGGGCATGTACGGGACGGTCGATGATCAGTCCCGGCATTGCTTGCTGTCCACGCGTGAAGTTGACCAGACCGATAGCTTTTTGCCACGCTTCTTCAACTACCTCGTCGAAATCGTCCGGATTACGAAGCCGCAGGATTGCAGCAAAGGCCGGCAGCTTTGTTATTGGTGTGCCAATCTCCGGATCATACTGCTGCTCGGCAACGACAAAGCGGATTTCAGGTCTGGTCTCCGCTAAAACTTCATTAGTGAGGTCACGCCCGCTGAAAAAGATGCCCATCATATTTTCGAAAAAGATTAATCCTGATGTGCGCTCGGGGAACAGATCATCCTTCGCGGCATAGAATTGGTGTAAGTCACGGTATAAAGTCATGGCTGCGATACGACGCGGTACCGATAAGTTTGACATAACACCCTCTTCTGGCTCCTTTGGCAAAGCAAAGCCGGCGGGACTTGTTTTAGCAACTGTCTTGCCGTCGACCGATACTCGGAAAACCAGTGAATAGTCATGGATGTACAGTCCTAATGCCAACCAATTCGAATCACGTATTGATTCAACAATTCCTGCAAAAGACAGTGCTGCTAAAGGATTTTTGCCCACCTGACTGAGAAGCCGTGCGAGGTCGGGAATTTGCATCAGGAGCTTAAGGTCGGCATAAGCTGTCGCGACGGTATCAGGCTTAGCTTGACGTTTCGCAGCCTGGTAGTCGGATTTCGATGCCAAACTTGCACTTTCTGCTTTAGAGTGAAGATCCAGGATGGCTTTGAATCCTTCCATGCGATTGGAAAGTATAAAACGATTACCGATGATTGCGTGTGCTTCTTTGCCATCGAACGTCCATGCTGTGACATCCCCGTGTTGTGTAGATACCACCCGGCCGGGCTGACCTTGCTTCTCGGCTTCGGACCGGGCCATGCTTATGAGCATCTCATGAAGCCGCTTGAGCATGTTTTCATCTTCGGCGTCGATGATTAGTAATACCGTCTCCTCAGGACAAACAGCAAACGTAACACCTCCACCTGTAAGTTTTGCCAGGGCTGTTCGCCAGTCCGTATCCAGAGCCGTCTCCATAAATTTAACCAGATTAAAAAATTCTTGGAACTGAGGCATTGAAACCTGCTGTTGGTATAACGGTAATGCTGTAATAGCAGATGTTGCTTTTTCGCCGGCAAGAAGTTCGAGCAAAGCTTTCGGCTCAGATAGCTCTAAAGCGATCACCGCATTTTGGGGAATCCATCGGATCGCTGGAGGTAATGTCTGCCTCGCCGAAACGGCTTGCAAACCGAATGCGGTCAATACAAGACTTAATAAAAGCGATAGTTTACGTGACATTCCATACCTCCGAAATTTGCATTAACAATCATTCGTATTTCACCAATAAATATAAAGAAACTCATAATATTCATACTCCACGAATTCGCTAAAGTCCAGAAAAATCATGCTTTTTTGAAGCTAATTCAATTTTCAGGATATAACGGCAAAACAATGTCAACTCGAAATGTCCGGTTTTGTAAAAATTTGCTTGCCTTACAAACAACCGGCTTTAGAATCTGGGCAAAGCAATATCTTTAACAACGATTTTACGTAATCGACTCAAACATGATCTAATTTAAATAAACTAATTCGTTAATCACTCGGCACTTATTTTTCAGGGGTTTATTACCATGAGAGCATTGACCAAATTTTCGCCATATTATTTCCTGCTGATATTGTCTTTTTTATGTTCGTTCACTGCTGATGCCGCTGTGCAGCCCCATGGCGGCATGATGCGCTATCCGGACGTCAGCTCAACTCATATCGTGTTCGTCTATGCCGACGACATCTGGATTGTCCCGCGAACAGGAGGAACAGCATCCCCATTAGCAAGCCCTCCCGGCGGAGAAACGTTCCCGCGATTCAGTCCGGATGGACGAACTATTGCATTCAATGGTAATTATGATGGAAATAATGATATCTATACTGTGGCTGTCGGGGGAGGAATCCCACAACGGGTGACCTATCATTCCAGCGGCGAACGTTTGTGCGACTTCTCTTTCGACAACCGGCTCTTGTTTGCAATGAGCGGCCTGGGAGGGCTGGGAAGGCAGGCCCAATTGTTTACCGTGCCGCAGGCCGGAGGTCTGCCGGAACGATTGCCCGTGCCTTATGGCGGTTACGGCACCGTTTCGGGCGACGGCCAGTGGCTCGCATATACACCGCGAAATCGGGATTTCAGAACATGGAAACGTTACCGTGGTGGCTGGGCTTCGGACATCTGGCTTTTCCATCTGGATAATCATACTTCAAGAAAAATCACTGATTGGGAAGGCACCGATACCATCCCTATGTGGCACGGCAGAAAAATTTATTACCTTTCGGATGCCGGTCCCAACCATCGTCTTAATATTTGGTGTTATAACTTGGAGTCGAATGAAAGAAAACAGGTAACGAATTTCAAGGATTATGATGTAAAATGGCCGTCAAACGGCCCCGGCCCGAACGGCGAAGGTGAAATAATCTTCGAGTACAATACCAAACTCTACCTTTTGAATCTTGCCGATGAACAATCGGTACCAGTGAATATTTCGATTCCCGGCGCCCGTCCGAAACTTCGTCCAATTCGAAAGGATGTAAGCGGTAGACTTACAAGCTGGTATGTATCCCCCAATGCTAAACGCGTGCTGGTTCAAAGCCGTGGTGACGTTTGGTCGCTGCCGGCCAAGAACGGCAGCCCGCGAAATCTCACACGCACCAGCGATATTGCCGAACGTGAACCTTCCTGGAGCCCTGATGGAAAATGGATAACATACCTTTCGGATGAATCGGGCGAAAACGAAATTGTTATCCGCCCTGCCGATGGCAGCGGCAAACCGGAAATTGTCACGTCAATGGGGGCCGGCTATCGCTACCAGCCGACCTGGTCACCTGATTCCAAGTGGATGGTGCTCACAGATCATGAAAGCAAGTTTTATCTCTTCGATGTAGAGCTGCGAAAGATCCGTTATTTCGACCGAGTTAATATGACAGGATGGCGCTGGGGCGTTCCCATGCAGTTCAGATTCTCGTCCGATTCACAATGGCTGACTTACACCAAACCGAACATGGATAATATGAACGTGGTCATGCTCTATAATATTCCAAAAGATGAGCTACACCAGATAACCAGCGGCATGTTCGTGGACTATCTGCCTACATTCGATCGCAAGGGAGACTTTTTATATTTCTTCAGCGAACGGGAAATATCACGACCCAAATATGCAGATGCTGGCCTGACCTTCACCTACCAGGATACAGCCGTGCTGCATGCCGTGCCGTTACGAAAGGATGTATCGAATCCATTCAAAGCGAAGAGTGACGAGGAAGAGGCGGATAAAGACGATAAGGATAAAGAGAAAGACAAAGATAAGGAAGATGACGCCGGGGATGGGAAAAAGCCTGAGGGCGAGGATCCAAATGACACAGACGGCAAAGAGTCTGAAAAAAGCGATGATGAATCGTGCGAGTCTACCGATAAGGACGATGAGAAGGAAGATGAAAAGAAGGACAAAGACAAGGAGGAGCCCAAACCGGTAGAAATCGACATGGAAAATATGGAGATGCGTGCCTTCCGCGTGCCTATTGAGCGCGGACGATTCGCTTACTTGGCCTTCAGTGATAAGAACCACATAATCTATCTTCGCCGCGGAGAAGAGAGTGTGCTTCAATCGTTCGATCCAAATGACGAAAAACGGGAGGAGAAAACGATTCTCAAGAAAGTAGATTTTGTGCAAATGACGCCGGACGGCAAGAAACTTCTCGTTCGCAGCGAGGGCAAAACGGGTATTATTGATGTAAAACCCGATCAGAAGCTTGAGAATCTGGTTATAGTCAGACCGATGGATGTGATGATTCAGCCGCGAGACGAGTGGCGGCAAATCTTCACTGATGCGTGGCGTTTTATGCGCGACTACTTCTACGATCCGCATATGCACAAGGTTGACTGGCCCGCAGTACGCAAACAGTACGAGGCAATGCTGGATGACTGTGTATGCCGCCGTGATGTCGGGTACGTCATTGCCGAGATGATAAGCGAAGTTAACGCCGGCCATACTTATTACGGCGGCGGTGATATAGATTCGGGCCCATCGGAATCAATCGGATATCTCGGAGTGGATTTCGAACTCGACCAGGGGTATTATCGAATCAGCAAGATATACCAGGGCGGTATCTGGGACACCGATGCCCGTTCCGTGCTGCACGAACTGGACGAAAAAGACGCAGAGAAGTGTAAATACCTGTTTAAGGTCAATGGGGTTCCTGTTGATACGTCAAAAGCACCCTGGGCGGCTTTCGAAGGCCTGGCCGGCCAAACCGTGACACTTACAGTCGGTGCTGCCCCTAATAACGAGGATGCTAATAATGTAGTAGTGAAACTGTTGGGATCCGAATATGAATTGCGTTATCGAGACTGGGTTGAAAGCAATCGTCGATATGTCGAGAAAGAATCCGACGGCCGGATTGGATACATATATGTGCCGGACACAGGCGATCGCGGACAACGCGAACTTTTCCGCCAGTTCTACGGACAGATGAACAAAGACGCGTTAATTATTGATGAGCGATGGAATGGGGGCGGCAACATTGCAGATCGATTCGTTGAACTTCTGAACCGCCCCATATACCTGCATTTGTTCGAGCGCTATGAAAATGACTGGCGTATCCCGACCCTCAGCCATCAGGGTCCCAAATGCATGTTAATCAACGGCGAGTCCGGTTCCGGTGGGGATATCTTTCCTTACCTTTTCCGCAAGGCCGGCATTGGAAAACTCATCGGTATGCGCACATGGGGTGGTGTTATCGGCATTTCCAGAAATCCATCGTTAATTGACGGCGCGCGATTAACCGTACCATTTATCACTTTTTATGAAACCGACGGCACACTCACTATGGAAGGTCACGGGGTGGATCCGGATATCGAAGTTGTCGATGACCCGGCATTAATGGTTGACGGAGGCGATCCGCAGCTCGACGCAGCAATAAAACACATGCTCGAAGAAATCGGGCGAAATCCCTATGTGCCTGCCAAGCGGCCGCCTTACCCGGATCGCAGCGGAATGGGAATCCTTGAGGAGCAAAAATAACAGTATCCGATGAAAATTGTACTCGAATGATGCTCTATTTATAATAGCGTCCGACGTACTCAACGATGTTTTTTTTCAGTTCGAGTGGTTCTATCAATCCCAGCTCGCGATAGATTACATTACCTCCCGGCTCTATTAAAAGTGTACAAGGAATACCGCCAAGAAGATCCTTATCAATTGCTTCCATGAGCTGGTAAATGTCGTCCTGAACAAACAAGTAATTCTTACAAGATGCCTGCTGTCTTTTCAGTGCTAATAAGACTTGCTGTTCCTTTTCAGGTGAATCAGCACTTATAGTAATGAGTTCGAAATCCCGCCGGCGATACATCCTGTTCATAATTACGAACTGTTCTAATTGTTTTACGCTTGGCACGCTCCATGTCGCCCAGACATTGATGAGCCTCAGCTTTGAAGTATTGTTTTTTATAAGCTCCCTTAAATCTTTTGCATTTATATTCGCCAGGGAGACTTCTTCCCTCGCCCAGGATGCAAATGCGGCCTTCACCGAATCTCTTTTGTCTGCCCATTTAATCGAACAGCCGAACGCCACGGTTTTCTCAACAGATACTTTTTTGCCGGCTAAAATCGCTTCTATTGCATTAATCGCATCTTTGGTATTAATCAGCTTCGGCGTTTTTTCAGAGTCGTCAAATCGCCCGGTGTATTGCAGCTTCCGCCGGCTGTCGAAGATGAACAAATGCGGCGTCGCTACTGCTCCGTAAGCCATAGTGACTTTTTGCGTCTCTCCATCATAAAGATAAGGAAAATTGTAGCCTTTGTCTTCGGCACGAATCTTCATTTCTTTGAATGTATCGCTCATATCCGAATAACCAAGCTCATCAAGACGTACCGCCTCCGGGTCATTTGGTGAAATGGCGACCACTGCAACACCTTTGTTTTTGTAGTCAGAAGTAAGTTTTATGATTCTATCCTCATACGCCTGAGCGGTGGGACAGTGGTTACATGTAAAAATAACCACGAGAATCTTTGCCCCGGCAAAATCAGCCAGCCGGTAATTCCGCCCATCAACGCCGGGAAGATTAAAATCAGGCGCCTGCCTGCCGATTTCGAGAGTCTCGATCTTCTGCTGTGCCGCCCTGCTTAATTCCGGAGCGAAAAATAACAGGACTACTGCCGCTAAAATACCCAGACAATGTTTACCCATGATTGAGTCTCCTTCTATAATATTTTTTTTAACTTATTCTCAGGCTGATTTGGAATTTATTGCTGTACTATTTCAATTGGAATAGCAGGCAAAACACCCATCGAATTACGTCGTCTCTGACCTGTTGGCTTGCCGGCTTTATCCTTAACCGCATACTCCCTGAAAACCTCGACAATCAGATTGTCGACAATTTGCACGGTGTCCTTATCGGCTTTTAGTTGGAACGAAAGACCATTAGGCACAACGGTAACATTCCGTAAAGTCACTCCCTCGGGGGCCTCGCTTAGCTGCAATAGCACGCCCTTAAAATTTGCTCGTTTGACAGCCTTTACTTGAACCTTGGCCGAACCACCCGCTGGAATCCGGACCGGGCTATCGCAGGCCAACTCAACAGGAGGTTGTCCCCACTTCGATTTCTGAATGAAGAGAAGAAATTCCTGTGCCGGAACCATGTGCCGGTAAAGAAACGCCTGCATGACATCGTCTGCCGAAACGGCAAGTCTTTTTATGGTATGGCCGTCGAAATTGGCACGGCCTTCCAGTTGAAGAGCGACAGGTGTATCGGGCGCTTTAAGCGGCACCGTCAAGGTGACACGTACCTTGTCACGTCCGGCTGGTATTCGTCCGCCACACAGCTTAAAGCCCGCCGGCGCATCTTTCAATAACACCTCGATTTCACCTTCGAAACCGTCTTTTCTCAATGCGTGCACCCAGATTGGAACTGTGCTGCCGGCGCGCATGCTGATACTCGAAGGCGTCACTCGTAATGCGAAATCACCCTGCGTCCGGGCAATGCGCAGCCGATAGCCATACGCCTCGCCTCCATGATGCTGAGTATCGCTGAGTCGAACGTAATAATCGCCATCCTTCGGCAGTTCCGCCAACAGATACGAATCGGCGTGGTGTGTAATCAGCCCCATCACATCCTTATGCAGGTGACTGTCTTTGAGGACGTGGTCGTCATTCCATTCCAGCACGTTACCCGATGAATCTATCAACCGCAGGAGCGAGTCCAGCGGAGAATTCAATCGTCGGCCATAGACTTCAGCTACGATTTTGTCGTCGGCTCGGCCCTTAAAGCAGTACATATCAACATCGCCGCTCTCAGCGATTCGACCGTTAATGATTTTTGGGAGCTCGATGATCTGCGCCTGCTCAGGAGTATTATTGGATTCATTTTCTTTGCATTCTGGCAGTTTATCTACGGCATAAGTTATGGAATTGGAAATCCATTTGTCATTATAATAAGTCGTCGTTCGGATGTTATTGCCACCAGGATTGGTATCCAAAAGCAGTGAATTTTCGGGAAGGTTCCAGCCATCTATAGAAGCAACAGTCTCAATGCCTGCCCTACCACCCAACGGAAACATCTGCGTGACGAAAGGTTGCTCGCTCACAGCGATGCGGTAAACAAAATCCTCTCGTCCGCGGTAGATCGAATCATGGATTTCAAGCTCGTATTCGCCATTTTCAGGTATCTTATAAAACAAGACCGGGTCCGGATTGAAACGGTAATCATCCGCGAAGGCTACTTCCTTGTCCCGTGCATCGTAAAGCGCCAGCGTAGCCTGAAACCAGCCGGGGACGGCATCGGCCAGGTACGGAATCAGGCTCCGGGCATTAACCTCTATTACAAGTTGTTGCCCCTTTATCGCACGGAAACGAAAACGATCGACGTCGCCCGGCATGATTTGCCCGTTCAACATCACGGGCAGCGTAAGCGCTTTTTCTCTCGGCAGGTTACGAATCCTCGCCATGTTCGGCGGGATCTGATAGGCTTGCTTGTTGTTGGGTTCCAACTCACGTATTTCCGGCAGCAATCCAACCTGGAATACCATCGGATTGGTCAGGCCGGTCTTGGTAACGAGCCGCAGTTCATAGCTGCCAGGTTGCACATCAGCATCGATTTTGATTTCGATTAGCACCATCTCGGCGAGCTGCCGGTTCGTTTGCAATTTACTTCTGGGAAAAAACAGAACGCTCGATATATGAGCTAATTCTCTAAGGCTCTTGTCCTCCATGTCGTACAATAAGGGATGGTCTGGTATCTTTACTTCTTCGGCACTATTTTCATTTTCCTTTTCCGCCGGCGCGGGCTCGTCTGCCACCTTTTTCGCAAACTTTTCTTTGCCGGAACGACTGCGGCTGCCAGGTAATTCGGACAATCGCATTTCCCGAATTTCTTTCAGTTTCGTCTGGATTAACTGCCTTTGTTCCCTCTGGATGTTTCTAAGAGGCCTGATGTATTTAACGACCGAGCCTGTTACGCCTTGGCCGGAAATGTACACATCTTGTACACCGTTGAGGTATTGTCCCCCCGCTGTAATCTGAATAACAGTGCCCTGCTGCCCCCCGCTCGGGTAAAGGTAACCGACACGTGGTTCTCGCGTATTCGACTGACTCCATACAATCGAAACATAAAGAATTAAAATCACAAATATCAGTTTTCGAGCAGGTAACATGGCTCATCAGCTCCTTTGATTTATGTAATTTCCGTGAGGCGGCCGGGGCCTTTCTCTGATGCGGGCATGACTTTTACGTCCAAGCCCCTTGGGTTGGGCATTGGGCCGTCGGGATCGATACCGAGCAGAGCGTACATGCTACCGATCAGGTCTGGTGGGTAAACTGGGCGGTCGGCGACTTCAGTGCCTTTATCGTTCGAGGCGCCGACGACGCGGCCTCCTTTGAAGCCACCGCCGGCAACTACTGCCGAGAAGCATTTGCCGTAATGCGACCGGCCGCCGTTCCATGGTGAGCCCCATTGGATTTTCGGGCCTCGTCCAAATTCACCGCTCCACCAAATAATCGTGCTAGAGAGCAGGCCGCGGTCGGCAAGGTCCTGTAAAAGTGTTGCCATGCCGGCATCCATTTCCGGCAGCTTGCGCCGCATGGCCTCAAAGTGTTGTTTATGTGTATCCCATCCCCTGTAGTTAATGGTGACATAAGGCACGCCGTGCTCGACCAGACGGCGTGCTATTAGGCAGGACTGTCCGAATGTGTTTCGGCCATAGTGGTCTAGGATTTCGTCCTCTTCTTCCGACAAATCGAACAATTTACGGGCGTCGCCAAACATCAGGTCGTAGGCGTTTTCCTCACATTGATCGAATTTTTCGAAGTGTGGATTTCCTGGCATGGCTTTACCGAGAGAATCAAGATTATGGAGTAGTTGCCGCCTGCTGCGTTGGCGCTGGTCGGAAATGCCTTTAGCGACGATTCCTTCCACGGCGAAAGGCGTCCTGTTAGGATCGCCGCCAGTAGCGAAAGGTTTATATCGCGGCCCGAGAAAACCCGCTTCGGAGAATCGTCCCTGAGGCTGGGTCAGAACAATATAAGGAGGAACCAGTCCTTTATACCCATGATCATAGCCCTTGAACATCGAGACT
>WOR8_10004678_pt1 | contig 13252 bp, 12 predicted proteins | sample DeeMarSeWOR38_10_FD_19890 | JGI IMG/M metagenome (IMG submission 19890) | reverse complement strand
AGGGGGCTCTGTATTTGACTCATCAGGGATAAAGCATAATTGTTTTGCATCTGATATATCAAGTTCAGATTTAACTTTATTAAAAACTTCAAAGCATTCTTCCCCAATGATAATTATTTTTCCAGGTGTCAAATTTAAGCTATGTATTAAGGTCTTTTTTCTAAGATCAGTATTTATCAACGAGGATATAATTCCAACTTTGGCATTTGCAGTATAAACAAGTAGGAGTTCGATTCGGTTTTTTATCAAAACCTTTGCAATATCCCCCTTCTTCAATCCCAAAGAGATAAAATAATTCGCATATTGATTTACTTTCTCGTTAAATTCCTTATACGTAAGAACAGTATTTTCAAATTTGATCGCAGACTTCTCTGGATATGTTTGAGCATTTCGCTCCAGAACTGTTCCCCAAGAGAAATCACCGTCTTCCGCCATTTTTGTAAGCTCTTGGACAATTGGACCATGTGTTTTGGCCCATGCTAGCATTCTCTTATTGAATTCTTGAACATCAATAAGATTCTGATCATTTTGTTTTGAAGTTTCTGACATATTTATCCCTAATTCTAAATAAGCATGATGAGAGTTGATCCATTTCAAAAAAAATTTATATTGCAAATATATGATTTTTATTGATTATAAATCTTCTAATTTTCCAATAGATTTAGGGGGATTTGGATACTACCCAAAACTGATCAAAATGCCTTCATATCCCAAACTAAACTGTTATCAGCATCTTGTAATTCTCAGACGTATATACTAAGTATTATAAATTACTTTAAAATGAAATATAAACGTCGGTTATTTTTGCCCTTGTTAACTGTTTTAGTTACTTCAATTTTCCCGATTTCACTAAGATTATTGACATGGGTACCCCCATCAACCTGTGTGTCAATAGTCCCAATTTTTACAATGCGGAATTCATTAATATTTTTAGGTAATCCAACTGCTAGGCGAGCAAGTTCTGGTTTTCCCATAACTTGTTCACGCGACATATATTCCACTGTAATCGGGGCATCTCGTTCAATATAATTATTCGCTTCCTCAACAAAAGCTCGTAGTTTTTCAGGTGAATAATCAACAATTGAGAAATCCATTCTGGTTTTATCCAACTCGATTTGATTCCCCGTTATTTTAGCATCGGCTCTATTGTAGAGAATATTACTAATTAGATGAGAAGCAGTATGGTGACGCATAAAAGTATACCGACGCTCCCAATCAAGTTCACAAGAAACTTCGTCTCCCTCTTTCAATCCGGGATTATCTACTTCGTGGCTGATATTCCCCGAAAATTTGCCGACATACACAACCCTATATTTCTCGTTTCCTTTAATTATAAAACCTTCATCGCATGGTTGTCCTCCACCTTTTGGATAAAAGGCTGTAGTATCAAGAACTATGAATTTTTCGTCTGTAACACTGGTGACTGTAGCATTCCAGCTTTTAAGATAGGAATTATCCATATAAAGTGCTCTTGCCATAAAAAGAGAAAAAGTATACATACTTAAAATTTTACCTTTTAATCATGCTCATGGATTTTCGAGGGTTTCGCCCCATCGAACAGTTCCATTTTTAAGAAATTCTTTTCTCTATTACAATTTGGACAGAAATATTTCCCCGGTTCCTTATTTTTATAACTGAAACCACATTTCTTACAAACTGCATAAAATAAAGACATATAATAAAATAAAATTATATTATTTTTTAATTTTTCATTCATGTTGAATTTTGAATAGAAGAAGAGGGTTTAGCAAAAAAGAAAGGCATTTTGTTAGTGTTCATACTTCTAATATAGAAAAAAAAAGAGAATTTTATATTTAATTTTATATTTGGTTCTTAACTTGGAGGTTTTTGGCCAATTGCGGCATAAGCTTCCTCAACCGTTGCCCAAGTCTCGAATTTGTACTCAAAACCTGGAATAGGTGCGTACATGGTCATTTGTTCCATACTGCGTCTCATTAGTGCTTCCAATTGTCCATCTTTATATAATGTGACCGAAAAGGTCTTATACCCTTTCAATCCTGCACTAATCGCATTGGGAACAACTGCGTCCCCAAGACTGTCATCTGGGGGATATTTTTTGACCGCTTCTATCGCTATTTTCAACACTTGAGGAGTTGACTCACTTGGCCAGTTTGTCCGTACTACTAAATAGCCCATCTTCCTTACTTCACCTCATTGTATATCACGAAATGGATTTCGCATTTCGAAACAAGTCTATATTTCTTTAATTCTTATATAAGCGTTGACATTTATGTACATTTTACCCGTAACTATCTGCTTAAATATTACGAGTGAGGGAAAAGAGGAGGAAGAATATTTAATGGAAGTTTTTCATGCTGAAGAGAATCGTTGCTAGATAAACTTTCAAGTTACCCAATATCGGTTTTCTCCATACACCCGAGAATAAACTCTTGCTTTTAGTTGGTCTAGAGTATACGTTTCTTCAAGGTATTTAGCATTATATTTGGCCTTGTTAAATAATTTTAATAATCTTTTCTTAACTGGTTTCTTCTCAGTTTTTATTTCCTCAACCTTAGCTATTTCTTCTTCTACGGGAAGTGCGACTTTCAGTCGAGTTAACATTGCTAGAATTCTAATTAACTCTAATTTTTGAAAACTTAAATATTCCTTGAGCTCTTTTTCTACATCTAAAACTTGGACCATTTATACTAACACCTCCTTGCTCTTTTCTCTTTTTTGATTTAGTGTGATTGAATTCTTTTGAAATTTCACCAAAATATGATCAAATAATTTGACCAAAAGATAACTATCACATGATCATATATAATACTTTCTACAAAAGTGTAAAAATTCTTATATATCAGAAAATATCTATAGGTTCAATGTATAAAGATTTTCAATAATAACTCATTTACCGTGAAGGATAATTATAATAAAAATAAACAAATTATCCATAATCATGAAGCTCATTCGGTTTTGCCCCGCAAAAGGCTTTAAATTTAAAAAACTTCATCTCTTTGGCACAATTAGGGCAAAAATGCATTCCTGGTGCTTTATTCTCATAACTAAATCCGCATTCCTTACATACTATAGTATTCATGGTGTAAATATCTTGAATAGAATTTTAATAGGTTTTCGTTTTGATTTGTAAAGAAGCACTACTTAATCTAAACTTTTCATAAGTATATAATGACGAAACTAAATAAATTAAAAGGATTGTATAATTAATAAAGATCTAACAAAAAAATAACTGATAGTTATTATCCAATAACATTTCTTTAAGTGATTTGAATAAAGTCTGTTGACGTAGCAGGGTCAAAATTTGAGGTAAAAGAAGGATTTCTAGACTTAGGTCTTTTAGATATCAGAGATATTGAGGAAATAATCGGTTTAGAAAAAATAAGTGGATTAAAAAACTTAGAACTTAGTTCAAATGAAATAAAGGTAATACGGGGATTAAATCATTTAAAAGAGTTAGAAATCTTAAACCTGGGAAGTAATAACATAAGAGAGATAAAAGGGTTAGGAAAATTAGAAGATCTTAAAGTACTGCATCTAATAAGTAATCAATTAACAGAAATCAAAGGTTTAGAAAATTTAACAAATTTAAAGGAGCTATATCTTCGAGGAAATAAGATTAAGGAATTGAAAGGCTTAGAAAAACTCACTTCTCTTCAGAGATTAGATCTTTCATGGAATAGTATCTCGAAGATTGGAGGTCTTGAAAATCTAAGAGACTTAAAAGTTCTGTGGATCGCGGGAAATCAGCTGTTACAAATTGAAAACCTCGAAAGCTTAGCGAATTTGGAGGTCTTAAACATTGCTGGGAATCAAATATCCAGTTTAGAAGGCTTAGAAAATCTGAAAAATTTAAAGAGTCTCTATGTGAATAACAATGCAGTTCAAGAAATCAAAAGCCTTGAAACTCTAGAAAACCTGGAAACACTATGGCTTAATTCAAATCACATTTCGGAAATCAAAGGTTTAGAAAATTGTACAGAATTAAAAATATTAAACTTAAAACAAAATGTAATTAATCATATTAAGGGTTTATATACTCTTACTAATCTAGAGAATCTCTTTCTTTCTGAAAATAATATTGGGGAGATTAAGGGACTTGAAACTTTAACCAATCTGGAAACCCTCGATATAGGGCAAAATCGGATTGTAATTATTAAGGGTTTAGAATCTCTTGTGAATCTAAAAGATCTCTGGATTGGGGATAATTTAATTCCTCAGAAAATAATCGATCGACTAGGCGGACTCGATTCTGGGGGTTGTGCTAATGATCCATTGAAATTCGTACAATACTGTCTTGTGAACCTTTAATTAATACTTAGTCTGATTTTTCATCCATTTTAACATGATTATTTTGGGCGTATATAGTTTCTAAATTAGGTAATGCTTCACTTTTCAGTTTCTCTATTCTTTCTGATAAACTCATCTTTAGTTTGTGTATTTCATTATTTATAACTAATGTTGGGTTAACGCAACTATATGCTTCATTAGTTTTAACGACCCAATTAAGCCGTTCTAAATTCCCAAGAGATTTTTGAATCAGAGTTTTATCAGTTTTCATAACCTTACTCAATATCGAGTCACTTACATGTCCTAAAGACATCAATGTTGTGTAAGTTTTAGTTTCAAAGTCAGAAATGTTCAATATTTGCATAGCTTCTAGTGTTTTTTCATCGATTGGTGTTATTCTAGTTTTCTTTCTTAATGCTTCTTTTTCAAGTTTTTGGAGATTGATTTCGGGAGAAGTAACTAATTTTTTAGCCATTATTGCGTCGTTAAAAAGTGAAGTACCTGTATCTGTACGTAAAATTACGCTATTCCAGCCATTTTCCATAGTGCCAACGCTACCAACTGATATATCCGCACCTTCAGCGCAATAATCTTTACAATGCTGGCAACTAACCCAGTTATACTTCTTAGTATTCTTTATAGGCGAATCTTTTATTGACCCATCTTTCATATAGACATAAAATCTTCCATTAGATATGTCAATTTTTTCAACAGTAGTAAGAAGAATACCAAGGTCTTCTTGCACAAATTTACTCATTAAATCATATGAATAATTCGAAAAACAAAAAAGACCAATAATTAACGTGAACTTCCCAAGTTCAGTTGAGAGCGGTGAATATAATTGTAATTTCCTGACTGCTTGGATTTGGCATGGCATTCCAACAAAAGCGAGCTTCTCCAATTTAAATTCATTAATTGCGTCTTTATAAATGCTTAAAGATGGTGCTACAGTATATTTAGAGCCTGCACAAGCAAGAATCTCGTCTTTAGTTCTTGCTATATAAGGATTTGGAACCCAATTATCATCTCTATCAATAATTAGGACACCATCAATTAATTTATTCTCCAAAGCATGAATCAGCAAAGTAGAAACTACCCCTCCGTTTTGAGCCACCTTTAAAATCTCCTTGTTAGTGCTTTTGGCAGTTAATACTTGCTTATAAAAACCTAAGGGATAACTCTTCTTAATATTCTCCTTAAATAATTCTTTTTCGAATAATTCTTCAGGATAGTAGGTTTGAGGGCAGTAACGAAAACATGTTGAACATTCAGGATCATAATCAATAAGTGCTGGTTCTTGGTCAGCTAACCCAATACGGGGACAGAGAGTAGTGCAACAACCGCATAGTACACAATTTTCCCTATAAATAACATGATCTTGTAATTCCTTGAAACCCATACCGAGAAAATTAGACTGTAAAAAGTCAATTATCTCTTTCTTGTCATCAGATTCTTTTTCATTGATTTTTATTCCCATTCTTTTTCATCCCATTTTTTTATTCTAATTGTTCCACTGATAACCTTTTCAAATAAAATTTGTTCCCGAGCGAACAAATCCGAGAAAATTTTAAAAGAAAAAGGTCAAGCGGATTTGTATCGCTTATAAGATTAATACTACTATAATAATTGTACTCAAGGCTGATAAAATCCTTTTCAGTGTTATTGTAGTAGTATTGTTTACAACCATCTTAAAACATAAGATTCAATGTATATTTAAAAACTTTTACATGTAAGTTAATAAGTTGACCAAATACCTAGTGATTCTTCGTTGGAAATTTCTATATATTTTTGAATTAACAAAATATATTTTATTGAGTATATTAAATAGCTTATCATTAAATTACATTTTAAAAATCTACAAATATGAGAGATATTAATCCTTTTGATAGTGCGAAGAAGAAACTTGACATAGCTGCTGATGTAATTGATCTAGATGAGAACACTCTTGAATATCTGAAAAAAGTTGAGCGATCTTTAATTGTATCAATACCGGTTATTATGGATAATGGTGAACTTGAAATTTTTGAAGGTTATCGAGTTCATCATTCAACCTTGCGGGGTCCAGCAAAGGGAGGATTGAGGTATTCTCCTGATGTTACTTTAGATGAAATTAAAGCATTAGCCTTTTTAATGACGTTTAAAACAAGCTTGTTAGAACTACCCTTGGGTGGCTCAAAGGGGGGAGTTCGCGTTAATACTAAACTAATATCGACTAATGAGTTACGAAGGCTCACGAGAAGATATACATCAGAAATATTGAACATGATAGGTGAAGATATTGATATTTTAGCTCCTGATATGAACACAGGAGAACAAGAAATGGCGTGGATTATGGATACCTATTCGATGAACAAAGGTCGTCCTTCTCCCGGTGTGGTAACAGGAAAACCTATTGAAATAGGTGGAACTGTTGGGCGTACTGAAGCTCCTGGAACTGGAATGTTCTACATCCTTGAAGCTTTATGTGAACGATTAAACTTCAGCTTATCCTCCAGCACTGTAGCAATTCAAGGTTTTGGGAAAGTGGGTCGAGTGGTTGCTCAGATTCTAAATGGTGTAGGATGCAAAATAATTGCAGTTTCTGATTCTGAAGGAGGTATCCATTCTGAAAGAGGTTTGAATGTCAATAAGCTCATAAGTTGGAAACAACAAGGGTCCTCGTTAAAAAATTATAATGAAAATAATGTAAAAGTAATCACTAACGAAGAACTACTGAGTACAAAATGCGATATTCTTATACCCGCGGCAACAGAAAATCAGATTTATAGTGGAAATGCAGATAATATTAATTGCAATATTATATTGGAAGGAGCAAATAGTCCTACTACATCTCAGGCTGATATAATTCTAATTGAGAAAGGAATAACCGTGATCCCTGATATTCTTGCAAATGCGGGGGGATTATGTGTATCTTACTTCGAGTATATTCAAGACATTCATTCCTACTTCTGGGATCTTGAACGTGTTAATAGCGAAATGAAACGGATACTTTTACAAGCTCTTGAGTTAGTTTTAAATTTAGCATCTGATAAAGAAATTTCATATAGAACCTCTGCGTATGCCATTGGTGCAGAGAGATTAGCAAAAGCACATGAACTAAGGGGGTTATTCCCATGAGAGAAATCAATAAAAGAGTTGGTAAAAGGTGGAATTAAATCCATTTGAAGTAGCGAAAAAACAAATTGATATTGTTGCTAAAGAGATGGGATTAGATCCCAACGTAACTCGGTATCTTAAAAGAGTTGAGAGAGCGCTTATTGTTTCCATCCCCATTATTATGGATGATAACTCTCTTAAAATATTTGAAGGTTATCGAGTTCATCACTCAACTGTTCGAGGTCCCGGGAAAGGAGGAATACGATTTGCTCCAAATGTAAATCTTGATGAGGTTAAGGCATTAGCTACTTGGATGACCTGGAAATGTAGTCTTTTAAAATTGCCATTAGGGGGTGCTAAAGGAGGGATTTGTGTAAACCCAAGAGAATTATCAAAACTTGAATTAGAAAAACTTACTCGAAGATATACATCAGCAATTATCAACGTAATTGGACCAGATATTGACGTCCCAGCTCCTGATGTTAATACTAACGCCCAAATTATGGCTTGGATAATGGATACGTATAGTATGAATAAGGGAAGAGCAGTTCCTGGGGTTGTCACTGGCAAACCAATTGAAATTGGTGGCTCAGTTGGACGAAATTCAGCAACAGGTATGGGATTATTCTTTGTCATTGAAGCAATGTGTGAAAAATTAAACAAAAAATTGGAATCTCAAAATATCGTTGTTCAAGGGTTTGGAAACGTTGGGGGTTGGATTGCTACCTTACTGCACCAAAGGGGTTGTAAGATATTGGCAGTATCAGACATCTCAGGTGGAATTTATTATTCTGAAGGGTTAGACATACCAAAATTACTTAATTGGACTCAAGATGGTAATTATTTGAAAGACTTTAAGGACAGGCGGTATAAATTAATTACAAATGAAGAACTCCTTAGTACTGAATGTGATATATTAGTACCCGCTGCACTTGAAAACCAAATAACTGAAGAGAATGCTGACAATCTTAAGTGTAATATTGTATTAGAAGGAGCGAATGGTCCTACATCCCCAAAAGCTGACGAAATATTATTCAAAAAAGGTATTTATGTGATTCCTGATATTCTTGCAAATGCTGGGGGTGTCTGTGTTTCCTATTTTGAATATGTTCAAGATATTCGTGCCTATTTCTGGGATTTGGATCGTATTAATAAGGAATTGAAGCGCATTATGTTGGAGGCGTTTGAAGGGGTTTATCAAGTACATAAGGAACGAAACATAAATCTTCGAACAGCAGCATATATTATTGCTGTATCAAGGATAGCAAAAGCTTACGATTTGCGAGGAATATTTCCATAATTTTTATTAATTTCTTTTACATTTATTTCAAACATAATAAAGATTCACCCTATTATAGAAAATTTTGATTAGTCATTATGTTAAAAATAGAGCAACCAGACGATTTAATCTCACTTTCTTTACATAACATCTTTACCTATCGTCGAAATGATAAGAAATTCATTCGTCATGTAAAAAATTGGGATAAGAAAATAGTACTTCATATTGAACCATTTTACCCAATTACCGTTATTTTTAAGGAATTGAATGTTTCTTTTGAAAGGTTCGAAACAGAGGATTTCGATTTAAAACTAAAAATCCACATAAACACTATGCTCGATATTGCTTATGGGAGATTGCAACCCTCAACGGCAATCGAGGAAAAAAGAATGGAGTTAATAGGGATTGAAAAGGATCCTAAATTAATGCCAAAATTCTTCAATATTTTTGTAACCTCAATGAATATGGTTGCGAATGAACCGATAACAAATTATTATGAACTAGATGAGGAAACAAAATAGGAGGGGAGAAGATATAGCAAAAATAGAGGAAAGGAAAATTTATGAAAAGATATCTAAGGTAGAAGTGCATTCTAAATTAACAGAAATATTCGGTAGTATGAATGTATCTGATAAACAGGTGGATAGATATCCCTATTCATATGATATGACTGAAAATGAACCTCACATGCCAGATTTTATAGTGATTCCTGAGACTGTTGTACAACTTGTTAAACTAGTGCAATTTTGTAACCAATATACCATACCAATTGTACCTTACTCAACTGGGAATAACGTTGGAGGGTTAACTATTCCAGATTATGGCGGGATCATCGTAGATTTTGGGAAGAAGATGAATAAAATTATTCATGTAAACGAGACCATGATGTATGCTATTTTAGAACCAGGAGTGACTTTTGGACAATTAAAGAAACATTTAGATGTCCATTATCCTGATCTTCGCTATTCTTATCCCAACGCACCCCCATACTCCGGAGTGGTTGGAAACGCGCTTTTAAGTGGTATGACAAATTTAGGCGCAAAAATTGGGTCGATGGCGGATAGTATCAATGGATTAGAAGTCATTACATCAGATGGGAATGTCGCTCGAATTGGATCATGCTTTTATGGGGTTGAGGGGGCAGATCCTGATAGCTGGTGGTCGCGTTACCCTATGCCCGATTTACTAGGATTATTTGTGAACTTTCAAGGAATGACTGGGCTAGTGACTAAATGTGCCGTGCAACTGTGGCCAAAAGAACCTATTGAAAATCCTCAACTTGCGTTGTTTTTTGGATTGACTGATTTAGGTCCTTTTTTAAGAGAAATTGGAAGGGCAGATATTATAAATGATGTCGCAGCTTTTTCAGTTGAAGTTGCAAAAATGGAAGTAGGGATTCCTGAACCAAAGAGATATCCCGGAGAGCCTCCGTATACCGCTGTAATACCAATGTCAGCTAAAACAGAAAAACAAATGGAGGCAAAATTAGAAATTTTAGAAGATATTGTTGAAAAACTAAACAAAGACGGAACTAACATTCACCTGATTAATTATAATGAATTCTCCAAATTATTCAATTTAAAAGCAAGAAATATATTTGATTTACCCTCTCAAATTCTTTCTCTTCATGAATATAGTGGTCTTACGTGGTTCGGAGCCTATGCACCCTCGCATAAATTTGAAGAATTAATAGAAAAAACTGATGAGTTATACCATAAGCATAACATCCCTCCTTTTAATTATATAAAAATAATGAAAGGTGGTCATTATGGTATTTTTAGACCTATTTTTAGATTCAAAAAGTTTACTGACCAAGAAAAAATAGTAAAATGCCTTGAAGAAATAGCAGATGTTTGTATAGATCTAGGTTGTATTCCCTATAAAACACCTTCATGGCTTACTGTAAAATTACGCACTAAAATTAACCCTGGTTGGCTAAAATTATTTGAAAAAATTAAAACATGCATGGATCCCAATAACATTTTTAATCCGGGAAGATGGAATACCTAAGGAAAAAAAAGAAATAAAAAATAAAGTTAGATTAGTTGAAACTATAAACTTTCCCCAATTACTTCAATACTGCCAGTTGATGTACTCACAGTAAATGTATATCTAAATGTAGAGGCATCATAGTCATCAGAGGTTATTACTTTATCATTAGAATCTCCTATCCAGCTGAAACCTCCAGAACCAGATGATATATATGTAACAGTACCAGTACTTGTCCCACAATCAAACTCAGCACCCACAGTGGATAATTTATCTATATACACAATATCAACACCTCCCGTTGAGGAACCTATTGTCCCCGTCACATTCGCATCTATATTAATACTCTGATAGATTTCTACATCAACGCTTCCCGTGGATGTCCCGACATTCCAAACTGCATCTTGAGTGTAAAGCATATTATAACTCTTTAGTCCAATAGAGCCTGTAGAGACTGAACAATAAAGATCGTCTCCCAATATACAATTTGTAAAGTTTAAGGTAGCTGATCCCGTGGATGTTATTACAGATAATCCATTAGAAAAAGTGTCATTATTTGCATAAACAGTGACGCTTCCCGTGCTAGTTTCCAAACCAACATTTCCAAGAAAAACTACACCAGTATCGACATCAAGTCCAACTGATCCGGTTGAAGTCATTAAACTAGTGTTATTAAGAGCAACCCCACTTGAGGCATCTAACTCTATGGAACCAGTTCCCGAAAGAGCATTAATATCGTATATTACATCAGTTCTTAGTATTACGTCAATTGAAATGTTATAGAATATACCTAAGAAGAACTGAGGTGTAATTTTTTTCTTAAGTTCAAAATTGATTACGGGTACACTCACGTTTTCCCAGATTATAGGATTGAAAAAATCTGAAAACGTTTTACCCTCCACAAATCCTCCCTTTATTCTTATACTAAGATCGATTTTAACAGCATTGTCGGTTGGAGTGGTGTTATAATGTACAGAAATAGCTCCAATATCACTAGTAAAACTGACTTCTTCTATAGGAGAAGGAACACCAGGATCATAAAGAAATGTATCTGAATAATTATATTCACCCCACGTTAGAGCAACTAAAACTCCGAATATAGTGCCTCCCCCAACTAGGACTATGGCTACTATGATAAGAATTACTTTAAGACTTGTTCTCATTTTTTATACACTTAATAATTTTTTTTGTATATAACTCGAAATATTCTCTTTATTATTTAAACTATTTATAGGCTAATGATTACAAAAAAAGAAAGAGAGATTGAGTTATAGGTTTCCTATAATGGTTTGTGCAAAATCCTTGGCTTTTTGAAATTCTTCTTCACTCGGTCTCCCTTTAAGCCATGCGTTATGTTCTTCAGCTTCTTTACGTTTTTCAGGAGGTAATCTCTCTAACATGGATTTGCGCATTGCTTCAGGTATCCCGAGGTTTTCCCCACAACAATCAAATTCGGCAAGAACAGTGGAAGAATCCCCAATTTTCTTCTTTACTACTTTAAATCCATCTTGATAGCCTACTTTGCTTGCGTGAGTACAGAAAAACGCGAAATTTGTGGGTAAATCTGATGCTGAGTCTATTAAATCTGCAAGTTCTTTATTTACTCGGCTTGCATAGATTCCTGATCCTAAAAATACAATATCGTATTTACTCAAATTCGAAGGGTCAACATCCTTAATTGGTTTTATTTCTGCATCTTCGTCAGCACACCCTTCATAGATACTGTTAGCAATTTTTTCGGTATTACCGGTTTGAGAATAATAAGTTACTAATATTTTGATTTTTTGTTCACCTTAACATTTTATAATATAGAGAATACAGAGTTGATTTTAAAGGTGATTTTATCATTAGGTGATCGGTAAATTAAAAAATTTAATTGCATTCTTTACTGTGGTATTACTCACTAACTTTTGGGAAACATTGTGAGAATGGGCTATTGCGGCAATCGAATATCTTACATTTGAAGGAGTATTTATCGGCCCCCTTTTATAGGGGTGTTGATAATAAGAATCTGTTTCAGTTACCAATGAAGTTAATGGAGAATTCTTAGTCACCTTGCGCCACCGATCAAAACCATAAGAAGAACTTGGGACTGACAACATATACCCTTTACTTGGTAAAAGTCTGCCGTATTCGTTTGGACCAGAAAAGCAATGCCATAGAACTTTTTTAGGTGAAATCGAAAACTCCTCTAATAGTTCTAAAATTTCTTTGTTTGCTCCATCTTGATTATTAAACCTATGTTTTGGATTTTCACGATCAATTTCATGCGGTGCCGCATTTCTGACATGCAAAACATAGGGTTTATTCAATTCCTTTGTTAATTCAAAAATTTGCTTCAATACTCGTACTTGGTTATTTCTTTTATCCAAGGTTCTTGCGTGGTGAAAATCTAATCCTACTTCTCCAATTGCGAGATATTTTTCTTGATTATTCTTGACAAATCTTACCCATTCTATCCATTCCACATTATATTTATGCGATGGTGTGTAAGTGACCGTTTGAGGTGCCCAACCACATGTAAAGCCGAAATTTTCATTATGGTTTGCCATAAAATTTAATGTCTGGTTTAGCGTCGATGTATCAATTGTACTCGTTATCAAGTATAAACCCCCCCTT
>WOR8_10007004_pt1 | contig 13253 bp, 9 predicted proteins | sample DeeMarSeWOR38_10_FD_19890 | JGI IMG/M metagenome (IMG submission 19890) | reverse complement strand
GCCTATCGTTCTTCTTCAACGCTCATAACGACCTATTCGAGGAGCTGGCGAAGTACAGGGCTGCCAGGCGCATCTGGGCCAAGGAGATGAAGAAGAGGGGCGCGAAGAAGCCGCGGAGCATGTGGATGAGGTTCCACACGCAGACCGCCGGCTGCTCTCTCTCTGCCCAGCAACCGGAGAACAACATCATCAGGACGACCGTTCAGGCGCTGGCCGCTGTCCTCGGGGGGACTCAGTCGCTGCACACGAACTCGATGGACGAGGCACTGGCCCTGCCGTCAGAGAAGGCGGTGAAGATAGCCCTCAGGACGCAGCAGATACTGGCGCACGAGAGCGGCGTGACCAACACCATCGACCCTCTTGCAGGCTCGTACTTCGTCGAGTACATGACCGATTACATGGAAGACGAGACCAACAAGTACTTCGACAAGATCGAGGCAATGGGCGGCGTTCTGAAGGGTATCGAGAAGGGCTTCTTCCAGCAGGAGATAGCCAACAGCGCTTACAGGTACCAGACAGAGATCGAGAGGAAGGAAAGGGTCATCGTCGGTGTCAACGAGTTCACCGAGGAAGGGGAGATTGACATACCGCTGCTGAAGATGGACCCGGAGGGCGAGCGCAAGCAGATAGAGAGGCTTAGGAAACTAAGGGCAGACAGGGACAGCTCAAGGTACGAAAAGGCCCTTTCGGCACTCGGGAGGGCCGCTGAGACCGAGGAGAATCTCATGCCTTACATACTCGAGGCCGTCAAGGTCCCCGCCACCCTGGGAGAGACCTGCGACGTGCTCAGGGGAGTGTTCGGCGAGTACGACGAACCTCCCATCTATTGAACACAGGGCGCTGAATTGGTGACCCATTATTGATTTTCAGTATCCAAACTGTTAGTAACATAGGATAATCGGATTCCCGGACAAGATCTCTGGGGATTCAGCTGTCCATCGGATACTCGCAGATGGGGCACTCCTTCTCGCTCGGGGATATCAGGGCGCCGCAGGACGGACATTCGACGTACTCTTCGTCCGCCTCTTCTTCGGCCGGGGGTTCGGGTTCCACTTCCGGTTCCGCCTCTACTTCGGGCTCCTCGGCCTCTGCTGGCTCTCCCATTGCCTCCATCTCAGCATCCTCGGCTGGAACCCCTCCTTCCACCTGGAACACGGTGTCGCAGACAGGACACTGGGATTCGTTCACGTCCACGAATATGCCGCAACCAGGGCACTTCTTGGTGGGCTCCGCGTCTTCGGCATCGAGGCCGAAGTCATCCACAGGCGGCTCTGCAACGGGTTCCTCGATGGGTGCTTCCGGCTCGGGTTCAGGCTCAGGCTCCGGCTCTGGGAGAGGTTCTGGTTCCGGTTCAGGCTCAGGTTCGGGCAGAGGTTCCTCATACGTGTCTGGCTCGATTTCCATATCGGGTTCTTCGTATGCCTCCTCTTCCATTGGCTCCTCTGGCGCTTCAGGCTCCTCCATCGGTGGTTCGGGCTCCTCGATGGGTTCCGGCTCTGCATATTCCTCCTCCGACGGGAGCTCTTCCGGCATTCCTTCTTCATCCGGGATCTCCTCGAACTCGGCTTCCTCCTCCAGCGGCGGTTCAGGCAGGGGTTCTTCCATTGGAGCCTCGGGTTCAATATATTCCTCTGGTTCCTCGGGAAGCTCCTCTTCGTAGACCTCCTCGACAGCTTCCTCCGCCACCTCTTCCTCGACCACATCTGCATCCATAATGGGCTCGGGTTCTTCCTCTGGGAACCCTCCCTCCGGTTCAATGAGCTCTGCACCGCAGTTGACGCATATGGCCATCTCGGTGTTCACCTCGATGCCGCACTGGGGGCACTCCATCTTGTTCTCGTGAAGTTTCCATGACATATACCAGAATACGAATCCGACAATGACGAGTATCCAGCCGACGATGTTGACCACGGCGTCCGTGGGCGGCGGGTTGAGTCCCAGTGAGGCGTTCTCGACGTTTATGCCCCTCACCCACATTGAGAACGATGTGAAGAATATTCCGATGAATATCGCGTAGATACCCCACCTGAACCATTTTAACTCTTGTATCTCCCTTTCGGTGGCGTCCAGGCCTATGACCGTTTCATGGCAATTGGGGCACACGTGCATGCTTGGTCCAACCTCGACCTCCATGCCCTCCCAAATCTTTTCGGGCTCCGGTACTTCCTCTATTACCACCCCGTATTCCATACGGCATATGGGACAGACCTCGTCATCGGGGCCGAAGATGGCGCCGCAGACCAGACACTCCTTCTCCTGGGCCTCCTCGGCCTCAAGAAGGGTCATCTCGTCCCTCAGTTCTTCGGATATCTCGATTTCCTCGTCCGGGATCTCAATGTCCGCAGGCAGGAAATCCTCCTCTTCGAAGTCCTCGGCCTCTTCCTCGACCTCCTCGGCCTCCTCGACCTCCTCAACGGTGACAATTAAAGGCGAGAAGCATTCGCGGCACGTTTCTTCTCCGGCTGGAGTCAGCAGGTTGCATGAGCTGCATTGTACATATAACGAAAGGTCCGTCCAGCACTCCGGGCATTGTTCGATATCGCTGGCAATGATGCTAGAACATGACGGGCACAGTATCTGGCCTTCCTCGAGCTCGATGACTTCCTCCTCCTCGGCCTCCGCTTCAGGCTCCTCTGGAACCTCTGGTGCTTCCTCCACCGGCTCTTCGACCGGGACCTCCTCGACGGGTTCCACCTCGAACGGCGGTTCCTCTATCTCAGGTGCTTCCTCAACGGGAGGTTCCTCGGCCACGAGTGAGACCCCGCATATGAAACACTCAGTGGAATCCGCCTCAAGGAACGCCCCGCATCCCGGACAGATGTTCTCCTCCTCTTCCGGCGGGACCTCCTCAGGTGCTGCGATATCCTCGTACTCCTCATCTATTGGCAATGGTTCGGCGGGCGGGATTTCTGGCTCAGGCTCTTCAACCGGTTCGGGTTCCGCGACAGGCGGTTCTTCCTCGATAGGCTCCTCAATGGGAACCTCCTCTATGGGAGCCTCCTCAATGGGTTCTTCAGGAGGCAGTTCCTCGATCTCCCCAGCCTCCTCCATTGGCGAATCGCAGATCGGACAGGCCGTGGCTCCGACTGAAACGAAGGCCCCGCAGGCTGTGCAGACCCTCTCCTCGGCGGTCGGTTCCTCTTCGATTATCTCGGTGACCTCCTCCTCGGTGACCTCCTCGATCTCTGTGACCGCTTCCACGGGCTCCTCTTCTGGAATCTCCTCGACCGGCGGTTCCTCTTCAGGGATCTCCTCGATCTCTGCCTCCACCTCGACCACTGGTTCCTCGACCGCTGGTTCTTCAATGACTACTTCCTCAATCTCTTCGGTAACCTCAAGGTCCGGAGCTTGTGCCAGGCCAAGTTGGATTTCCTTCTCCTGGACCTTCAGTATGGCCTCCTCTCTTGATATGTTGCCCTTCTTGAAGTCCTTATCAAGCCCTTTCTTGTACTTGTGAAGTTCCTTCTGGGCCTTTTTCAGCTCCCTCCCCTCCAACGGAATGAATACCGGGACAGGGGCAACGGTGACCTCTGGCTTCTCCTCTTCAACGGGAGCCTCCGGAGCGATTACCGGCGCCGGTTTGGGCGGCTCTGCCGGTGGCAGCTCCACATCAAGGGCCATGTCATGTGTCTTGAACAGGCCTAGGTCGTCGGCATGTGCTGCCAGCATCACCCGCGGGCCTTCGAACGGATCCGGCTCGGGCTCCGGTTCGGGTTCGATCTCCTCGACCGGTTCCTCTTCTATGACTTCCTCGACCTCAGCCGGCTCCGCCTCTTCGTCCAAGGCCATGTCCGGGGTTTCGGTGATGGCCAGTTCTTCCTTGTGCTCGACGAGCATCTCTTTCTCCTCGGAAATATCCAGTTCCTCTGGTTCTGCCTCGGGAGGCCCCTCATCCTCGATGACCTCTTCGACCGGTTCTTCGTCGATCACCTCTTCAACCGCTTCCGCCTCGATGACCTCTTCAATGGGTTCAGCCTCAACAGCTTCCACATCGACGGCTGGCGGTTCTTCTACAACTTCGGGCGGGGCGATCCCGAGTTCGATCTCCTTTTCTTTGACCATGACGATTGCGTCTTCCCTTGTGATATTGCCTCTCTTGAAATCCTTGTCCAGGCCTTTCTTGTATTTATGCAGGTCCTTTTCAGCCCTCTTCAGCTCTTTGCCCTCCAAAGGTACGAAGATGGGGGCAGGAATCTCCTCGTCCATCGCCTCGGGCTCTTCCTCCTCCGGCTGTTCCTCGATTGGTTCCTCTTCTGGCTCGGGAGGCAATTCCTCCGGGACTTCCTCAATCGGTTCCTCGGGATATTCCTCCGCTTCTTCCTCGATCGGTGGCTCCTCTTCCGGGGCCTCCTCGATCGGTGGTTCTGGAACCTCCTCAGCAGGTTCCTCAACGGACGGCTCGGGCACTTCCTCATCCTCTAGGATGAATTCCGCGCCGCAGATGTCACAGGACGTTGCGTTAAGGGGGAGGAACGCGCTGCAGTTGGGGCATTCGAGACCTTCCTCCATGACCTCTTCTGCGGTCGGTTCGACCTCCTCCGGGACCTCTTCAGGCGGAGGTAGCTCCTCCTCTACCATTTCCTCGACTGGCTCCTCTTCCATCGGGGGTTCCGGAACCTCATCGGGAGGTTTCTCGGCAGGTGGAGCCATTAGGCCGTGTTTGATCCTGATCTGGGTGACCAATCTCTCGTGTTCCTCGGCTGTTATGTTGCCCTTCTTGAGGTCCTTGTCCAGGGGTTTGATCTCCTTATGGGCCGACTTCATGGCCTTCTTATGTTCTTTGGGGTCCAAAGGCTTCCAGGCTGGCTTCTCAGGCTCCTCGGCAACCTCTTCTATTCCCTCGGGCACTGGCTCTTCCCCGACAGGTTCCTCAGGGACTTCATACTCGTCGATCGGCCCTTCTTCGGCAACCGGTTCCTCTGGAAGTTCCTCAACCTCTTCTACAGTTTCCTCGGGCTCGATCATATCCTCCTCTGGAGGTGGTATCTCCTCCATAGGCTCTTCCTCTAGGATCTCCTCTGGAACCTCTTCAGGCGGTGGCAGTTCCTCCTCGACCATTTCATCGAATGGCTCCTCTTCCGGCGGGGGTAGTTCCTCCTCGACCATTTCCTCGTATGGCTCCTCTTCCGGCGGGGGAAGCTCCTCTATGACCTCTTCTTCCGCTGGCGGCTCCTCCGGGATTTCCTCGACAGGTTCGGGAACCGGCTCCGGTGCTGGGGGCTCGGGCGGAGCCTCCACTACTGGCGGGGGTGACAGACCTAGTTCGATCTCCTTTTTCTTCACCATATCCATACATTGCTCGGCAGTGAATCTGCCAGATTTGTATTCCTTGTCCAGGGCCTTCTTGAAGTTATGAAGCGTCTTTTCGGCCTTTTTCCTCTCGCCTCCTGAAACGGGTTGCCAGTCTGCCATATCACTCGCCACCGGTTAGGTCTGCGCCGCATATCGGACAATTGGGGGCGCCTGGTTCTATCAACATTCCGCATTCGGGGCATGTTGCTTCTTCTTCGGTGTCCCCGAATTCCTCCTCGATTTCCCTGAGGGCTTTCAGACCTTCGTCGTTCTCCTCGGGTATCTCCTCTTCGGCCTGGACCTCTTCCTCGAGGTATTCAAGGCTTTCCATTATTATATCGGTTTCGTCCAGCTCGGAAGCGTCAACTGGCCCTTCTGGTTCGACCTCGGGCTCCTCTTCCGACACCTCTTCGGTGAGCTCCTCGGTCACCTCGAACTCTTCTGTCTGTCCCAGAGGTGAATCGCAGTTGGCACACACCTCGTCGAACACGCTCACCTGGGCTCCGCAGTGGGGACACTCGCCGATCTCGCCGATCTCCTCAACCGCGGTCTCGATGTCCTCGGCCTCCTGCTCCGGCTCCTCTTCCTCCTCATAAGGCAGGAGCTCCAACTCGCGAATTACGACTTTACACGAAGGGCAGGTCACCAGCCTGTCTCTCTTGAAGGACCAGGCGAACAACAACAAACCTAATATGAATATTATGACCCCGACGATACCGACGGCCTGGTCAAGCCAACCGTATCCCAGGTACAGGTCGCCGAGGGGGGACCACCTGTATACGTTGTGAACGTAGGACCCAAGCGCCACTCCGATGTCGCCGATTATGATGAATATCAAGCCTACCCAGAACTTTAGTTTCCAGTTTTGTTCCGGAGGCAGGAGCTCTTCCTTCTTTATGTATACGTTGCCGCAGTCGTCACAGGAGACCAGGTCACCGGATTCGACCGTGAACAGCTTGCTGCCGCATATGGGGCATCCCTCAGACGAAACCATAGCTGGCTCCGGGGCTTCCTCATCACCGAGTTCCGTGGTCTCCTCTTCGAATTCTTCAGTGATTTCGAGTTCGCCCTCTTCCAGGTCGTCCGGGAACTCGCTATCCTCGTCGAATTCCTCGCCTTCTATGAATTCAGTGTCGCCCTCAAAGGATTCCTCCGAGAGTTCATCCTCAGGTGCCATAGGTTCTTCCTCTGCGTATTCATCCTCTACAACCTCTTCTCCTGTGGCGACCTCCTCGGTCTCAACAGGTGCGGTCGTGAAGCCCTCGTCGTCGACGGGAGCAAAAGGTTCACCGCAGTTCTGGCACTCAGTGGCACTTGCATCAACTACTGACCCACACATCGGACAGACAAACATGTCGTCTTGATTCTCGTCCTCAGGAATGTAAACCCCCCATTTAGTCTTCTGGATTTGTCGATTCCTCGTCCCTCTCAGCCTTTTCCGATTTTATGCTTGGTAAGGACAATATGAGAAGGATAATACCTATTACCAATATAACTATTCCTACTACCGCCACGAGCTGATTTGCCCATCCAAACGAGTCGAAATTGTCATAATCGGCTATAGGTATCTTAAGTAGATCGTGCAGGTACGAACCTAAAGCAACACCAGGGCCGCCAATCAAGGCCAGTATCAAGCCGAACCAGAAAAGCCATTTGCTCTTCTTTTCCTCTTCGGTCTCCCTGTGCTCAAACGCCTCGGGCGAGAACGGTTCACCGCAATTCAGGCACTCGATGGCATCCTCTGGCACCGCTGCGCCGCACATAGGGCACACGGTGGGGGAAGCCTCTCCTGAATCGACCTGCGTCAGTGATGTTCCATCTACTTCAGAATCCTCAGCCACGTATATGGATAATTGTAGGCTTTTATATGTCTTTCTGTTGGATAGCTACCCAATATCTCAAGCGACATCCATGACAACGACGTCGCGCACCGCCTTCATGTCCGTGAAGGGCAGGATCAAGCGACCCTGGGCGTCCAGCCTGTAAAGGCGGGTCTCCACCTCCTCAGCGGGTATGACAAGGACGTGCTGGAGCTCGCCCGTTTCAGTGTTAATCACAAAATTCTCTATCATTCCCAATATCTGGCCGTCATTCGTCATTACGGTCTTCCCTCGCAATTCGGAGATGAACTTCTTCATATCTAACACCTCAGGCATAGTAGCCAGGCCCATCCTTCGGAGCTTTCCTGGCAACTCCGCTCTCTAATGCCTCCTGAATGCTCTCGTAATATTTGATAGTTTCTTTCGTGGCAGACGGGCGAACGGCCTTGAAGGCCTCCTCGAAATGGGATTTCTTAATCTGCTTGGCCTTGATGTTCTCGCGCAGGGCAATCATCCCCGCCTCGCGGCACACGCCCTCGATGTCCGCACCCACAAAACCATCGGACTCCCCGGCCAGCCAGTCGATGCTCACGTCCTTCAGGGGCATGTTCCTGGTGTGGACCCTGAATATCGACTTCCTGGCCTCGAGGTCAGGGACGCCGACAAAGACCAGCCTGTCGAACCTGCCCGTCCTCAGCAGCGCATGGTCGATGATGTCGGGCCTGTTTGTCGCCCCGATGACCACCACGCCCTCCAGGGACTCCAGGCCGTCGATTGACGTCAATATTTGATTGACAACGCGCTCTGTGGCCCCGGAATCATGGGATGTGCCCCTGGCCGGTGCAATGGCGTCCAACTCGTCAAGGAAAACGATGGAAGGCGAGACCTGCTTTGCCTTCTTGAATATCAGGCGAACGGCCTTCTCGCTCTCTCCCACCCACTTCGACATGACCTCCGGGCCTTTGATGGATATGAAATTCGCATCCGATTCATTGGCCACCGCCTTGGCCAGTAAGGTTTTACCAGTGCCAGGTGGGCCGTAGAGCAGGACGCCGCGCGGCGGTGTGATGCCGATCCTTTTGAAGGCCTCCGGCTCTTTCAATGGCAGCTCCACCGCCTCCCTCAATATCAACTTGACGTCCTCAAGACCCCCGATATCGTCCCATTTGATGTTGGGCACCTCGACAAGGACCTCGCGCATCGCGCTAGGCTCCACTTCCTTGAGGGCTTCCCTGAAGTCGTCCCTGGTCACCTCCATCTTCTCGATGACCTCGGTGGGAATGGGCTGGTCGAGGTCGAACTCCGGTATGTACCTGCGGAGCGCCTTCATCGCGGACTCCCTTGCCAGTGCTGCCAGGTCGGCTCCGACAAAACCGTACGTTATTCCCGCGAACTCGTCCAGCATACGGGAGCGTGAGGTGTCGTCGCCCTGTATGGGCATGCCCCGGGTGTGTATCTCCAGTATCTCCTTTCTGCCATCTTTGTCTGGAACACCTATCTCGATCTCCCTGTCGAACCTCCCGGGCCGACGAAGTGCCGGATCAATGGAATCCTCCCGGTTGGTCGCCGCGATGACGATGACGTTCCCGCGACCGCTCAGGCCGTCCATTAGAGTCAATAGCTGGGCAACCACGCGCCTCTCCACCTCGCCCTGGACCTCGTCCCTTTTGGGCGCGATCGAGTCCAGTTCGTCAATGAAGACCACCGAAGGGGCGTTCTTCTCCGCTTCGTCGAACTTCTCCCTGAGCTTCTCCTCGCTCTGGCCGTAGTATTTTGACATGATTTCCGGGCCCTGGATGGAATAGAAGTTTGCCCCGGCCTCGTTGGCCACGGCCTTGGCGATGAGCGTCTTTCCAGTTCCTGGAGGACCGTAGAGCAGAACGCCCTTGGGCGGGTCAATGCCCAGCCGCTCGAACAGCTCCGGGTGCCTCAACGGAAGCTCTATCATCTCCCTGACGCGCTGGAGCTCGTCCTGAAGACCGCCGATATCCTCGTAATTCACTGCTGTCGTGAAGACCTCGGCTTCGGATACTGGCTCCTCCTTGACCTCGAACGTTGTGCCCTCGTCGACAATCACAACACCCTTCGGCGAGGTGTTGACCACGAGAAAAGGCAGGTTCCCGCTCAGGCCTACGCCCGGCACCATTATCGTGTCGCCTTTGACCATGGCCCGCTGCCCCAGCGCACGCTTAATGAATTCTTCGATGCCTTCACCGAATCGAAGCCTCATGCCCTGTGAGATTGACGGGGCCAGCGTAATTTTGGAGGCGCGTTTCACCTCCGCCTTTTTGACTTCCACCTTATCGCCGGGGTTGACGCCGGCGCTCTGCCTCAGGAGGTTGCCCATCCTGATGAGGCCCTTACCTTCATCTTCCTGCAAAAGCCTGTAGACCTTCGCGGCAGTGGTCTTCTTGCCGGTAACCTCGATGACGTCGCCGACCTCGATCCCGAGGGCAAGCCTCGTCTTCGTGTCGATCCTGGCCTTTCCCAGGCCCACGTCGGATTGGCTCTGTGCCCGTTCAACCTTGAGAGTTACGCTCTTCGCCATGCGCTCACAGGTGATACAATTCTAATGTGTATATTTTACCCTTGCGCAAGCGACATTAGGGGTCAGATGTTCTGCAGGCTCAGCCAACCTTTTCTATTGTGCCTGAGTCGGCATCCACCACCAATTTGTCACCGGTGTTGATGCCCTCGATGTCTATGCCGTCAACACAAGGTATTCCGGCGAGAATGGCCCCGGTCGCCACAATGGTCTCTGTCTCCTTGTTGATTATCGCCGCGGGTCCGACTCCGTTCTTGGCCAGCCCGTAGATTACATAGGAGCCCACCGTTGAGCCTTTGCCGCAGGGAAATATCAGTATCTTGCCCGTGATTGTCTGGCCCTCCAGTTCGTGGCCCTGTTCGATGACCATGCCGGTCTTTGCATCGATGCCTCCGTAGAAGCCAATTGGCTCCCTTGATACAATGGCCTCGCCCTCGGCCTTTCCGGGGCTGATCATGCGCCCTTTCATTGTGCCAGCCTCCCTATGAGCTCATCGACGTTGTAGAACACAACTTCCTGTTTGCAGAAGCCGGGCAGGTAGTTGGCCGCCTTTCCAGAGTTGACGCCTACGGTGCCGTAGCCCATCTCTTCAATGGGTGATACGACCATGCATGTATCTGCGACGACCCTGCCCCCGGCGGATTCGATTGTCTCGACATGGCCGAGTCTTTCGGCGGCCTCCTTCATCACCCTGGAGGTACATATCCAGATGGGCTTTGCGAGGGTCTTGCCTTCCAGTTTTCCGGCAAGGGTGGATATCTCCCGAAGGGAGGCGTGCGGGCAGCCGAGGATGACGATGTCCGGGCTCTGGGCGGTATTCAGTTTCGCATATGTCTGGTCCAACTCCGATTGACCGACCTCGATGGTTTCCAGCCCACTCGTTTCCATCAAGGTTGCCTCCGGTGTCAGGCCTTCAGCATGGTATAATGCGACCGCACCCGACGCCGCCATGGCGGCGCCCAGGGCCTTCAGTTGGTCCGTATCGGCATCCCTGATTCCTCTGAAAAAGGGTATCTTGTTCTTCACCTGTTTCCCAACGTAATGGCCCAGTGCACCGAAGTCCGAATTGTATTGCCGGCCTCCGGTTCTCATCCTGGTGCAGCCCATAGTTGGGCGTGAGCCCGCAGATCGCTGCGGCCAGCGCTGACGGGCCGCCCTCCCTGTTCGTCCTTGCTCCTATTACCGAATTCGAGAATGACACGGCCGATGATTCGGACCAGGCTATGTGCTCCCTGAACCTCGGCAGGTTCCCTGCGAGATATGGAGTGCAGGTCGCGGTCGTCACTATGCCCATCTTCCTGAAGGCCTCCATGATACGTATCTGGTGAGTGGCAAAATGCTCGGGAAAACCGAGATCCTTCCAGCTCTCCAGGTCCATTCCAGCCGGGTTCAGGAAAGTTAGGACCTTCACCTTTGCGTTCTTGGCCGCGAAGTCCTCCAGGAACTCGAGGCCCGGGTCGCCGATGGACTTGTAGGATACCCCCGAAACCTGAACCGAACCCACTGGGATCATCTCCTCCGCGCCGTAGATGTCTCCGAGCCTTACCAGGAGTCTGAAAAGGCGCTCGACGACCTCGCCGTTCTCGCCGGCCAGCATCCCCTCCTGTTCTGCGGTCAGTTGCAACGGCATACACCCCCTCTTTCGTCACTGGCGATCAAGGCCTCAGCCCCCCATCAAACTTTGGAACAGAGGTCATCTGTAGTCGCCTCCGACGTATTCGCTGATGTCGATGTCCATAGGCAGTTCTGGACGCTTGAAATCCTTAGGGTCCTTGCCCCAGGGGATTGTCAGGTCGAAACCAATTTTGGTGGTCATCCGGGTCTCCAGGTCGGATGATGGGTCGAGGGACGAGCCCTTGTCCTGTTTCACTATCATATCGCGGTCGCCCTGGAACCGCGTGGCCATGGCCCATTCGATCTCCTCGGGCTTGTGGATGTCTATGTCCTCGTCGACGATGAAGACGTGTTTCATTGACCTGTGACCGGCAAATGCGGCTTCTACTGCCTTCTTTCCATCGTCTTCAGCTTTCTTGCGGATGCTCACGGCTCCGTGGAGCCAGGAGGCACCGCCCGGTGTGACAAGCACGTCCTTGACATCACAGACCTTCGAAACCTCGCGGTAGATGCTTGGCTCCCGCGGCATGCCCATGAGGACCTTGTGTTCGAGGCCACCCGGGAGAAGACCGTGGAAAAGGGAGTCCTCCCTGACGAACATCCTTTTGACCCTGGCCACCCTCTGGTCCCTGACGATGTCTGGCGTTTCCGTCAGGTCCAGGAACGGTCCTTCTGCGTGCATTTCCCCTGTGAATTCCATGATGAGGATGATCTCCGATTTGGGCACGTTATGACCCGCCAGTTCTATTAGGGGGGTGCGGGACATCGCATTGGCGATGGCGAGTTCGTGCACGCCGGTGGCCTCCGAAACTGCGGCCCCGAGCAGGACCGGGATGGTGTTGCCGATGCAGGAGGCGAACTCGGTAAGCCCGCGCTCGATGTACTTGTCAAAATCGCGCTGGAGAATTCGGTATACGAACCTGTCATCCGATATCGCCATGCCCCGGTGATATGATGCGTTAGTGCCGAACTCCGGATCACTGGCTATGGCGATGCCCGATGCCACGTAAGGACCTCCGTCGAAAGGATAATAAGTGAGTATAGGAAGCTTCGAGAGGTCTGCCGATGCTTCCGTGTAGCCCCTGGCAGCCTCAATCTCCGGCTCCGCAGGGTCCTCGATGGCCTTCATCATCGTCGGGATTATCTGGTCCTGGTTCACGCCGAGACCGAGGGCTACCAGCTCCCTCGTCGAGCATATGTTGGCTACGACGGGCATGTCGTGGCCCTTCACGTTCTCGAAGAGCAGGGGTGTGCCATCCATCATCTTCATTATTGTGGGTATCTCGAACCTCGGGTCCGCTTCCTTTCCGATATGTACAAGAAGTCCCTTATCCTCCAGCAAACTCACAAATCCCTTCAGGTTCATGCTATCCCTCGAATGTGAAAATTAGTTATCGGTAATCCATATTTATAATTGACGTCTGGCATAACGCCATTTGTCGATATTCGTCATACGCCGATTGACGTCCTCAGGGCTTCGTATCCCGCGTCTTCCATGGCGGCCGCGACCTTCTCCTGGACCGCCGTGTCCGGGCAGAGGGCAATCATATATCCGCCAAGGCCTCCGCCCGTCATCTTGGCTCCGAGGGCACCGTTCTCCTTTGCTACGGCCACCAGCTCGTCGAGCTTTGGATGGGAGACCTCGATCTCCTGCAGTATCTTGTGGTTGGCATCCATGAGCAGGCCGAGTATCGTCAGGTCATGGGCTCCAAGGGCGAGCCTTGCTTTTGAATAAATATCCTGGGCCATCTGGAATATTCCCGTGTACTGTTCCGGATTCGTCTCTCGCCTTTGCCTTACGCCCTCGACAGCTGCCTTCGTGTTGGCGGTCAGACCCGTGTTTCCCATGACCATCAGGATTGGCTCTTTGGCCTTAAGGAGGTGAATAACGTTAGGACCTCCCTCCAGGTTCTTCTGGAAGCTCAACATGCCGCCGTACGTCGATGCGGTGTTGTCGATGCCGGAGGGCGTGCCGGCATAGG